>Ga0164293_10005911_pt1 | contig 10414 bp, 10 predicted proteins | sample GEODES118metaG_FD_111487 | JGI IMG/M metagenome (GOLD analysis project Ga0164293, IMG submission 111487) | Eutrophic lake water microbial communities from Lake Mendota, Wisconsin, USA - GEODES118 metaG | ecosystem: Environmental > Aquatic > Freshwater > Lake | place: USA: Lake Mendota...
CGGGGTGAGGTCGGCAGGCCCGGGCGCTGGCGCCGGCGGAGGCGGCGGGAGTTGGGCAGGCGTGGGCGCCGGCGGTAGCGGTAGCGGTAGCGGCGGAAGTTCGGCAGGCCCGGGCGCCGCCGGGGCGGCAGGCAGGTGCGCGTTAAGGTCGATTACCGGCGCTTGTTGCAGCGGTGCGGCGGCGTCCACCGTTGGTTCGGCCGGCGTGGCCGGTTCGGTGTCCATCCGCTGGGCCTGCACGGGCAGGTACATGTGGTTGGTGAACTGCGGCTGATAGGCGCCGCCGCCGCCGATGCGCACGCCGGAACCGCTCTCACCGCTGGACACCGGTGTGCCGTCGGGCAGGGTGACGGCGGCATGGCCGCTGTTCCAGCCGATCACGACCGAATTGGGCGCGGTGCCGTAATGGAATCCACGGTCCAGCAGAGCCGACTCGATGTTCCCGGTGTTGAATCTGCTACCGAATGCCGGCCGGCCGGAGGCGACGTTGGCAACCCAGGACGCCAATCCGGAACAGTCCGTACCCGCCGGTGTGTCGCCGCCGGAAATGTAGGGCGTGCCCGACACTTGCGAGATAAGCGACAGCAAGGTCGCGAGAGCAAACATGCAAACAACGCTAACAACACATCTGTCATTCAACTAAAACCAGTGTCTGACATCACGTTTGGCCGTGTTAGCGGCGGTGGTGGTCGCAAAGGCGCTCAACAACAATAGATTTCGAGCATCGAGACTGCTTTGATACAGCAAACATGTCTTCCAGCAGTGACTTTAATGATTCCGTATCGCGGCCGTGACAGGGACAGGCCGGCTCCACCACGTCGGTCCTGCGGGTGAAATCCTTTGCCGATGTGGTTTCGCTCACAGTCCCGCCCAGCGTCGCCGGATTACCGGATTGCCGGGTAACGATGCGCCGACACCCGCGGCCGGAGGAGGATCACCGCATGCGCAAGTACCACAAGTTCTATATCGACCACCTGCAGATCAAAGGCACTATCGGCTACGGCACGCGCAGTTACGCCGACTGATCGAATGCGGGTCCTGGTCCAACGCGTGACAACCGCGTCGGTGGTGGTCGACGGTGAAGTGGTCGGCGAGATCAGCCCGGCGGGTCAGGGGCTGCTTGCTCTAGTCGGAGTGACGTACGGCGACAACTCTGATGTCGCCCGCCGGATGGCCGAAAAGCTCTGGCAGTTAAGGATTCTCGACGATGAGCGCTCGGCCTGCGACGTCGGTGCACCGATTCTGGTGGTCAGCCAGTTCACCCTCTACGCCAATACGGTGAAGGGTCGGCGGCCGTCCTGGAACGCAGCAGCCCCGGCGGCGGTCGCCGGGCCCCTCGTGGATGAATTCACCGCCGCCCTGGAGGTGTTGGGCGCCCAGGTGGTGACCGGACGGTTCGGTGCGCACATGCAGATCGCGTTGGTCAACGATGGGCCGGTCACGGTGATGCTGGAACTCGGTGGATGACGGTCAATCGAGACCGCCGCCATGCCCCGAAACCTGCGCCAACAACGGCGGGGCGGGTGATTTGTTACCGATCCGCGCTCAGGCGGCGACCACGCGGAAGAGTTGACGTGAGAAAGTGGGGGGGTTATGCACACCCACACCTTCGTCAGCTACGAGGAATTCGGCCGTCGGTTCTTCGAGGAGGCCGTGACCGAGGAACGCGTGGCGGCGGCGTTCGCCGAGATCGCCGGCGGCGACATCACCATGGGGCCGATGGCACAGGGACCGGGCGGGCTGGCGAAGGTCACCGCGCGGGTCAAGATCCAGGAACCCCATGTGCGCCGCAATCTGGGTGACACCATCACCTTCGCGGTGCGCATCCCACTGCTCATCGAATTGATCGTGGATTTGCGGCTGGACAAACAGCGATTCATGGTCGACGGCGACATCGCGCTGCGGGCCACCGCCAGGGCCGCCGAGCCGTTGATGATCGTGATCGACGTCGCCAAACCCCGGCCCTCCGACATCGCGGTGCACGTGACATCGAAATCGCTGCGCGGTGAGATCGTTCGGCTCATCGGCGGGGTGGACGGCGAGATCCGCAAGTTCGTCGCCGCCTACGTCGCCGAGGAAATCGACAGCCCGTCGTCGCAGCAGGCGAAGATCATCGACGTCGCCACCCAAGTTGCTTCCGCCTGGGACGCCTGAGCGCGTTACCGTCCGGCTATAGATCCAACGTCAACCGTTCCCCCGCCGGCGCCCGCGAGACGCAGGTCAGCATCATTCCGGCGGCGCGTTCCGGCGTCGTAAGCAGCGTGTCCCGGTGCTGGACGACACCGTCGATGACTCGGGTGCGGCAGGTGCCACAGAACCCCTGCTGGCAGGAGTAGGGCGCCCGGACGTCGGAGCGCTGCAGCGCCGCCAGCAGGGTCTCGTCGGCAGCCACACTCACTGTCGCGCCGGTGGACGACACCGTCACGCTGAAGGGTTCACCGTCTGACACCGGCGCAGCGGCGAAGCGCTCGAAATGCAACTCGACGTTGTCCCGGCCGACGAGCCGCTGTCGCACCAATGTCAACATCGCGGTGGGTCCGCAGGCGTAAACAGTTGTGCCGTCGGGGCATTCACCCAACAAATCACCTGCGTCCGGCACGCCGTGCACGTCGTCGGTGCGGATCTCGATGCGGTGATCGAAGCGGCGCACCTCGTCGATGAACGGGATGCTCTGCGCGCTGCGGCCGACGTAGACCATCGACCAGTCCACGCCGAGGCGTTCGGCCATCGCCAGCATCGGCAGAATCGGTGTGATGCCGATGCCGCCGGCGATGAACCGTAGTCGCCGGGTGGGCGAGCCGTAGCCGGGAACGCTGAGCGGGAAGGCATTCCGCGGACCGCTGGTGGTGATCACCGAACCCACCGGCAGGCGATCGTGTACCTCCATCGACCCTCCGCCGCCGTCGGGAATGCGGCGAACGGCGATCCGGTACTGGCTGCGCCAGGCGGGATCGCCGCACAGCGAGTACTGCCGGACTCGGCCGCTGGGCAGGTGGATGTCGAGATGGGCGCCCGGATGCCACGACGGCAACGGGGACCCGCCGGCAGCGGTCAGGGTCAGCGCAACGACGTTCTCGTCGCGGGCCACCATGACGCGATCAGTCACGGTCAGGGCCAAGGTGCGGTCGCGGGCGGGCGGCGGGACTACTCGACGCGTCCCTGTGACAGCCAGCACCGCGCTGAAGGCGGCATCGGCCGCACCCAGCAGCGGGGTGGGGGCCGCGCGCAGACGCCGTAGCAGCATTTAGGCGTGTGCGGCCCGCGCCGCAGGGGAGCTGGCCAGGTAGGCGACGGCCTGGGCGGTGGAACCGACATCCTGCGGTGAGTAACCGGGGCGGAAGTACGACAGCGTGGAGGAGCCGAACAGGGTGCGGTAGAGCGGCAGCAAGCCGACCTGCGAGTCGCGGGCCCGCATCCGCTGCATGCGCAGCCAGCTGATGTCGAGTTCGGGATCGGTCCGGCAGAGATACCACAAGCCGCGCTCGAAGAACGTTCCCATCACTGAGATCGCTGCGGTCATGGCCCGGATCCGGGCCGGGTAGCTGTCGTGGAAATAGGTGGCGACCTCATGGGCGACGCACCGGTGCTCGACCTCCTCGCTGCCGTGCCAGCGGAACAGGTCCACCATGGTCGGGTCGGCGCCGAAGTCATCCCAGGTGCAATTGAGGGAGAAGTCGCCCAGTACCGCGGTGTAGTGCTCGATGCCCGCGATCAGCCACAGCCGTTCGCACAGGTGGTTGAGGCGGCGCTTCGGATCGGCCGAGGTGCTCGGTGCCAGGACCTTGCCGATGATGTAGTCGACCTGTTCGAGGATCGGCCGCGGGTTGACCCCGCGGGCCTCCATGAACTGGTGCAGCATCCGCTCGTGGGTATCGGCGTGCACCGCCTCCTGGCCGATGAACCCGCGCATATCCTCGGCCAGTCGTTGGTCTTGCACCAGCGGGAGTGCCTCGTTGTAGGTGCTGACGAACCAGCGCTCGGCCGCGGGCAGCGCTACATTGAGCAGGCTCACCATGTGCGACGCCACCGGGTGGCCCGGAATCCAGTGCAGTGGGGTATCTGAGGCGTCGAAATCCACCTTGCGGGCCTGGATCTGAACTGGGCCAGGATCGATTTCCCTGGCGAAACGGCGCGGTCGCAGCATGGTGCACCTCTCGACGAGACGTTGAACCAAGTCTAATCGCGGCGTGGCCGCCGATCAGGCAACTCCGGTCCTAATCAGCCAACCGGTGTCGGGATGACCGTCACCACACCCGGCGCGCCCGGGGTCGGGCGGGCCGTGGTCTCGGTGCTCGGGGCGACGCCCGGGGTGCTGGGGGCGGCGCTGGTGGCAGGTCGCTGGGGTTGTGCCTCGGCAGAGCAGTCCAGGTTCAGTTGCATCTTTCTGGTGGTGCCGAGCACCTTCTGGCTGGCCACGACGCATTGGGCCTGAGGTACGTCGCTGCCCACCGAGCCGCCGAACACGCTTGCAACGCCCTGCGCCCGCAGGATCGCCACCGCCTTGGCGTACGGTTCGCCGACCACGTTCAGCGTGGTGTTGGTATCACCCGGGGCGGCATTGCCGGTGGCCGCGCCGAGGCCCAGCACAGCCACCGCTGCACCGGCGGCGACCATGCCGCCCGCGGCAATGCCGAGTTTTCGCACGTCAAGCCTTCCTGGTCCGGGTTCGAACATAGCGCAGAGCGGGCTGGAGAGGGTTCTGCAGGCTTTATCGCCGCAGCGCGCGCTGATGTTTCTAGCGGTGATGTTTCTAGAAGACCTGCCGATGCCGTTCCTGCTCCAGCACGGCGTCGAGATCGGTCAGCCGCTTCATCGAGGACACCGCCCGCGCGGTGCGCATGTTGGCCGACAACAGATCGGCGTGGCGGTGGGTGAACGCCCAGTAGCCTGCGGTGAACGGGCAGGCGTCCTCGCCCAACCGCTTCTTCGGGTCGAACGGGCATCGGCGACAGTGGTCGCTCATCTTGCTGATGTAGGCCCCGCCGGAGGTGTAGGGCTTGGTGGCCACTTTTCCGCCGTCGGCGTGCTGGCTCATCCCGATCACGTTGGTGGGCATCACCCAGGCGTAACCGTCGACGAAGGCACTGGCGAACCAGTCCGACAGTGCGCGGGGGGAGTACCCGCGCTGCAGGGCGTGGTTGCCCAGCACCATCAGTCGCTGGATGTGATGTGCCCAGCCGCGATCGCGCACACCGGCCAGGGCTTGGCGCAGGCATTCGGCTTGCACCGCGTCGGCGTCGAGGTTGGTCCACCAGTCCGGTAGCGCGGTGTGCGCCCCGAGGTGGTTGCTGTCGAGGTACTCCGGTCCGAAGTGCCAGTACAGCTGCCACATGTATTCCCGCCAGCCCAGGATCTGACGGATGAAGCCTTCCACCGCGGGCAGGGGGGCTGCGCCGTCCCGATAGGCCTGTTCGGCGGCGTGTACGGCGTCCAACGGGTGCAGCACGCCGAGATTGAGCGGAACCGACAGCAGCGAGTGCGACATCGCCCAGTCGTCGCTGAGCATGGCGTCCTCATAACGGCCGAACAGCGCCAGTCGATGCTCGATGAACTGCGCCAGTGCTTCCTGTGCTTCGCGTGGCGTCACCGCGAACAGTCGGGGTCCGTCGGACCCGACCGTGTCGATGCCCATCGCGTCGAGGTCGCGTCGCACCTGCGCGTCGATGTCGTCCTCAACAGGCCGGAAGGGCGGCGGGACCGCCAAAATACTGTGGCCCTTGGGCGGAGGCTCCCGATTGTCGGTATCGAAGTTCCAGCGGCCACCGACTGGTTGGGAGCCCTCCATCAGGACCCCGAACCGGCGGCGTTGCTCGCGGTAGAAATCCTCCATCCGAAAACGGCTGCGGCTCCTGCCGTCTTTCTGGCGCGCCCAGTGCCCGAACTCAGATCGCGATAACGCAAAACCCGGGTTCGGCAAGACCTCGGCGACGAGGCCGTCGGAACGTAACTGGTGTACGAACTTTTCCGCGCTGTGTGAGGTGGGCTCGTGCACCAGAACCGGACGGCCGTAGCTGTGCAACGCCTCCCGGTAGGTGCCGGCCCGGATCAGGGTGGCGCGATCGCCCAGATCGGCCTTCGCATGCCGCAGTGCGGAGAGCACCAGGTGCAGCTTCTGGCGGTGAAAGTGCTTACGCCGCAATGCCGATTCGGCCTCCACGAGCAGAATCGGACGCTTCGCGTGCGGGCCGCCGTAGAAGGCTGGGCCGAGTTGATCGGCGAACAACCACAGTGGGGTGTCGTGGTCCTGTGTGGAGGCCGTCACCGCCTTGATGGTACGGCCCGCCGGAAGGTCCGTTTTGCGCTACTATCCGGCCGTTCAGCAACCTGTTACCCAGCCGATGGGGGATATCACTCGTGGCCCGACTTCCGGAATTGCGCGGACTGCGTTCGCTGGGATTCCAATCCAAGCTGTTGATCATGTTGCTGGCGGTCAGCGTGCTGTCGGTGCTCGTCGCCGGGCTCATCGGATACGTCTCGGGCACCAACTCATTGCGTGATGCCGAGTACCAACGGCTCACCCAGCTTCGGGAATCGCGCGCCCGCGAAGTCACCACCTTCTACACCGGCCTGAGCAATGCCGCGACGGTGCTCACCCATTCCGACGCGGCGATCACGGCGATGAAGGACTTCACCGGCGCGTTCGCCGAGTTGCAGAAGGCACCACTGCCGCCGGGAGCCAAGGAGGCGGTGAATAAGTACTACGCCGACGTCTTCGATCCGGCCCTGGAGAAATTCACCGGTCAGAAGGTTGACGGTGCGTTGTACCGTCCGACGTCGGATGCCCAGACCTATCTGCAGAGCCTCTACACGGTGCCGGCCAAGGGCGACTTCGCCGCTTCGGCGAAGATCATGAACGCCGGTGACCCGAGTGCCTGGACCAAGTTCAACGAGCGCTACCAACCGTTCTTCAGCGACTTCGCAAGCCGTTTCCCGTTCGACGACGCCCTACTGATCGACACCGACGGCAACGTCGTGTACTCGACGCTGAAGCAGACCGATTTGGGAGCCAACGTCAACAGTGGTCCGTTCAAGACCACCAAACTGGCCGAGGGTTTCCGCAAGGCCATGCAGGCGACATCGGTGGACGAGATCGTCCTGACCGACTTCGAGGAGTACGCCCCGGCGTACGGACTGCCGACACCGTGGATCCTCACCCCGGTCGGCGATGAGAAAGGCATCTACGGCGTTCTGGCAATGCAGCTTTCGTCGGAGGAACTGGACAACGTGATGACCGGCAACCGCGGCTGGGAACGTGACGGGCTGGGAAAGACCGGTGAGACCTATCTCGTAGGACCGGACAAACTGATGCGCTCGGTGTCCCGACTCCTGCTCGAGGACCCAGAGCGTTTCGCCCGCGAAGCGGCGGAGAACGGCACTCCGGAGGACGTCATCGAGCGGGAACTCGCTTCCGAGAACACCGTGTTACTGCAGTCGATGGGCAACAGCACATCGGTCAGCGAGGCGCTCAGCGGAAATACCGGAGTGCGCACTGGAGACAACTACCTGGGCCGGAATGTCAAAGTGCTGTCCGCCTACGGGCCGCTGAACCTGCCAGGCCTGCGCTACGCCGTCATCGCCCGGATCCACGACAGCGAGGCGTTGGCCCCCGTTTCCAGGTTCGCGCGCAATATCGCCCTCTCCACCGGGGCGATCGTGTTGGCGGTGTGTCTGTTGGCTCTCCTCTTCGCCCGAATCCTGACCAGTCCGGTGAAGCAGCTCGCGGCGGCGGTCGACCGGGTTAGGGGTGGGGAACTCGGCATCCGCGTTCCGGTGACCTCCCGCGACGAGATTGGTGAACTGGCGTCGTCATTCAACGACCTCAGTGCCAGCCTGCAGACCAAGCAGGAACTCATCGACGCACAGCAGCACGAGAACGACGAATTGCTGAAGAGCCTGATGCCCGAGACGGTGGCACGCCGTTACCGCGAAGGCGAAGAGAACATCAGCACCCAACACCGCGATGTCTCGGTGATCTACGCCCAACTGCTGGGCTTCGACGAATTCTCCCGTTCGCTGCCATCCGAGGAATCGGTCTCGATGCTCAACTCCCTCGTCGAGGCGTTCGACGGTGCGGCTGAACGGCACGGCGTTGAACGGGTGCGCAGCATGCAGGACAACGGCCTTCTCGCCACCTGTGGACTGGTGGTACCTCGGGTCGACCATGCCAGCCGCACGATCGCCTTCGGCAAGGAACTGATCGATATCCTCGAACGGTTCAACGACCAGCACGGCGCAGCGCTGTCGATGCGGGTCGGGATCGACAGCGGTCCGGTGACCAGCGGTCTGGTCGGGGAGCGGTCCACCGTCTATGCGCTGTGGGGCGAAGCCGTCGACCTGGCCCACCGCGTGCACGCCGCCACCCGCTCGCCCGGCATCTTCGTCAGCGATCGGGTGCACGACGCGGTCGTCGGTATCTATCCGTTCATCGAGGCCGGCACGATCACCGGCGCTGCCGGTACCGAGACGGTGTGGCGCCTCGACGTCGGAACGCGGCAGACGGTATGAACAGCCTGACCGCCCAGCCGTGGTTCTGGCCGGCGCTGGCCGTGGTGGTCGGCCTGCCGGTGGCGCTGTTGATCCTCAACGAGGCGCAGGGTGTTCTTGTGCGGCGCGGAAGTGCCTACGCCAAACCCGTTGGGCTACTGAGGAACTGGTTACTTCCCGCAGCGTCGGTGTACCTGCTCATCGACCAGCTCAACCACGGTGGGCAACAGGCTGTTGAGCACGCCACCTGGGCGAAGATCGCCGCGACCGTGGTCGGTTTCGTCATCATGCTGGTCCTGTTGTCCGGCGCCAACGCCGCGTTGTTCGGCGCGGCGAGTGCCGGCAGTTGGCGCAGCAGGTTACCGGGCATCTTCATCGACCTCGGCCGGCTGATCCTGATCATCATCGGCATCGGCCTGCTGCTGTCCTGGGTGTGGGGTGCCAACATCGGCGGCCTGATCACAGCGGTCGGGGTGACCTCCATCGTCATCGGCCTTGCCGTCCAGAACGCCGTCGGTCCGGTCATCTCCGGCCTGCTGCTGTTATTCGAACAGCCGTTCCGGATCGGCGACTATCTGGACACCAAGTTCGGTAAGGGCCGAGTGGCGGAGGTGAATTGGCGCGCTGTGCACATCGACACCGAGAACGGTATCCAGATCATCCCGAACGCCGCGCTGGCCGGGGACGCCTTCATCAACCTGAGCCGCACCACCGCGCCCTTCTTCAAAGCGAAGGCGACGTTCAGCTTCGCCGCCGGGGACCCGCCAGGTGTCATCAAGTCGACGCTGAAGGCGGTGGCCGACGCCGCCCCGGCGAAACTCGTCGACGAGAAGGCCTCGGTGACACCCCTCGGAGCCCACGCGTCGCATCCGGGCATGGTCAGCTATCGGGTGATGGTGCCGGTCGCCTCGCCCGCGGAGGACGGCGGAACGGTCTCGCTGTTGCAACAACGGGTGTGGTACGCCGCGCAGCGCTCGGGCCTGCATCTGGACAACACCAAGTCCGGCTCGCGACGGAAGAGCGCGTACCTGGCCGAGCGCATCGGCATGATCGCCTCCGGCCTGGGCCTCGGTTCGGAGGCGGCAGCGGCGATGCTTGCCGATGCGCGGGTGCTCCCGTACGCCGAAGGCGAGATCATCCAGCCGGTCAACAGTATTCCCGAGGCCATGGGCTTCATTACCGAAGGCGAGGTGGGTATGTTCGCCAAGACGCCCAGCGGTGGCCGAATCGACCTCGGCGAACTAGGAGTGGGTGACTACATCGGTGGAACGTCGCTGACCCGCCAGCGAATGATCACCGGTGTGATCGCGCTGACGGATGTCACCATGGTGTCGGTGTCCCGCGACACGATGAATGCCATTGTGCAGAAGGATCATCGGTTGGCCCGGCAAATCGGGGACGCGATCGAGATGCGCCGCCGCGCGGCGCGAGAAGCCCTGGCCGAGTTGGCCCAGCACGGCGCGGGCTAGCCGGCGGCCAGTCGCTCCAGGAAAATCCGGTGGCCCTTCAGCAGCTTGATGGCCGCCTGTGCTACCGGTAGCCAGGCCACCCGGTCCAGTTCCGGGAATTGTTGAAGGCGCCCTGAGCCTTTCGGCCACTCCAGAGTGAATGTGTTGCTCGTGAAGGCACTGACATCAAGATCTGCAGCTACCGCGAACACCGTCAGCATCTTGCCGCTCGACTGCTTCACCGTTCCCAGTTCCCGGCGCGCTCCATCGGGCGCCGGGCAGCCGACTTCCTCGGCGAACTCCCGTCGGGCCGCCTCCCATGGGTCCTCCCCGGAGGCGTACTCGCCCTTGGGGATCGACCACGCGCCGTCACCCTTGCGAGCCCAGAACGGGCCGCCGGGGTGCCCGATCAGCACCTCGAGTACGTCACCGCGGTGCCGGTACAGCAGCAGGCCGGCGCTGAGAACCGGCACCGCTCAGCC
>Ga0164293_10005914_pt1 | contig 10413 bp, 8 predicted proteins | sample GEODES118metaG_FD_111487 | JGI IMG/M metagenome (GOLD analysis project Ga0164293, IMG submission 111487) | Eutrophic lake water microbial communities from Lake Mendota, Wisconsin, USA - GEODES118 metaG | ecosystem: Environmental > Aquatic > Freshwater > Lake | place: USA: Lake Mendota, Wisconsin...
CGCTCCTCTTTGGCCTCAGCAGAAAAATCAATGAGCCTGCCGCTCCGAATCGATCCGCCACCTCCGCCAGCCAGCAATAAGGGCAGCTGCGTTGAATCGTGCGCATTGCCGTCCCACAGGCTCGATGTCAGCATGATCATGCTGTTGTCGAGGAGCGAACGCTCGCCTTCATTGGTGTCCGCCATCTTTTGCAGCGCATCTCCCCACAGTTGCACGAATTGCTGGTTCACCCGCTGATACATGCCCAATCGTTCCTCGTCGTTGGCGTGATGCGACAACTCATGGTTGCCACCACGAATGCCCTGCAAGCTCGGAAACACCACTCCCGAAAGATCATTGTTCAGCATAAGCGTTGCAACGCGGGTTCGATCCATCTGCAATGCCAGCACGACAATATCCAACATCAGTCGCATGTGCTGCTCTGGATCCGCAGGAATGCCCCCACTGGGGCGCGGAAAGGTCGGAGCCTTCACCGATGGCTGCCATGTCAGCGCGGACACTTCTGCTTGGCTCAATCTTTCCGCCTTTTCGACTCGTTGTTCCAACTCTCGCACCGACACCAGATACTCTTCGAGCTTTTGCCCGTCGCGGCGGCTCAGCTGGTGCTTCAACGACTTGGCATCCTCGAGGACCAAATCCAACACGCTCCGATCCCTTTTGCGCTGCGAACCGTCATCAAAAAGCTGGTCGAAAGCTTGTTGCGGAAAGATTTCCTTCGGCGCAGGTGCCGTCGGACTTGCCCACGAAATGTAGGCCGAATAAATCGAGGTGAAACCCGAATCCGTCGAGTAGCTCGGCCCTTCCGTTCCCAGGACCAAACTGGCGACAGGTGTATGCTTACCGACCTGCGCTGCCACCAATTGGTCCATCGTCGTACCCACCTCAATGTCCGTTGTCGTCTGTTTCACCTTCAATCCCGACAACACATTCATCTTTGGATAGTGACCACCTGGACCCTGCACTGTGGTCGGATTCCATAATCCCTTCATCACCAACAGCTTGTCTTTAAGCGATTCAAGCGGACTCAATGTCTTCGATAGCTTCATTCCCCCATCAACCATTTCCGCGCCCCAGTGATGAGGGTTTACCCCGTTGCCAAAAAACATCGCCGCCATCCGCCGCGGAGCTTCAGGGACCTTGCCCTGATTTAGTGGGGCGCCAAATGAGGAAATCGACTCAAACCAAGGCAACCCCAGTGCAATACCAGTTCCACGCAGGAACTGGCGTCTCGAAAAACGTGAAGATTTCATCATGGCTTTGTGATCAACGACTCTACGCAAAAACATACGCAAGAACTGAGCCGCCCATTGCCAATAATCGACCACCGCCGTCGATTTTGAAACGACCACTCCCATCCCAAAGAAAATTTGGCAACTGTTCGTTTGCGCAACGCCACCCCTCCTCCATACTCTGCCGACAACCAACCCATCGATCGAGCTCTATGCTTTCATTCCTCAAGATCCGTCACCTCGCCCTGGTCGAAGACGTCACCTGGGAACTGGGCGATGGTTTGCTTGCCGTCACCGGTGAGACGGGCGCGGGCAAATCCATCATCGTCGGCGCACTCAAACTCATCCTCGGTGAACGCGCAGATCGTTCGCTTATCCGCTCGGGTGAAGATTCCTGCACCGTTGAAGCCCGCTTTCACCTCAAAAACACTCGCCTCGTCGATCAAATCCTCGCTGAGTCAGGCGTCGAACCTTGTCAGGACGGAGAGCTGCTGATCAAACGTTCCGTCACCACCAGTGGCGCCAACAAACAGTTTGTAAACTGCTCGCCTGTGACCCTTAACGTGCTTAAAAACCTCGGTGAGCAACTGGTCGACCTTCACGGACCCCATGATCACCAGTCTCTGAATTCTCAGGATCGCCAGTTGGAAATGCTCGACAAGTATGCCGGCATCGAGGCCCGCGCCTCCGACTACTCCTCCGCCTGGAAAGCCTGGCGTGAAGCTCTCGCCGAACTCCATCACCTCGAAACATCCGAACGAGCTTCCGAGCAGCAAATGGACATGCTGCGCTTTCAAGTCACTGAGATCAGCGACGCAAACCTCAAGCCGGATGAAGAGGACGAACTCGAAACCCGTCATCGCATCTCGGCAAACGCCGCACGCCTCACAGAGATCTGCGCCCAGCTAATGCTCCGCCTCGGTGACGGCGAACAAGGCCTGCAGGCTGTACTGCGAGAGGTCACGCGTCTCGCCAACGACCTCGAACGCATCGACCCCTCCACCTCCTCTTTGTTTGATGGCCTCCGCTCCGCTCAAGTCGAACTGCAAGAACTCGAGTCGAGTGTCCAAGATTACGTGGACGATATCGAAACCGATCCCTCCGAACTCGACCGACTTGATAAGCGCCTTACTGTCATTCAAACCCTGAAGCGAAAATACGGCAGCACGATTGCAGAAATCATCGCCTACCACGATGATGCCGCGCAAAAACTCGGTCGCATGGAAAACCGAGGTGAAGAACTTGATAAACTCAAAACCATCGCCAGTGCCAAACGCCAAATCGTCGACAAAACGGCTGCCGCCCTGTCCAAAGAACGTGCAAAGCACGCCCCAAAACTCGCCAAAGAAATCACGGCACACCTTGCCGATCTCGGTTTCCAACGCTCCGTTTTTGACGTCCGTTTGGTTCCACATTCAGAGCCTGCCCGCTCCGGAGCCGAGGAGGTCGACTTCCACTTTGCGCCAAATCCTGGCGAGCCCCAAAAACCTCTCCGGTTGACCGCTTCCAGCGGCGAAATGTCTCGCGTTTTGTTGGCAGTGAAAAGTGCCCTCGCCAGGCAGGACAGCGTCCCGCTCCTCGTCTTCGATGAGATTGACGCCAACGTAGGCGGCAACATCGCGGAAGCCGTGGGTCGAAAAATGTCAGAACTTGGAACCACCCACCAAGTCATAGCCATCACCCACTTCCCCCAGGTGGCCTCCCTCGCCAGCAGCCACTATGTCGTAACCAAGGAAGTCGAAAAAGACCGAACTCGCTCGCAGATCCATTCAGTGGAGAGCGAAGCACGCATCCAAGAATTGACTCGAATGCTCGGTGGCAATCCAAAGTCCGCACGCATCCATGCCGAAAGCCTGCTCGCAGGCACTCCGTAACCCTCGTTCGCCCTCCCCCTGGTAAACCGAACACGAAAAAAGTTCTGTTCATCGCTCAAATTGACGCCATCCTGATTCCGTTATCCCCGGCGACACGATCATGATCACCACACTCATTGTCCTCGTCCTATTTGGCCTGCTGCTGATCATGCTCGAGGCCTTTGTCCCAGGCGGGATCCTTGGCACCTTCGGCGTCATCTCCATTCTGTCCGCCGTCGCTGTCACCCTCTTCAGCGATGAGGTCGACTGGACATCCGGCACTCGCACCACCGTTTCTCTTGGCATCATCGTCACCTCCGCATTTGCCATTGCCATCTGGCTTCGCTTCTTTGCCGTCAAGCTTTTCCACCGCGCCTTCACGCTGAAGACCACCATCGCCACTCCCCTGTCACCAGGCACTCCCCATATCGGTGTTCAAGGCGTCGCCACCACCGACCTTCGCCCTCTCGGAAAGGTCTCCCTCGACAACGGCACCCGTCACGAAGTGCGGCTCTTGAACGGCCACGCTCCCATCGGCACTCGTATTCAAGTCATCACCACCGAACCCGGAAACCTAGTCGTCACCACCGTTTAATCTCAAATATCCCATCAATCCCATGCCTGAATCCATAAAACTCTTCCTCATTGCCGTCGCTCTGATCTTCTCACTGGTCGCACTTCTCATCGTCGGCAAATTCTTCAACGTCTGGCTCCGCGCCCGCATCGCCAATTGCCCGGTCAGCATTGCCACACTGATCGCCATGTGGCTGCGCGGCGTTCCTAACGCCCTGGTCGTCGACACCCGCATCACAGCCGCCAAAGCAGGCATCCCGATCGAGACCGACTCCCTCGAAGCCCACTACCTCGCCGGCGGAGACATCACCCAGGTCGTCCTCGCCCTCATCGCCGCCGACAAAGCCGGCATTCCCCTCATCTTTGATCGCGCCTGCGCCATCGACCTCGCCGTCAAAGGCACCGGTAAAACCGTGATCGAGGCTGTTCGCACCAGCATCAACCCCAAAGTCATCGATTGTCCCCATCCTGAAATGGGCAGAGGCGGCAAGATCGACGCCGTCGCTAAAGACGGCATCTCCCTCCGCGTTCGCGCCCGGGTCACCGTCCGCACCAACCTCGAACGCTTCATTGGCGGCGCCACCGAAGAAACGGTCGTCGCACGCGTCGGCGAAGGCATCGTCACCTGCATCGGCTCCGCCAACTCCTACAAAGACGTGCTCGAAAACCCCGACTCCATCTCCAAACTCGTCCTCAGCAAAGGCGTCGACGCCGGCACCGCTTTCGAAATCCTCTCCATCGACATCGCAGACGTGGACGTGGGCGACAACGTCGGCGCCAAGCTCCAATCCGAACAAGCCGAAACCGACAAAAAGATTGCCCAAGCCAACGCCGAAGTCCGCCGTGCCGCCGCCGTCGCCCTCGAGCAGGAAATGGCCGCACGCACACAGGAAATGCGCGCACGCGTGGTCGAAGCCGAAGCCGAAGTTCCCCTCGCCATCGCCCAAGCCTTCCGCAACGGGCAACTCGGCATCATGGACTACGCCAAATACAACAACATCCTTGCCGACACCGACATGCGCAAACAAATCGGCGCCCCCTCCGATAGCGAAGGCAGCACCAAGCAATAGCCCACAACGCACTCGCCACCACCATGCCTGACATCGACTGGGGACAAGTCATCTTCCTGATCCTGTTTGTCGTTGTCGGCTTCTTCCGTTGGCTGGGCAATCTGATCCAACAGCAGAAAGAGGCCAAAGAGCGGCCCACCATCCTCACCCCCCAGGAACGCGCCCTCCGTGAAGCCGCCTGGCGCAAACAAACTGGCCAGGAAGCCGCTCCGGTCCCCTTACCCTCCCCGACCTCAACCGCACCTCCCCCTGATCCCTTCGCCGAAATCAAAGACCTTTTCAAACAAATCAAAGAATCCAACCAACCACCTCCCCGCCAGGCCCAGCCCCCGCCACCTCTCCCAGTCAGGCCGAATTCACCCTCTCCCTCCCGCAAACCACAGCCGCCAAACTCCGTCCCACCACCTGTTCCTGCCCTTCCCAAACAGCCACCCATCCCCACTCCCGCCACCGCCTTCCCCACTTCAAATTTCGTTGACCGCAGTTTCACCGAAGCCGTCGCCCACCGCGATCGCCGCACTGCTGACAGCCTCATGCGTCTCCGGATGGACCTCCGAAGCCCACTTTCCCTGCGCCGTGCCATCGTCATCCGGGAAATCCTCGGCCCGCCCAAAGCCCTCGCAGAAGACTGAGCGGAAAAACCCTTGCAAACCCTTTCCTCCCAGCTAACTACTCCTCCCCTGATCAAGAGTGGTTGAAGCCGGCGTGGTGAAATTGGTAGACACGCTAGACTCAAAATCTTGTTCCGAAAGGAGTGTCGGTTCGAGTCCGACCGCCGGTACCACCACTCTAAAGCGCAAAACAAACCGCCGAATATCCGATCAGGCATGAACTCCCATTTCGCACTCTGGAGTCTACTTCTAACTCTCGCCCTCGGGCTCTCTTCAACCCCCTCGCTAGCCGCAAACGTCGAGTCCGTCACGTTCGCCTTCGAACCCGGCAAGATATACGTCCCCCTCTCGGAGGCGTCCTCCCGCCTCAGGTGGCATTCGAGCCTGTCGCGTGATGGCAGCGCACTCAAAATCAACGGCACCTCCATTCCAGCCAACCAGACTCGACTCATCAATGGGGCCGTTTGGCTTCAGTTGGACGCCCTTGCCTCCGCTGGTGCCACGATTTCTGCAGATCCCGAAAAAGCCGAATTCGACGTCGCATCTGGACGTCGCCGCTTCACCGTCATCGCAGGCTCCAAACGCATCGAAGTCGACCTCGCCCGCCAGCGCCTTTACGCCTATCAAGGGAGACTCATCGTCCTCGATACCAACATCAGCTCCGGTCGCTATGGCAACACCCCCGCTGGCCATTTCACCGCCGGCCCATACAAAAACCGGATGCACTACTCCAGCAAGTACCACAACGCCCCCATGCCCTGGAGCGTTCAAATCACCGGCCACATCTTCTTCCACGGCTTCTCCAGCGTGCCTAATTACCCCGCCTCCCACGGTTGCATCCGCGTCCCTCTCACCGGCGCCAATCCCGCGCGATTCCTTTATGAATGGGTCGACGTCGGCACCCCTATCGAGATCTCCCGGGGCCAAAAAGAAGAGATTCGACGAGCCCTCCCAGCGAGCTAAAAGGCACACAAATCGAGTTTCATTAAAGCGAACGATTCTTTCCAAAACATGAATTGGAGAGAATGATTGAGGGGGGCGAGGTAACTGCCTCAACTTCATACTCAGCTCCCCTCATGGATTTTGTCACCGCGATTCAATCAAACCTTCTCAGCCCAGCCGTTCTTTTCTTCGTCCTTGGTGTCTTTGCCGCTGTTTCAAAGAGCGATCTCAAGTTCCCTGAAGCTCTCTACTCCACCCTCACGATCTATCTTCTCACCGCCATCGGATTCAAAGGCGGCGTCGCCATCAATGAAGCGGGTATCAGCACCGTTTGGCTCCCCGCCCTCGCCGCCATGACTCTGGGAGCAATCATTCCGCTCTGGGCCTACCCTTGTCTGCGCAAGTTCGGCAGATTCAGCATCGCCGATGCCGGAGCCATCGCTGCCCACTATGGTAGTGTCAGTGCAGTCACCTTCATCGCCGCGACAAACTTTCTCAAAAGCATCGACCAACCCTACGAAAGCTATGCCTCCGCCTTCCTCGCCGTGATGGAATCACCGGCCATCGTTATCGGCGTCATGCTCGGCAAAGGTGCCCTCGGTGGCAAATTCTCATTCTCAGACACCGGTGTCCGCCACGCCCTCCGAGATGCCGTGCTTGGCAAGGGTGTCCTCCTCTTGATCGGTGCCATGATCATTGGCTCCCTCTGTGGCAAGCGTGGTATGGCATCAGTCGAAGGTCTCTTTGTCACCCCCTTTCAGGGGGTGCTCGCGCTCTTCCTTCTCGAAATGGGGATGGTCGCAGGGCGCAGACTCGGCGATCTGAAAAAAGTCGGCCTCTTCCTGCTCTTCTTCGGCATCACTGCTCCTGTCCTCCATGGCTCCGCAGGCGTGATCCTGGGCCACTGGGTCGGTCTGAGCATCGGTGGTGCCACCCTCCTGGGAGTGCTCGCCGGTAGCGCCAGCTACATTGCGGCCCCCGCCGCGGTTCGCCTCTCACTGCCGGAAGCCAACCCGACCTACTCACTCACTGCGGCACTCGCCATCACCTTCCCGTTCAACATCACAGTCGGTATCCCCCTCTTTTTCGAACTCGCTAAATATCTTAATGCCTAACCCACACCCTCATGTCCCTTCATCCCATGAAACTCGTTACCATCGTCTGTGAGGCGATCCTCGAAGACCGCGTTGTCGAATTGCTGCGCGAGGTCGGCACAAATGGCCACACAGCCTTTCCTGTCCATGGCAGTGGCAACCAAGGAAATCGCAACGCCGATATCAGTGAAATGGCCAACGTGCAGATCCAAGTCGTGGTCAAACCCGCCATCGCTGAAACCCTGCTGAATCGTCTCCAAAGCGAGCTCTTCGCCACGTTCGCCATGGTCGCCTACGAAAGCGACGTCCGCGTCCTTCGCCCCAACAAGTTCTAAACCCAAACCCATTGCACCCAATCAAACTCATGAAGCTAAACGTCGGCTATCCCACCACCCTGATTTTCCTGGCTGCCATCATCGTCGCATGCAACCCAAAGAACCCAGCTTCACTGGACAGCCACGTCACCACCGCCGAGGAACAGGCCAAACTGACTCCGGACGAGGTGTTGCAGCAGTTCAAAGACGGAAACAAACGCTTTCAAAGCGGCAACGAGACCAGACGCAATCATAGCGAACAAGTCCGCAAATCCGCCCCGGGGCAATTCCCAAAAGCCATGGTTCTAAGCTGCCTTGATAGCCGCGTGCCCGTCGAAGACGTTTTCGATCAGGGCATTGGTGACGTCTTTGTCGGTCGCGTCGCTGGCAACTTCGTCAATGAAGACCTCCTCGGCAGCATGGAATTCGCCTGCAAAGTGGCCGGCGCCAAACTCATCCTCGTGCTGGGACACCAACATTGCGGCGCCATCAAAGGAGCAATCGATGACGTAAAGTTAGGCAACATCACCGCCATGCTCTCGAAGATTAAACCGGCCGTTGCAGCCAGCCAGGACTTCCAAGGCGAAAAAAGCTCCTCCAATCCAGAGTTCATGAAACGCGTGAACGAAAACAATATCCGCCATACCTTGTCCCGCATCCGCCAGGAAAGTCCCATCCTCAAGGAAATGGAAGACAAAGGCCAAATCAAGATCGTCGGTGCTTTCTACCGCCTCACCGATGGCACCCTCGAATTCATCCACTAGAAGTCCCTTCACCCCAAACGCCCAATCGGGATCCTTTTCTTCGCCATCTCAGCGCATCTAGACTCGCGACCACCGTATTGTCTCACGACACGCCGTATTCTCAATCATGCCGGACTCGACCGCCCACCACCTCTTCACTCATGAGGTTTTGCAACTCACAGAAGTGAGCTTGGAAACAGGCCTTACTTCGGAAGAAGCCGCAAAACGACTGGAGCAATACGGAGAGAATCAAGTCAAAGCCCGTGTTGGCACTCCCCAATGGAAACGACTGCTGAATCAATTCACCGCACCTCTGGTCCTCGTCCTCATTGCCGCATCGTTGGTGACAGGATTTCTCGGTGAATGGGTGGACGCAACCGTCATCATCATCGTCGTGCTGGTTAATGCATTGGTCGGTTTCCTTCAGGAATCCAAAGCAGAAACGGCTCTCGAAGCCCTCATGAAGATGGTCGTGGCCGAGGCAGTGGTGCGGCGGGATGGCAAAAAGGTCCGCGTGAACAGCATCGAACTCGTCCCGGGTGACATCGTGATGCTCGCGGGCGGTGATCGCGTTCCAGCTGACATTCGTTTGCTGGAAACGAAAAGTTTGCAGATCGACGAGGCATCACTCACAGGCGAGTCCGTGCCCGCAAACAAACGCCCCGATCCTCTGCAAGCTGACACCGTGCTGGGAGATCGCTTGAACATGGCGTATGCCGGCTCTCTTGTCACCGCCGGCAGCGGCATCGGCGTGGTCTGGGCCACCGGAGACCGAACCGAGACCGGGCGTGTGGCCTTCTTAATCGCAGAAGCCGTTGACCTGACCACACCCCTCACACGCAAGATTGCACGCTTCAGCGGCCTCTTGCTTTGGATCATCCTGGCGCTTGCAGCAGCCTTGTTTGCCTATGGCGTGCTGGTACGCGGCGGCAGCGTGATCGAGATGCTCATGGCAAGCGTGGCACTGGCCGTGGGCGTCATTCCCGAAGGCCTGCCTGCCGCCATCACCATCGTGCTCGCCATCGGCGTGAGCCGCATGGCGAAACGCCGCGCCATCATCCGCAAACTGCCCGCCGTGGAGACACTGGGCTGCACAACGGTCATCTGCTCCGACAAAACGGGCACGCTCACGCAAAACAAAATGACCGTGCGATTCATTCATGCCGGTGGTGAGACATTTGAGGTGAGTGGCAGCGGCTACGAACCGCGCGGCACCATTCATCAGGCCCAAACCACCATTGATTCCACGACGAAGCCCGCGCTTCATGAGTGCCTACATGCTGGCATGCTCTGCAACGATTCTGCGATCATCGAGAAAGATGGCCTGTGGACCATCGCGGGCGATCCCACAGAGGGCGCGTTGCTCGTGGCGGCAGAAAAAGCCGGCCTGCGTCATGCCTCGATCCATGCGGACTCCCCCCGTGTGGACATGATTCCCTTTGAGAGCGATCACATGTTTCGCGCCACGCTGCACGACCATGCCCAAGGACGTCGCATCTACAAAGCCGGTGCGCTGGAGCGACTGCTCGAACGTTGCACGCACATGCTCGATGCACGCGGTGAGCTCGTTGCCATCAACATGGAAGCGATTCGTGAAGTGGCTGGGTCTTTCGGCTCCGAGGGCATGCGAGTCATCGCCTTTTGCCGTCGTGATGGTTCCCATGTCAGCGGAAACTTTGCGCATCATCATGTCAGCGAGGGCCTGACCTTCCTGGGCTTACAGGGCATGATCGATCCACCGCGCGAAGAGGCCATCGCCGCCGTGGCAAAGTGTCAGGCAGCCGGCATCCGAGTGAAAATGATCACTGGCGATCACGCAGTGACCGCGCAGGCCATCGCGAAGCAGATCGGCATCGTCGGGGCCGACACAGTGCCCGCGATCAGTGGTCGCGAGTTGGCCGAAATCAGCGATGCCGACCTCCCGGAGATCGCGGACCGCACCGCCGTCTTTGCCCGCGTAGCGCCGGAGCAGAGACTGCGGCTC
>Ga0164293_10005916_pt1 | contig 10411 bp, 9 predicted proteins | sample GEODES118metaG_FD_111487 | JGI IMG/M metagenome (GOLD analysis project Ga0164293, IMG submission 111487) | Eutrophic lake water microbial communities from Lake Mendota, Wisconsin, USA - GEODES118 metaG | ecosystem: Environmental > Aquatic > Freshwater > Lake | place: USA: Lake Mendota, Wisconsin...
ACCTGCAAAGTAACCTTCCCTTCCTATGATGCCAAATATAATTATTTTATTGGAAAAAATAAATGCAACGGAACGACCTGTCAGATTAATGGATGTGGAAGATAATGGGAGGGCGGTAACATATATTTTTAATTCTTCTTCTCCCCATCAAAGAGATGGAGAAGAAGATGGAAGAGACTAAGAAAAAACGATTGGAGCAGGTGTTAACGGTGATGAATAAGATTCGAAATGATTTAAAACTTCCTATGGACTCTACACCGGTAAAAGAACTGCAATCCCGACTCTCAACATGGGTTACGACAGGAGAAGGCTGGACCGGTACAATTGATTTTAAAGAATTTGGTCGCATGGCGGAAGTTAAATGTCCTAAATCACCCATCAAATTGTTAGAAGTTTTACTACGAGTGGTTCGTGCTGGAAAATAGGATAGTGGTAGAATAGAATGAGTGGTCGTTGGTTTGATTCCTCTCGACAAATCTTTTGGGATAATAATCAACAAAATTTGACAGTACCTGGTTCTTTCAAAGGAACCTCTGGAACCTTTGATACCTTCTATGCTCCAGAAGTCTATACAAATACACAAGTGGTTGGAAGTGCTATAGGAGCCAACTTAACGGCCGTTCCTTCCATTACACCAGGGGGTAATTGGATTTCAATCGCAATGTCGGCGTCTGGACAATATCAATCGGCGATTGATCAAGGTGTAATTATTTGGTTATCGAATGATTATGGAATTACATGGGCTGTTTCTCCAGGAAGTCCATCTCCTGTTGATTTTTATAAGATTGCTATATCCGCTTCTGGACAATATCAATCGGTTGTAGCACAGTCTGATTATATCTATGTCTCTTCCGATTATGGGCGTACATGGACACAGGTAAATCAATCAGTTGGAACTGCAACTTATTATAGTATTGATGTATCTGCATCAGGTCAATATCAAACAGCAGTTGTATTTAATGGATATATCTATATCTCATCCGATTACGGAATTACATGGACTCCTACTGATTCACAAAGGGGGTGGTATGATGTTGCGGTAAGTGCTTCTGGACAATATCAAACTGCAACTGATGCTAATGATGTAGGTATAGTATATAAATCTTCTAATTATGGAGTGACATGGACATCTGTTAGTGTAAATGCTGGATTAACAAATCGCCACGTGGTAATGTCGGCAACGGGTCAATATCAGATTGTGAATGCTGATAACGCAAATAGTATATATTTATCCAGTGATTATGGTATGAGTTGGAATCCAACTGCTACTGCATTGGTTTGGATTAAAATTGCAATGAGTGCTTCAGGACAATACATGGTAGCTTATGATTATACAAATATATATTTATGGATTTCAACTGATTACGGCAGTACTTGGAACACAAATTCAGTTGGAATTGGGTTGACAGATATGGCAGTTTCGGCTGCTGCAGACTATTTTACAACAGTTGGATACGGAGGTACCATCTATACCAGCACAACTCCTGTGATTCTTCCCAATATTCAAATCGGTATAGCCAATATCAGCTCCATTACAATTCCTGGATTAGAATTAAGTTCTATCAATACTAATTTCATTAGTTCAGGGGTGATTACTGCTGGTAATCTTTCTACACTGACTGCCAATATGAGTAGTGTAATTATAACAAATTTACGTGGAGCTAGTACATCTGTCAGCTCTCTTACAGGTAATATACTCTCTATTAGTTCTTTGAGAGGAAATGCGTTGTTTGCAAGTACAGCTAGTTTTAGCACATTAACAGGAAATGCAGTCTCTATAAGTTCTCTTACAGGAAATACAGTATTTGCAAGTTCAGCAACCGTTAGCACTCTAACAGGGGCTTCCCTCGTAATGAGTTCTTTGAGGGGCAATACTCTTTTTGCAAGTACAGCTACCGTTAGCACATTCACAGGAAATTCTCTCTCTATAAGTTCATTGGTAGGAAATACACTCTTTGCAAGTTCAGCGACTGTCAGCACATTCACAGGAAATGCAGTTTTGATAAGTTCTTTGGTAGCAAATACAGTGTTTGCAAGTTCAGCTACCGTCAGCACTCTTACAGGAGCGTCTCTTGTAATGAGTTCGTTGGTAGGAAATACATTGTTTGCAAGTTCAGCGACCGTTAGCAGTCTAACAGGAAATGCACTCTCCATGAGTTCTTTGGTAGGAAATACAGTGTTTGCAAGTACAGCTAGTTTTAGCACTCTTACAGGAAATGCACTTTCTATGAGTTCGTTGAGAGGAAATACACTGTTTGCAAGTACAGCCACAGTTAGCACTTTAAACGGAAATTTGCTTTCCATCAGTTCATTAAGAGGGAATACACTCTTTGCGAGTTCTGCTACGGTAAGTACTTTATCAGGTAATATTGGATTGTTTAGCAATCTTACCACTTCAAATATATTTTACAGTTGGCAAACCACTGGGTCATTCGATTCATTTAGTACAGACCCTGTAAGTAATTTTAATGTTGGAAGTGGAAACTTTACAATGGAATGTTTCTTTTATCCCACTGCAATTCCTGCATCATGGGGAACCATTATGTCACTTACAGGTCCTGCAACAGGAGGTCGTGAATTTCGCATTACACAACGATATGGTTCTGCTGGTCTTGGATTTTTATATCCCACCGGTGCAACCACGGATGGAAGTCTTTCGCTTTTGGCAACCAGTACCCTTAGTCTGAGTACATGGTGCCATTTAGCCTTAACACGATCTACAAATTGGATGTATCTCTACTCCAATGGAACAGCTATACTGAGCACCAATTTAGTCAGTCATGCCCATAATGAAAATAAACAAATAATTCTATATCGTAGTCCATATCCAGCTGATACATTCGGGCAAGGGTATATAAATAGTGCACGAGTGGTAGTCGGTCAAGTTCTCTATACTGGCAATTTTATACCTCCTACACAACAATTAAGTACGAATAGTGTGGGTGCTTATGCATTTAATGTAGCAGGTAGTATTACAGGAACAGTAGCCTTTTTAGGAGGAACCGTCAGCACTCTTACAGATGCCGGTCCTTCTGCATTGGCATTAAATGTTTCTGGAAGTCCAAGAAGTGGTACAACGGTTCCCACTACATTTACAGGAAGAATTGGAATTAATTGCAATACTCCTCAATTTGGATTAGATGTGAATGGAGGCGCAAATATAAATGGAAATCTGTTTATGGGTAGGGGAGTGAATGGACCGATTCTTGGCAGTGGATATACTTATATTGGAGTCGGTGGGGGAAATTCATGGGGATATATGTACGGTGCCTTTCAATCTTTAGCAGATGGAATTCATTTATCCTATAATTATATCAATTGCAATTTAGGACCCACTGGAGATAGACGTGGATATATTCCAAATGTAGCAGGAGGCACTTCACAACTTGATTTAGGATATAGTCAAATTGATTTTCGAACGGGTGGTATTAATACAGCTCCTTCTACTCTTATGACATTAACAACAGCCGGTCTTACATTGAGTGGTACATTGACAATTCCATCTACAACTACTGCAAATTCCAGCAGAATTGATTTTCCTGCTACCAACTATTCAATTGTATGTGGTGTATCGACCCTTGGGGGTACAAATCAAGTTGCAAATAAATGTCAAATAATGACGTATACGGGGGCCGCTGTTATTTCCGCATTTACAGTTGGTACCGATCGTACAAAATTAATTGGAATTAATAACTGCAATGACCCTCAATATACACTAGATGTAAATGGTTCAACCCATCAATCAAATAATCTAACCACGTGGGGAGTTACATCTGATCGACGCATTAAAACAAACATTGAATTTGCCAACTTGGATATTTGTTATTCATCCATTCAGGCCTTGACATTACGACGATATGAATATGATAGTAATGTATTTCCAAATCGGGAGGATAAACATGTGATTGGTTTAATTGCACAAGAAGTGCAACCTATTTTTCCAAAGGCAGTTACACAAACTTCTTCCTTTGGATTTTCAGATTTACTTGGAATTGATTATGATCAACTTTATATGGCAAATTTAGGAGCCACAAAAAAACTCATAGATGTTATCGAACAGCAAGGCTCCACAATTCAAGGAATGCAACAACAGTTAAGTACCCTTCAACGAATTTAAAAATTATTTCTGTGCATCATAGGAAGATTTTGCATTACTACGTAATGCAAAATTCTTCCTGCACCTTCGGTAGAAAGATTTCCAGATTGCTACGCAATCTGGAAATCTTCCTGCCCCTCCTCTGGTACAAACGGAAACTTCACAAAAGGGAGTACAATTGCAGGAGGAGTATACTTGTACATATCATCATAGTATTTGTAAAGTTTCATGATCTTTTTTTCATGTAGATTGATATCCTCGAGGATAAAATGTATGGCATCAATCCTACGATCATAAAGTGTAAGGCTTTGTAAATAAGGTACACTCTCGATGTAGTCATTCACAGATTTGATGTACTTTCGTGCCTGTCTTACATTGTGTTCGAGGGTCTGTACCATCGTCGGCAACAGAAAGGTTTGTGGAAATGCCACATAGTACTCATGTTCAAGCTGAACTGCATCTACAAATTGCATAAAGTTGGTGCGAACTTCTTCGTACCATGGAAGGCGATCTGCAAACACCTCAGGATACGGTCGAATAGGATACATATTGTTTAAAAAATAAAATATCTTGTTATAGAGGATCAATTTTATCCACGGATACTTGTAACAATTTTCTGGAACAATCCTTCTCCCCAGTCAGCATCATAACTGGTGGGATCTGCCGTGTCACCGCTCAGATCCGTCTTGATGCACCGGCCACAAAAGTAGTCGATGTAGGTCAAAACCTCCTTTTTTGCAGCCCCCTCGTCAAACTCTGGACTCGGTAATCCAGAGAATGTAAAGAAAGCCGCCGGTTTGGTATGATCCCACAACGCCTTCAACAGCTTTACCTTCTCGAGACCCTTGATTGAAACGGACATTGTAGATATGGAATTGAATTTATAGACTGTTCTATACATTATAGTAGATTCAATTTTAATCAAAAATCTAATCATCCTCGACAAGGGATTCAAGGTGCAGAAGGTGCTGCACGTTTTGCAGGAGGTGCCGCAGGAGAGACAATCTCTTCCTTTAATTTCTCTTTCTTTATTTCTTCCTTTAATGCATCCTTTAATTCATCCTTCTTTATTATATTAATCATCATAAATATACAGTCTATTAATTCATTTTTTGTATAAGATTCACTTATTAATTCACGTAATTTGTATATGTTTAATGGAGAATCACTTGATTTAATTGTATATAATATAACTATTATACGTGATATAGCCGCAATACGCTCTGTTTCAGATAGCATAATATAGGGGGTTCTAGATATGGTGGTAATGTATGTATTAATTTGCATTTCAACTATTCTGAAATAGGTTAACGCATCTATATCAATATTAGCCAAAGCAACTGCCTTTTTACTCTCATCTGTCATATGTTCAATTTCTTCTCTCAGAAAACATCTCTTAGTTTCTATGACAAATTCTTTGAATGCTGCTTTTGCAAAGAATTGTTTTGTTTTTTTAAAATCATTCTTGTAAAAGGTTATTACATCTTTTACAGTTTTTATCCAATCATCACGATTGTGTTCTTTGCTGAATGAAATAGAAATAGACATATGAAATTGAATTTATATAACATTATATACATTCAATCATTATCATTTTTAATCGCGCAACGCCGTCAAATGGGTATCAGGAGAATACCACCCATTCTTCCCATTATGAACATCCATAATCGTCTTAAACACATATTCATACTGCTTTGCCACATTATACATATCATAAAGTCGAACGGCACGATCACGGATGTAAGAGCGGTCAAACTTTCCATCGAGAGCCATTTGAATCCCATACTGATAATCAGCCAACGTATGGCATCGAACACCTGTTTTAAAATTTTCTACGGTTTCGGTCTGTGCCCCATAATCCTTTGTGATTACAGGCGTACCGCACAATTGGGCTTCTACGGCCACTCCGCAAAAGGGTTCTACAAATCCAGTGGGAGCCACACAGGCCACCAAGGATCCCAAATAATCGGATCGTTCGGTTCCATGAATAGGAGGTTTGTAAAAGATGTTTGGTTCTACCAAATATCGAGTAGGATCTCCTTGACCACACAAGATAAACCGTGTGGTAGGAAACTTCCGTGCCATTTCAACAATTTCATGACATCCCTTTCCATCATAAATCCTTCCTAAAAATCCAACTGTATCCACTTTGGGAGAGGGATTGAAGGTCCAATGACTGACATCAAAATAATTTGGAACTACAAACCAATAATCCTTTCCAAACCCTCGTTCCAAATGTCCATGCATCCAGGCATAACTTTCAAAAATGCGATATCCTAACGATGAATTGGGATATCCAATTCCAGATTCAACTGCTACAACAGGAAGTCCATTAATTCCTTTATAAGGAAACAAAGGAATGCAAATAATATCAGTAGTGGTACTTCTATAATGTTTCATAACTTCTACACGGAGTCGTTTGTTGAATTCAATATATAATGGTGTATCAAAATTAGCTAAATCTCCTACAAACTGAGATGGATCGGATAACTTTGCACGAATCTCTTCCATAGATAATTCAGGTTTTACTATTTTGTAACTTTGTTCTCGCAGAACAGACCATTCCTCTTTTGTCAGTAGCTGAATTTGTTCATTGGCCCCCGATTCAGATCCTTCCACTCCGTAATGGTACACTTCAAAGCCACGGCTCCGCATCATCGGAGCAAAGCGCAGCACCTTTCCCGTAAAGGCACAATGGCTATACTCTATCTGAGTAATGGTATGAGGAATTCCTGGTATGTGCAAACGGATAGGCATTTTATAGAAAGGTAGAATTCAAATGTTTATATCTTACGCAAAAGAAAAATGGATGGAATTGGAATTCTTGTGTATAGAATTGTAAATAAACATTTGAATAAAGATTGGAAAAATAACATTGGAGATTGGTACCAAACCGCTGCAGCTTGTTATATGTGGTGGAATCATTTTGGACGAGTAAAAACATTTTACAACTTCTTACAAGAATGTATTCGTACTCAAACAATGAATGGATTTCCCATTGTATGGATTGATAGAGATAATCTATCCGCAGCAAATTGTAAAGGGTGTAAAAAGGTGGTAACGATTTGCAACGGTTGGTGGATGTCTGAATTCAAGTACTCCAGTCATTACGATTTTCCCCCTCCTACCTGGATGCATCCTCTGTATGTAAGTGTTCATATAGGGGATAAACGAATGATGACACCCAACACGGTAGCACATTTCAAAGAACATCAACCGATTGGGTGTCGCGACAAATCCACCACACAGATGTTTGAGTCCTTGGGAATTTCTTCTTATTTTAGCGGTTGTCTTACCATGGTCTTGAATTTAAATGATGCAAGTCTTGGATTCACTCCAACCTTGGATTATTCCGATACTCATGTGTTTGTGGATATGCCCGTTCGTGTTAAAGGAACCGATCTCTATTGCAAAGTTACTCAAGAAGGAAAATATGATACAGATCCTAAATGGATTTTACAATCAGTCCAACACACGTATAATCTTTTCCATGCAAAAACAATCACTACTCATCGATTGCATGTGTGGCTTCCTTTATTATCCAATGGGAAGTCAGTGATTCTTTGGGATGTCAGAACAAATAAACCCTGCGATACCAACCATTCTGATTATAATGCAGGACAGAACAATCGATTTAGTGGATTGTTAGAGTGTCAATCGGATGTGGAAGAACGAAAACGGATTCAATCCGCCTTGGTGGAGGATTGTATGAAACGACTTTCTTAAAGGCAAAGATCCAAATTATATTTTTTCAAAAAGAATTCTGATTCGGTAGGTTCAACTTCTTTACAAATTTCATCTACAAATTTACAAGATCGAATGAATTCTTCACGATCTTTATAAGGTTTCATTCCTTCTTTTATAACTCCTACCACCAGGCTACAAAATGGATAGGATCGTTTGATCTGTTCAAATCTTCTAACATCCTCTAGATCATAGGTTTCAAATGTTCCTTTTGTATAAATTCGAATATGTTTATTTTTATAAATCATGGATTGAATCATTGTTCTCCAGGCCGTTATATCATTCAACGGAACTAAATGTGGAATCGTATTTACTGTATATTTAGTTAGCAATGAACTTAATTCAGGTGTTGTGGCGGAACAAGAAAAAACATCTTTTACAGAATCAGATCCATATTTATGAATTTCAGCTTCTTTGCTACAAATAAAATTAAATTTGGAATGATATCTACTTGGAATTAATTTAAAAATATCTGCATAATAGTGTAAATCTGTTAAACAGGCATAGGATGTTTCTAACTGAGTTTGAAAATGACTCATCACAAAACAGGAAGGATCTACCCATATAAAATGAAATTCTCCAGATAATCCATTTACAATAGGAGAATACATAATGGTAGAGGTTTGAAAAATTATAATGGTATTTTTAAGATATGTATGTCTACCATCTAGATCTCCTGTATAGGGAGCTTCTTCCAATTCTCCAAACAAATATGTTCCATAGGTTTCGTGGGTAGATTCATCTTTAATTTTCCAATACAATTGTGCTTCCATAAATGCACCATCCTTACATTCTTTCAAAATTAAATCTTTGTAATAACTGGTACGAGCTAGATGATTCTGGTCACTCCATCCAGAAGTTCTTGTATATTTAAAATTTGTAGAAGATACTTGTTTTCCAAACAACCAATACTTATCATACATATTGTAAGTATTGATTAATCGGTTAAATCGTACATGTTTCAAAGATGGATTTATTTTCATATCCTCTATAACTTTGGAAAGAGGGGGGAGTTGCCGTAGAAACGGGAGATCATGTTGCAATAAAAGAATAAACTCGGTGGTTACAAAGGTTACTGCGTGGCGAACATTTCCTGTTAAATGACCTTTTGAATCTCGTAAAACAATTTTAAAATTTGGTTTATCAGCAATGTACATTTCTAAGTTTTTTAAATAAGTTGTATAATGAGGATGCGGATTGTAATCATGGGCCAAGAGAACAGGTGTTTCAGATGTACAGGTTGTGTATCGTAATGATTCAATCACCTCTTGCATTAATTGAATACTCGGATGAGAGGGAATGTAAGAGGCTGTAATAATTACCGTAAGATCCATTTCTATACTCCAAGGAATTTTATAAATAAGTTTACCTTAAAAATATTTTCTAGGAATGGACACTTTTGCCAAACACTTTTTTCAGGATCCAAGACTTTTGCCAAACACTTTTTTTCAGGATCCAAGATTTTTTTGTGGATGAAAAATTTTTTTATCCGCAAAAACATTTATAAATTAATAATCGAACAACATTCCTGCACGACCACCAAAGACCTTCATGACATTCCAAGTGGTGGTCCACACGTAGGCATTGACAGAAGGAGGGGTTCCCCCTCCTCTGGCCGACTGTAACCGAAGGTAGAGTTCTTTTCTAGGAATTTTATCCCAGTTGGCAGCTCCTCTTGGAGCATAGGCCTCCCCCAGGATAGATTCTTCATCTCCTTGCAGCGACGGGCGTAGTCCAAAGGACCATGCATAAATGTAACGATCTTGAACCGGTATTTTTTTATAATGTAAAGAGGGGATGAAGGTTCGAAAGAAAGATCCGCCGTCTTGATCAAATCGTTCTTCTCCACTGTACAACAGAGTGGCCCCTGCTAATGATTCTGAAAAAGCATTTCGAAAGGCAGGTAAGACCAACCAATCATTTTCACGCGTGAGAGTTAATTGAGCATCAGGCCACCAAGGTTCTGGTTGGTTGGGAGCAGCTAAATCTCTTGTAAAAAGAAACCATGCGTTATAGTCCATGGCTTCAGGACGTTGAAGGACCCAAAAGATTTCTTTGGTGGGATTCCGCAACTCTAACGGTATGTGCATCTCAGTGGCTCGTTGCGATGCCAATACAGGAACAGCATTGTGTTGTTCTACAAAATAAGTCAATTCAGAAGATCGTAACGCAATGGCTTCAGGTTCTTCTACACTCACATATTCAGCAAGAATGTAGGTATCTCCTAAACTCAAAGAAGGCATGGTACGATCTGGGATAAGTTCACCCGAAATTCCTGTAGACGGGATGGAACGGTTTAATCCGTACACACGTTGTGGGGCGGTGGGATTGGATCTCCAAAAGGAAGACCCCACGGCCATTAACATCGATCCTGGAAAGGTTACAGGAGTATACACACTTTGTGTCTCTGTATCCACTCTAGCATCGGTGTAGGTAAGAGTATTGAGAGGATTAAAGGTTACATGCACTCGTACAGATTCGGCGGAGATAGCATCAAGGGGGAGATATTGGGCCAAGGATCCTGAACAGAACCAAAAGGGAAGGGGAACATAGACAATCTGTCCACCCGCA
>Ga0164293_10005917_pt1 | contig 10411 bp, 12 predicted proteins | sample GEODES118metaG_FD_111487 | JGI IMG/M metagenome (GOLD analysis project Ga0164293, IMG submission 111487) | Eutrophic lake water microbial communities from Lake Mendota, Wisconsin, USA - GEODES118 metaG | ecosystem: Environmental > Aquatic > Freshwater > Lake | place: USA: Lake Mendota...
CGAACAGCTTTACGACAAGCCAGCGTTGATCATGGAAGCCCAGATGGCCGCCAAACCTGATTTCTTCTTGCGGCTTTACAACGAAAGTAGCCTCCTCCTCTGGCACCAGCACCGCCAGGGCCAACCCTTGCGCTTCTGGCGCGTACTCGTGATCTGCCCCTCTCGCGATCTCAACTTCGGTGATCCGCTGCCCGTGGCTGAATTCCTGCGCGAGCGCGTGCACTGGATTGAGCTGGCTCCCGATCGAATGCCACCCTCCGCCCCGCCACTCCAGAAAGCCCTCGGCATGCTCCTGCTGCCGGAGGATCAGCTGCCCGCCTCCTCCGCTGCCATCCGGCGGCAGGCCGCCGCCACTCCCCTCGCGGGCGAAATGGATGACGTGATTGCCGCTATCCTGCTCTCAAGGTTTAATGGCCGCTCCATCACCGACATCTGCGCCATGGGAGGGATCACGCTCGACGACTTCACCAAAAGCGTGGCCTACCGCGAGATCTACGGTCTGGGCCAACAGGCGGAAGCCGCCTCGATGATCCTGCGCCAGCTGCAACGCCGTTGCGGCCCGCTTTCCCCCGAGCAGCAAAGCCAAATCCAGGCGCTGCCACTGGCAGAGCTGGAGGCCTTGGCCGAGGCGCTGCTTGATTTCCGAGGGGCCGCGGATCTCACGGCTTGGCTCTCTCAGCGCCAGGGCTGAAGCCGGCCCAGCGCGCCTCTGGGCTACGGCTCCTGTCAGGATGGATTTAAACAAATAGGAGATGACTAAACCAGCCCAGAGGCCATACCAGGGAAATAACTTCGACTGCCGTCTTCAAAGGCGAATTCATACACCGTTGTCGGACCCCAGGGGTCCGCTCGCTGCCCCAAAAGCAGCATCAGCCCCACAGGGCAGGCCGCGAAGACATGCAGCCGGCGGGGTGGATCGACCACCACCAGCTCTCGAACTTGCCGCGCCAGGGCATCCGCCAGCCAGCGGGCGTGGCCACCGTCCACCACGGCGTCGGGACCGGGCTCCGTCAGGCTGGCGTGGGCCAGGCGCCCGATCGGCAAGGCCAAGGTGTCGATCGCACGCTTAGCATCCACCCGGGCGTCGTGGGTCACCGAAACGACCAGAGCCAGATCCTGGCCGCGATTCAGGGGTTCTTCCGTCACCAGCCAGCCCCGATCAGCGTTTGGGGGTTGGGCTCGCGCCAGCTCCCAGACAATCTCGCCGGCGTTGGTGCGCTGGGAGACGTTCACGTTGAAACCACGCTTGGGATTGAGCAGGGTGCCCAGATACCAGCCGATCGAGAGGTGAGTTTGAAGTGCCAACACCAGCGCCTGGGGCAGATCTGCGAGCGCCGACAAAAGCTCTGCCACCCGTTGCGGGATGTCACTCCTCCACACGTCCTCGTGGATGGGATAGCGGCCGTTGAACAGATCGGTAAGGTCGAAGGCAGGCAGGGCAAGGCCGGCGGGATCGGCCACTCGTGGCGCAAACGAGCGCACCAGCACCAGAGATCCAAGCGATGGCCGGACGACCGTCTGGGAATGGGGCGATGGCAGCAATGACTGAAGCGCTCCAAGCCGCGAGGAGTAGTGATCTCTCTGCTCGCCCTCATCCAGGGCAAGACGCTCAAGGATGAGACCTGCAACTTGGAATGCAGATAGACCATCAAGTTCAATGAATCCAGCCAATCCATACAGCCCAACTGGCTCCAAGCGATTAAATCGCATCAGCATGATGCCCTGGCCATTCCTCTCACTAATCAAGGAAGAGATCGCACGCCACTCCAAGTTGCACCATCGCTTGCTTTCATAGTCGTCACAAAACATCAGCACCACCAGGTCCGACTCATTCTTGCAGAGATTAGGCAGGTCAAACGCAAGGTCTGGGTGTGCAAACTCCGCCTTGTGAAACTTATCATAAAGGATAGAATCTGGTCTAAATTGTGTGGCTAGGATCTGGGCAATTTCTTCTACAAGCACACGGTTCTCACCCGCGAAGGAAAGAGCAATTCGAAATCTTTTTCCCATCGTGAGCTTTGGTTTTAAGGATCCTTGAGACATTCTTACCCAGTGAGGCCGGGTAGTGTAATGGAGTAGGCTACCGCCAAGCCATCGAATCCCCCATGCCACTGGGTTGGTTTGGTCAGGGACGGGAAGGTTGTCCGCTCGGTCTGACCCATCACCAGGGGAGTCAGTCCCCAATGGCCGGACTGGTCGTGCGCCGGGCACCAGCAGCCGAGGAAGGTGCCATCGTTGGAAAGCGAGTGGAAGCTTCCATGGCGATCAGGTTTGAACTCAGCGTCAACCAGGCCAAATCGTTGAGCGAGGCTGCCGCACGGCTCCAGGTATCAGAGGCGGAGTTGGCCGCTGCGGCCGTAAGGGATCTGCTGGCCCATCAATCCGCCGAATTCGATGCTGCCGCGCAACGGGTGCTGGACAAGAACCAGGAGCTTAATCAACGCCTGGCTTTATGCGAGGGGAATGCCGAGCTAGTTGCCATAGAATAAGCTTGTTCTGAAGCCCTACATAAGGTTAATTCTTGATCAAAGAATTGTGACTGCCCGCTTTCCATGAGTAGACTCAAGAACAACAACAACCAGAGCCACAAGACGGGAGCAGGAAGTACTTCGCAACGCCACGCAACACTGTAAGCTTGTTAAGTAGAGCAATACTCTGAACAACGCTGGCAGGAGCTTGAGGGAGTACGTAGCAGAAGGAGAATATAACTGGGACAGTATATCAACGGCAATTCACCAGATCGGAATCCCGAAGTGCAATCGCTGGGGCTGGGGCGATGTGAGACTGACTACTAGAATATTTAGGAAACTTGTCTAAGTTCCATATCTCAACGCAAATCAGGTTTAGACCCACAACTACGGTAATTAACTCCACCAGGAAAGCGTCCAATCGGACTCGAAAAGTTTAGCCCATAAATCCTCTAATCAGCGACACTATTTTTAAAAACAGATTTTTCATATAGCATAACAGCAGGAATAATCTACTAACCTTGATAAGTATCGTGCTTGGGTTCATATTACCCTTTCCGCCGAACAGGACCTTGAATATGTCCTTAGCAATCATGGCTATGGTCCTGGTGACAGCGGCATCCTCGTAGTAGCTGCCTTTACATAAATCAAAGCTCCAAAAAGGCATTCAGCTCAATGCCAGTTAGCCTGCACGAAGAAGCCACTGCTCTATTAAAGATTAACTATGCGGAAGCACTGGAGACAATCGAAAAATGCTTCGGGGTCTTGCTCGATTCAGTAATGGTAACTGCACTTGCAGAATTGAAACTCACTCTCTAGAATACAGTTTACGTCCTAACTCTAAGTTCATGAAGTCCAGGGATGAAATTAACTTAAACCAATAACAATAGTTAGCCTCATCGCTTATCAGGTATAATGAGTGTGTTAAAATTAAATAAAATCATAATCTACGTAAAGCCTCAGATAAACTAATCTATAGATGACAGTCTTTGCACAAGGGCATGAGCCTTGTGGAAGAATAGCGTTTTCTACATAAAGCAGATCTGATCAGCAATTATTCCTTTGCGTTACCAACAAAACAACTGGATAAACATGGGCATGAGACTAACTTCCATGAAACCAAGGTTTGCTAATTGCAAGCCTCTTGATGGCTTTCAGTATTTACTTCGATTGCATGATGGCAAGGAAGGTATAATTGAACTTATCAATGCACTGTTATTGCAGAAGTTTTAACCGCTGAAAGTCCTAGATCTCTCTCAGTACGATATGGGTTGCACCAGAACTCAAAATTATAATTTGGCCAAATAGCACAGATCTCGCAACAGAGTTGCTTTATCAAGGCGCCCAAAACGATGATTCCGTGGTGTGGTCGCAAGAGGCAGGTCGCTTAACCTGGTCATTGGACAGTCCACATTTCCTTTAAGAGGCAAAATCGATAGTTATGGGTGAATAAAAAGATTAATGACGTTCACCAAACGGTACGCAGGTATCAGCTATACTATTAAATATTAAGCAAATTTAAGGATCGCTATACTAAGATGACCGAAAAATATTTTATTGCTGTTGACGGCGACGATGTAGGCAGAACCATTGAACGCCTTGTGCTGTTAAATGATGATCAGGGACTGACAAGCTTTTCTGCTAAGTATAGAACAGCAGTCCACTGGTTAACATCTGTCTTAATTGAATCGTACGAAGGCTCTGCATTACTATCAGACGGAGATAGTATTCTAATAGAAACCAATGCATTGGTTTTATCAGCCAATAAACTTTTAGTACTTTCCGAAGAGTTTTCATTACTCTCCGGCCACACTCTATCCATTGGAATTGGTAAAACTATGCGGCAAGCATACTTAGCCTTAAAGTTGGCCAAGGTTTCTGGCAAAAACCAAATTAGGTTTTACGCAGAGTTTATCGATTAATATGATTATTAAAAGCATTCACAACACGTTTCTTTTGGCTGTACTAGGTACGTCAAATCCAGGACCATATGCTAATGCTATTACGGCTGCTTATTATAAGTGGAGAGTACAGCGTGTAATATTGCTATATATCGAAGGAGATGCTGCTGAACTGACAAGAAGAGATGCTGATGCTCTTTCAAAAAGGATATGGGAAGAGATTGATAAATGGGAGTCAAATGAAGAATACAATCTACGAGGAAAAATCAATATATACACTAGTCCTAATCAAGATATTATTAATCGTGGAATTGAAGTTTTGCATATCAATTCAATTGTTGAGGACCTCGAAAGACTTGTAAGACGCTATCCTCAGGAGATCCCAATAATTGATATTACTGGAGCAACAAAGGTAAGTGGTGTAGACACTCTTGCTGCGGCAGCGCTGCTAGGCTTAAGTTCATATTCCTTCGAGTTAACAAAAGTCGGCCACAGCAAGCCTTCCGAATTTAAGTCTTTTTCCTATCTTTCAAAAGACGACTATACTTATGAAGATCTACTGCATCGAACCAGAGTAAATGGGGCACTAGGCAGACTCAAATACCAATCCCGTTCTTTGTGGGTGATAACATTATCTTGCATGCTTACCACAGCATGCCTTGCAGTGCTTGCTACCTGGAAGCCAATGAATAGCATAGTTACAATAATTGGCCTTTTGAGCTCTGTAATGGCCATTGTACAGCTTGCTATTTCAACTTTAATTCAACTTCCACGTCGTTAGATTAACTAAATCTACTAGATTTCATTATCTTAACTGACTTTCAACACAAAAACAGAATCCGGCTTCGTTGATGGCTGGCATTATAAATATTGATCCCATAGTGTAACACTAGCGTCAGACGCATTCAGTGACACAACATTGCTATGAAAATTCATCAATCCTACCGAGAAGGTGCCAAGGCCAACCAGGCAAAACATCGTGTAGCATGCATATACAACAATTGCTTTGGAGGGTATGTGACTAAGAAAGGCATCCACGTCGTCCCTCGCGATGATGGTTGGGCTGTGAAGAAGGAAGGAACTTTACGGGCATCCAAAATTTTCACAACTGAAGCTGCTGCGGTTAAGTTTGCCAAGGATCAAGCAAAAGAGGAAAGAGCGGAACTTTACGTACATAAGCGAGACGGCACAATTAGTAAGCGCGAAAGCTATGCCGGCATATTGCCCCGTGTTCCAATGGAGTTTCGGGCCCAGGTGGCAGGTCGCTGCCAGCGTCAGATGATCAACAAACCACCTGATAACGTGCCCTATGGATGGCGGTCAGATATCCAGATCTGGATCGATGAATGGGTCGAGCGGGTCGATAGCACCTCTCCCTTCACCACCGAGGGCTTGCGAATTGTCGAGGCCCAGATCGACTGGCGTCTGATCAGCAACAGCGGCGTGGATGAAGGGGTGATCCGCCCGGTGATCGGTGCCGGCGGTTGGCCTTTGATTCCGGGCAGCGGCATCAAGGGTCTATTTCGGCGTGCCTGTCCACCAGAAAGGCTCCTGCGCTGGTGCGGTAGTCCCTGCCGCGATGCAGACCTCCATCCCGGCATCCTGCGCTTTCATGGCGCCTGGCCGGCCCAGCCTGCGGGACCTGAAGACCCAGACTGGACGCAGGGCCTGCTCGATGTGGCCCACCCCCAGCAGAATTGGCAGGTGGGGTTTACAAATGGTGGTGAGAGACATTCCGCTTTCGGGGTTGCCAGCTTGTATCGCCCAAGGCTCAGGATTGGATTGAGTTGCACAGATCCGTCGCTGAGCGAATCGGAGTGGCAAGAAATAGTGAATACTTTGAAACGCTCATTGCAAGCCGGCATCGGCGGCCGCATCTGCGTGGGATACGGATCTACAGGCAGGCTCTCAGGCGATGTTCTGTTTCAATGCGGCCTAGAGGGCCAAGGCCCGGCCGCCAAATTGCTTGATGGCACCCCAGAGTTCCGCCCCAACATCTTCCGAGCGGCGATTCGCGGCATGGCCCTGAGACTATTCGGGGGCCTCACCGACGCCCAGACAGCCCAGCGAGTTGTAGGCCAGTTGTTTGGTTCACTTGGCGGCCAAGAAGGGCAGAACGTTGGCCTGCTGGCAACGGCTTACACCGAACCCGTGGTGCACCTCGGCTCCTACGGCCAAGGCAATTGGACTCAGCCCGTTTATGCCACATCAGGTCTGTTGCAATGGCGCCAGATGCGCCCTGCAGCCAAGGATGAAGACATGCTCCTGCTGACCGATCTGCTCGCGGCGCTGCATGGCCTGACCATGGGCCTAGCCGGTTTTGGACGGGGTTGGCGCAGGCCGGATCACCGCATCTTTTTGAGTGATTACGGACGCACGCCGATCGGCTGCCACTGGCAATGGTCTGACCCTGCCCAGCTTCCACCCTGGATCCATGTCCAGTCCCCCGCCGAACTCACCCAGCTCCTGCAGCGTTCCCAGAGGCTCGCTGCCCGCTGGCTGCAGGCCACTGCAACCGTTACTGGCCAACCAGCGTCATGGCGCGAAGTGATCAACCCTCAGCACCTGCGGATCTGGACCCGCGAGAGCAGTGACACTAATGACGCCAGCGCAATCGAGTGGTTCCACTGGGAGGCACGGGGCGGCTCCGATCTGCAGCCGGATGCCCGAGACCTCAAAAGAACCGATTTGGCTGGTCGCATGAATCAGGTTGGTCGCATTTGGAATCGAATGCTGCCGCTCAGCGGCCCATCTCAGGGAATTGGCGGACTATCCACGCAAATGGGTTCTTCTCCTGCGGCTAAGTCCGCGGCGGCCATCGCCCGCCCCGGTGCCGCCATGGCGAGACCCGCCAATCCGCCGATGGCGCGACCAGGTGCGGCCACCGCCAGACCCTCAGGAGTGGCGGGCGGAAGGTCGGCGCCGCAACGCCGCCCCCAGGCTCCGCAGGGTGATGTCTCTATCTCCTTACGCTCGGAACGTTTTCTGGAAATCCTTGTGTTGTTTCCGGACAAGAAGCTATCCCCTGCCTTCATCGCGATGATGGACCGTGGCGCCGATGCTGGCTTCAGGGCGCTTGAGTGGTAAACAATGACCACAAGTATGTTATGTTATTAGCTTTCGGTTATAGATTGCGCCGTATGCCACCTCTCACAGGCTAGATTAGATGGTACCATAATACGTGCTAAGAGGGGTATGGGTTCAATTACTAGTTTCTTCCGCAGCTCAGCGTGAAGAATCTGATTCGCCCAGATGGGTTTCAATCCTTGGGCATATACCCTGTCAATTCACCATACTTTCTCTTGAACAACCAAAGCTAAGCAAGTGGGTACTGTCGTCAATTCAGCTCAAGAATATCATTGATAAATATATCTAATAGACAGCGGCTACGAGTAATTCAAAAATACAATTAATTCATTAATATATTATAACCTTAGTTTTAGTTTTTTATTAAATTTGATCAGAGATTATCCATATTTTTGAAGATGTGAAAGATGTTCACCAATAGCTTGCATTCGTTCCATCAACTAGATGAAATGAGCAATGGAGTACATGAAAAATCATACGATTTTAGCTCTGGTGAATAATAATCCTAGATATCTATTATTTGTTTTAAGCCTAACCATTCTCGCATTTGTTTAATCAACTCTATTGTTTGTAGCTCAAGCACTTCTTCTTTAGAGAAGCCCTTTAACAAAAGACGATCATAGTTTTCACCCATAAATATACTAAAATAATCATAGATTCTTGAAGTGCCAGGTAGGTCACGCCCTACTTCGCTTGCCAGCCAATCACGCACGACTCGTACAATGCGTATTGGATCATTGTTATGTGCCTGAATATCAGAATTCGATAAATCAGAAATGGCTATCTGATATCTGTACCTCTCCTTCTCAAGAATCAAACAACGTTTAATTTTCAGATAAGATTCAGACGAAAATGTTGCGCAGCCGACATCCAAGCCTAATTCAAAGGGCATATTGAGGCGAAAATACTCACCTTTTCTGTCTGCTTGAATACGAGACAGGTCATGAATAGCATAACGTGACTCACTGATCAGCTCAACAATCTTGCTTATTCGTGATTCACCTGAGTTTAGACGTTCAGATGCAAGTCTGGGATTAAGCCCTGCATATAAAACCGTGAAAATTAGTGGGCGTAAAAGCGGTAAATACTCCGCGTCATAAGGGCAATTTATAAAAACGTTGTCATCATACGCCATCTATCTATAGTTGTGCTTTAACTAATATTTGATATTGATCGGTAATATCTTCTCGATGGCCTGCTTGCCATATTGAACCATGGTGGACACATAGCGGAGCGCAACCCCTTGTATTTGGTTCGTCTGGATTGGCCTGTTTGTTGGGATTGGGATTCTGCCGCTTCTTGGGGGGTCCACCTGTTCCTTTGGGTCTTTTCGGTCCCATCAATCAGCACCTCCTTTGCCTGTCTTGAGCCGTTGGGACCACCAGACCACGGCATCACAGAGGGCGGTGAGCACAGCCAGGGAGGTTTGTTGCTCATGCAGCTCCAGTTGCCACAACTGTTCGGCGACGGCTTGGATGGCTGTTTCCTTATCACGTCTATCAAGCATTTGGCCAGGGAGGTTGATGCCCGTCTTGGCCATGATGCCCACAAAACTGCACCAGACATCAGCCACAAATTCAGCCTTGGCTGGTTCCTTGGCGGCCAGGCGCAGATGTTCGCCCCAGAAGCGCTCCAAGCCGTAGGCACAGGTGGCACGCATCTTGTAAGCCTGGTTGAGGCTGTCGGGATCTTTGTGGCGCGCCTTCAGCACGATTTCCTGGGCCAGGTGGTCCAGGTCATAGGGATGCCAGGCCATCAGCGCGCCTCCTGCAGGGCGAGGGTGCCGAGGCTGACTTCGCAGCGGCCGAAGCCGACACTTTCGAGACCACCGAAATAGAGCTCTCCATCAGGCTGGGCACCGAAAGGCTTCCAGCTCTGCGCATCATCTGGTTTAAGCGCGATCGGGAAGACCAGCACACTGGCTTCGGGCAAGGCTTCGACGTTGAAATAGTTTTCGACCTTTTTCTCTTGGTCGGCCAGTTTGACCCGGCTTTGGCGGTAGAGGGCCATGTCGTGGATCAGGCCGATGTCGGCATCGTCAACCACTACGAGGCGGCTGCTTTTGACATCCGACTCAAATTCGGCTGGTATGAGCTCGTCGAGATGGTCGACGGGTTCGACGTCCATGAAGCCGAGATTGAAGAACAACGTCACTCCCTTTTCACCCTTACGGCCTGTCAGTCCCTTGCTGCAGGTATAGGGGTCTGGGATCCTGCGGGCCAGCGAAGGATCCACGATTGCCACATACCGCCGCAGCAACCTGGGGCAGCTGACCCAGACCACCGGTTGACCCGGGCAAAACACCGGCAGCCAGACAAGCGATGCGTATTCAAATTTGACGCGGCCTTCGCTGATGCCATCGGCGTCACCGGCGGCGCCGCCATACCAGCGATCACAGCTGACGGCATCTTCCCTGCGCATCTCCGCCCGAAAGCGCCCGCGGATCGAGCTGCCAGGGATGATGCCGGTTTGGGTGTAGGCGTCTCGGAAGATCAGGTTGAGATTACCTGCTTCTTCACCGGCGGAAGCACCCACATGCAGGGGAGCCAGGGTGCGGATCAGGCCGTAGCGGCGTTCGTACATCGGGCTGGTGGTTGTCGGGCGGGCGATATGGGCGGTGCTGGGGGTATCAGGGCGGTGCATGGACCGGCAAGGCCAGGGCGGTGCCGAGCTGTTTGAAGCAGAAGCCCTCCTTGGGGAACCAGCTCTCATGCCACTGGGACCAAGGTTGAAGCGGATCGCCGCTGAGCTGGTAACAGCTGCCGGCCGGCACCGCCCATCGTCCGCGGGAGAGACGGCGGCGCTTGGTTTTTCCATCCGTACCGGGGGCACCATCGCCAATGCCCAACCTGTGGCGCCAGGGCCTGGGCTTGTCGGTAAGGATGCCGGGTGCCTGGCCGCCGCGATGCCAGGGAAACTGACCATTCGGCGCAAGAGCGTCGATAGGTTCACGCA
>Ga0164293_10005918_pt1 | contig 10410 bp, 9 predicted proteins | sample GEODES118metaG_FD_111487 | JGI IMG/M metagenome (GOLD analysis project Ga0164293, IMG submission 111487) | Eutrophic lake water microbial communities from Lake Mendota, Wisconsin, USA - GEODES118 metaG | ecosystem: Environmental > Aquatic > Freshwater > Lake | place: USA: Lake Mendota, Wisconsin...
GAGCGCTGACAGTTGCGGCGCTCACGCGTATCGACCAGCTCGGCACAGGGGGCGAGCCCGACCTGGCCGGAGAGCTTGCCGCCGATCGCGGCGAAGCAGTCGTCACGGAGCGTTGGATCGCCGATCGCGCGGCAGAGCTCAGCGGCGGGTTCCGGATGTTGACGATCGCCGCCTATCTGGGCTGCCGCCCAGAGTCGACAGTCATCACGGCTGAGGTCGTCATCGTCGTACGCGAGGCAGAAGGCCTCAACGGCACCAAGATCAGGCAGGCGCTGGGTCGCCCCCTCGGCTATGCTGATACGACAGGAGGCGCGGTCGGTAGCCCGCGGTGCAGTGGCGCAGAGGGCGACGACCTCTTCGAGCGGGACGCCCTCAATACCGGCGGCAACGTCGACGAGCCCCCAACAGAGGTCGGCGGTGGCATTCGGGGCGACCGGGCAGGGCCAGGTCGGATCTTCGGCGCGCACCCAGTCGGCGGTCGCGACCTCGCGGCCGTTCTGCATCACCTCCATATAGGCGCCTATCGCGCACTCGCGGACCGAGTCGACGGTCTCACCGGCTATCGTGCCGAGCCGGTTGCAGTCAGCAAGTGCCTCGTCTATCTCCCAGGCACGGGCCTGGACTATCGCGTGACCGGCGCCATGGGCACAGTCACCGACCGGCGCGCCGGAGTCGACAATCGTCGTCGCGCAGGCCACACGGAGCAGGTCGACGAGATCCGCGCCGTCGGCGCGGGCGGTGAGCTCGATGAGTAGACCGTGGACGGCCCCCGAGCCGCAGAAGGCGGCATCGACGGCGGCGCGCAGTTCGCTCGCCGCGGCACCGAAGTCACCGTCGTGGCGGGCCACCGTACCGGCCCCGACGCGGTGAGCGGCGATGTGGCAGACACCGCCGAAGGGGGGATGGGCCTCGACCCCGGCGCGGATGGCGGCCATACCGGCGGCCGGGCCTTCGAGGTAGGCGAGGTTGCCGACGGCGGTCTCAAGGCAGGCGGCGTCATCAGCGGCGCAGTCCGTTGGGAGGGTGGCGGTCAGGGCAAACGGCGCGGTCGCTGCCGCCCCGTTCGGACGCTCGCTCGGCGTTGGGGTTGGGGCCCCTGGGGCGATGGCCAAGACGACGAGGAGCGGGAGGGCGAACAGCGCAAACGGAGCAAGCCGGCGGGTGGCCGAGGGGCGACGGGGGCGACGGATGCGGGGCATGGCCCGACCTTGGACGACCTGCCGGAGTTGGCAAGAGTCGGTGGCCGCGCCGCTACGGGGCCTTGCCTGAGACCGTGGTTCCGTGCGATCATAGCAGTCACGGGAAAGGAGTCGCCATGAGCTGGGAACCTCGCTACGCCGAGCGCTCGCTACGGGTCACGCAGCCCGAGCTTGTCGCCTTCTGGGAGGCCAAGCTCCGCGCCCTTGGCTTCGACGATCCGACCAAGCTCCACCCCTTCGCCTTCCGCGACCTCGCCGAGGACTTGGTCAAGGACCGTACCCTCGTCGCCTACCAGATGGGCCTCGGCAAGACGGCCATGGCCATCGCCTCGATCTTGGCTCGCGGCACCAAGCACGCCCTCGTCGTGCTGCCGAACAAACTCATGGCCGAGTGGACCCGCGAACTCGCCCGCCTCGGCGTGCCGGCCGCCGACTGGCAGATCATCGAGCGGCGCGCCGACCTCTCCCGCTACACCTGCCCGGCCGGCCACGGCGAGATCCCTCGCTTCCGTCGGGTCGAGGACACCGAAGGCCGCCTCGTCGACGTCGAGCGTCGCTGCGAACAGTGCGACGCCGTCGGCACCCACGTTGATGCCCTCCGCCGGATCAACCTCATCAGCTTCCGCACCCTCTGGACTATCCCGAAGGACAGCCCGCACGTCGGTACACCGAAGCGCCCGGCGGTCCTCGATCAATGGAAGCGGACGGTGAAGCCTGAGCGCACCGGCCTCAAGCACTCCTTCGCCTGGGAGCTCCGCCGCCGCTGCGAGTACGTCATCGTCGACGAGGCGTATGCGTTGGCCAACCCCGACTCGCTCCAGACCCGCGCCGTGTTCATGTTGAAGCCGCGCAAGCGGATGCTGCTCACCGGTACCCCGGTCCGCGGCTTCCCCGACAACGTCATAGCCCTGCTCAACTGGTGCTTGGGTGGCGGCTCCGACCTCTTCCCCGACTTCGATGCCACCGTCGAGGCCTCGCGTAACCGCTTCTTGGCCCTCTTCGGCACCTACGTGAACAAGGTCCGCCCCGACGGCTCGCCATCGCCGCGCCTCGTGCCGAAGATCCGTAACCCCGAGCGCTTCCAGGCGATGATGGCCCCGGCGATGCGCCGGAGGGTGAACCTCGAGCCCGAGGTTGCCTCGGTCCTGAAGATGCCGTCGTTCGTCATCGAACCTGAGCAGGTGCCGATAGATGAGAACATAGCGACGCTCTATGCGGGCTTCGCCGCCGACTTCGCCACCTGGTACGCCGAGGCCTCCGAGGAGGCGGCACGCGACGCCTCAGTTGTCCCGCATCTGACGCTGCTCTCGAAGATGAACTTCCTCTCGCGCCTCTCCGCCTGCCCGCAGGCGATCGTCCCCTCGTACGCCGGCCCCTCTTCGAAGCAGCAGCGGATCCTTTCGCTCATCGCCGACGCGCACGCCCGCGGCCGCAAGGTCATCCTCTTCACCGAGCACGTCGAGTCGGCTGAGTGGTACGCCACTCACGCCAAGCTTGCCGCGCTCAACCCGGTCTTGGTCACCGGCTCGGTCTCCCTGACGCGCGGCAAGAAGAGCGGAACGAGCGATCGTGAGCGGAGGCTCACGCGCTTCCGCGACGGTGATGCCGAGCTGATAGTCGCCACCACCGCCTGTGTCGCCGAGGGACTCAACCTGCCGGAGGCCTCGGTGGTCATCTTCGACTCCTTCCCCTGGGTCCCCTCGGTCCAGCAGCAGGCCTGGAGTCGTGTCCTGCGCCCAGCCCAGCGCTACAACCCGGTTGAGATCCGTCTCGTCGGGGCCGCCGGGACGATCGACGACTACATAGCCGCCGTCTGTGAGCTCAAGCGCCTCGCCATCGGCGAAGGGATCGATCACGAGACGGTCGAGATCGACGCCGACGAGCTCCCCGATCCACACCTCTACGCCCGCGCCCTCGTCGAGGAGTCGGGCATCGTCGGGGCGGCCTATGGCGCCTCAGCCTGGCTCGCCCGACTCAAGCGCCAGGCGGCCTGACCCCCTCTTGCGTGTCCCGGTCTGCTACGGGTAGACTACGAATATCGAGGAGAGAGCGAACCGTAGCAGCCGGTTCGAGAAGGAGGGCACGATGTTCGATACCACCACCACCCGCCTGGTCGCCGAGAGTCGCCGCGCCGAGCTCGCCCGCGAGGCCGCCCTCGCCCGCCGGGGTGCCGGCAGCACCCCCACGCCAAGCCGTCTCGGCCTCATCATCGCCGCCCTGCTCGCCGTCGTCCTCCCGGCGTAAGGGTTCGGCTCCTGGCCTCCCCTCACCCCTGTCCATTTCCGGGGGTGGGGGGAGCTCCGTTTCTCCGGGGGTTGTGCGGTGCCACGGGTACCGGGTAGACTTGATGACATGAGCCCACCACGTACACCACCGGTTCGTCGCATCGCCGGCGTTGGCACCCGCCCGCGGCCGCTGACGCCCCCCGTCGCACCGCTGCGTCGAACGACGCCACGGCCGACGACCACCGCGGTCTCGCCTCGGGCGACGCCACGGCCGACGACCACCACGGTCTTGCCTCGGACGCGAGCCTCTGCTGCCCGCACCGCGGTACCACTCCGTCGTACCCCGGTCGCGCCACCCGCGCGTCGCCCTACAACCAAACGTCCGGTCCGTCGTGCGCCGGTTGTCGCCACGCGCAGCACATCGACCCGGCCGACTCGCCGTCGCCGACACGCTCCCTCGTCACTCCTGCTGCGCCTGGTGGCGCTGCCGGGACAGATTGCCGCGGCACTCAGCGCCCGCGCCGATCGCACCGCGCGTGCAAGCGCCCCGCGCCTGCGCCGACTACAACGTCGCGCCACGCGCTCGATCGAGATCGCCCCGCGGGCCGTACTCGTGGTGATCGCCTTCTTGGTCTTCTTGACCAGCGCGCCGCTGCGGTTTGAGCGCGTCGCGGCCGGAGTGATCCCCGAGGCGGTGGCCGCCGACCCGACTACCGAGTGGCGCGAGGATCTTCGGCTCGCTCGTACACCGGCGCCGGAAGTAGCCGCCGAGATGCCCGTCAAGCTGCCGCGCACCGCCGATCGCTCCGCACCGCGTGCTGCCTGCGACGGCGTGCCGATCGAGCCTGCCGACCTGCGCGATCCGGCGGTCGGCACCGAAATCGCTCGCGTGCTACTGCGCGATCTCGGCGCGCCGCGCACGCCAGCCATGCTTGGGGCCGTTCGCGCCTGGATGCGCGCTGAGGGGTGGGACCAGGGGTGGCTCTACAACGGCAACCCGATAGGGATGGTCGTGCGCGGTCCGATGGTCTGCGGCGCCTGGAACAGTGTTGGCGTCGCCGTACTCCCGAACCCGGCCGAGGGGATGCGCCTCGCCGCCATTCGCCTACAACGACCCGACTACCGCATGTTCGGCTATCACCGCATCGTCGCGGCTGCCCGGGCCGGCGACCCGGTCGCCTTCCTGCGCGAGATCGCCGCCTCAGATTGGAGCGGGGCGAGTCACTATGGCTGCGGAGACGGGGGCGGGACGAACCGACTCGAGGAGCTCTGGGCGCTCACCGATCCTGCCCACGCCACGGCACTGCCATGCCGCTGAACTCGGACGTCGGGCACTCCTGTGGGCGTGAGGGATGCCATGAGTGATCTTGCGCGCCTGCTTTCTGCCGAGCGCGTCGTCGAGGTGACGACGGTCGATGGCCCGCTCCTCGTCACCTTCGAACGCCGCGGCGATGCTCCCGAGCGTCTCCTCTCGGTCCACGACGACCCGGGGAACCGGCTCGCCGGCGCGGCTGAGGCCGGCGCCATCGCCGCCGTCGCCGCCGGCCACGGTACCGTGATCTACGTCAACGAGCGCTATGAGCTGCTCGGCTTCGACGGCCGCTATGTGCTGACCATCGAGCGCACCCCGGGTGAGGAGACACCGCGCCTCGCTCGCGCCACCCGCGATGGCGCCCCCTACCCGGTCGATGGCGAGACCGGCCTGACCCTCCTCCACCGCCTCGCTGCCACCGCCTGACCCGCTACGGGCCTTGCCCGGCTACGGAAGATCGGGTATGATCATAGCATGAGCACCACCCCTCCTCCCAGCGCTCCGACCGGCACCCATGGAGCGCTGCCCTGGTGGGGCTACGGCGAGGTCCACCGCCGCCTCAGCCACCTGTTGGGCACGCTTGGTGGTGGCCGCCGCTTCAGTCTGATCATCAAGGGCGGCGCCGGCGTCTCCTACACCGACTTCGAGCGCCGTCGCGTGGTCGTCGATCCCGAGATCGTCTCCCACCCCGATCCGGCGGTCCACCTCGTCTACCTGCGCGGCGTCATCGCCCACGAGGCCGGTCACGTCCGCTTCACCACCCCGGCGTATGGGATGAATACCGACGACCTCGGCGGCTCGATCAAGGGCCAGATCCTTGCCCAGGTCTGCAACATCCTTGAGGACGAGCGCATCGACCGCGCCATGGCGAACTCCCACTGGGGCACCGAGACCTACCTGCGCGCCCGCAAGCGCGCCCTCTGGGAGCAGCGCCTCGCCCCACTCGACCCGGCGAACGACGACCCGCAGCAGGTCTTAGCGGCGATCATCCAGTTGCGCTACGGCTGGGAGCTCAAGGGCGCACTCTCCCCGACCAACGCGGCACTCTTGGAGCGTTGCCGCCCACACGTCGTCCGCGGCTGGAATGCCGCGCGCACCGAGGACGTTGTCCCCGAGGCGAAGGCGATCATCGAGCTCCTTGGGATAGACGCCCAGGCTGACGCGATAGAGGAGCAGCTCGCCCAGATGGCCACCTGCGCCTCGGCGATGATCGAGGGCCGCCCCGATGGTGCCGATCTCAACCCAAACGCCACCTGCAGCGGCATCTGCGGCCGCGACGGCGAGCCCGGCCACAGTCACCTCATGGCTCAGCCGCAGCCCGGCGCCGGTGACGCGCCGGCAACCCCTGGTGGTGTGGCCAACGACGACGAGATCGCCGCGATGCGCGATGAGGCCGACCGCGAGCTGCGCGCCCTCTTCGGATCCGCCGGCAGCGAAGAGACCGACCAGCCGCAGCTCCCGCCACGCCCGGTCGAGGCGGGCGAACGCGCCGCCGCCGCCGCCCGCTCCGCCGTGCTCACGCGCCGCCTCAAGTCGCTCCCGACCCGACCACGCGTCCGCGCCGTCGAAGAGGGGCCGCGCTACAGCTTCCGCGACGACCTACGGACCCCCGACCGCCCGATGCGCAAGCGCGATGTCCCGACCCGTCGCCGCACGGTGGCGATCGGCGCAATAGTCGACTGCTCGGGTTCGATGGGTGGCGCGATGGGTGCCGTCCGCGGCGCGATGTTGGCGCTTGAGCAGTCAACCCGCGAGATAGGTGTCCCCTTCGCCCTCTATGGCTTCTCCTCCTGGCGCGAGCCGGTCGCCTCGATCATCACCCCGGGCGACCACGGGGCGACCGCCCCCGAGCGCATTGCCGGCCTTGACGCCACCGGCGGCACGATCCTTGCCCCGGCTCTGCGCGAGGCGACGGCCGCCATCCGCCGCGTCCGCGGCGTCGAGCGCCGCATCCTCCTCGTCATCCATGACGGCCAACCCTCCGACCTCGAAGAGGCGACCGCTGCCGCCCGCGCCGCTGCCCGGCACTGCGAGCTCATCGGGATCTACATAGGCGACCCATCCATGGATGCCGACGGGGTCGACATGATGAACACGCTCTTCGGCCGCCGGCTGCTCATTGCTCCGGACCCGGATGCGCTGATGCCACTCTTGGGCGGGTTTGTTCGCCGGATCCTCTCGCCCGCGGCGGTGTAGCGCGCCTACGGCAGGACGGCGGCGGCGCCGGTGATCGACGATCCCTCGATGCGCAGCACAACGACGAGGCGACCGGCTACTCCCCCATCCATGGTGATGACCCGCGCCGTCCCGACGCGCTCGTCGCTCGCGGTCGCGCTCCCTTCGAGGCCTATCAGTCCGCCGACGATCGCGCTCGAGAAGGTGTAGTCGACGCTCTCCTCGCTCGGGAGTGGTCCGTCGCTCGCGCAGTCGAAAGCGGCGGCGACCGACGGCCGGTCGCGATCGATCCACCGTGTTTCACCACCCGCAGGAACGAGCAGGCAGCGCAGAGTCGCCCCATCGAGGTCGAGGGTGATCTGCGTCTCGGTGTCGGCAAAATCGACGCCGGCGGGTGCCGTCGGAACACCGAGGACATCGGCGATGATCCGCGGCAGCGCCGGACCGACGAGATCGGTGGTTGCCGTGTCGACGGTTGGGGTCGAGCTTGGGGTCGGCTCTCGCGGTGCATCGGGGGACATGACCGATCCGATCAGTACCGCGAGCGGCACGAGGAGGACGGCGGCCAAGACAACGAGCAGCTTCGGCCAGCGGCGCGTCGCGGCGCGGTGATCCGGCGCACGCGGGGTCGTGGTGCGGCGCGCGCGGCTCACGCCTCGGGGCGGATTGGGGCGCGATGGGTGACCCGGGCGCGGCCGGTCTCCTCGCCGACAACGGCCAAGAGGACGCGGTCGACCGGACCGCCGAGTTCAAACTCGTTGGCCCAGGCCTCGATCATCAGGCGCTTGGGGCGGACGGCCGGGGCGACCGGCTCGAAGGCGGCGACCCCGCGGCCGGCCATGCGGCAGCGGATGGCAATCGAGTCGTCGCCGTCGCGGATGACGACCGCCTCCTGAGTGGTGTCGACCTCCTCTATCCCGACCTTGGCGACAGGGCCCAGGCGGACGACCCAGACGGCAGCATCGGCGACGGTGGCGTACCAGTCGGTCGGCAGCAGCCGGCTTGCCGCCGCCTCGGCGATCGCTGCGGTCAGGCCGATGGCGACGATTGTGTGCCGGTCGTCGATCGTCTCGACCCGGCGGTCGTGCTCGAGCGGGACCTCGGGGACGAGGTGATGGGCGCCGGTGGCGACGAAGCGGCCGATGGGGGTGTGGCGTGCGGCTATCCCCTCGCGCGTGGCAATCGCCACCTGACCCGGCCCCTCCATGACTATCTCGAGGGCGGTGGCGGCAAGCGTCTCTGGCAGGATGCGCAGGACGGAACCTTCGCGGGCTGGGAGCAAGAGCAGTGCATCGCGCATCTGCTGCTTCTGGCGCGAAAGGGGTGCGCGGTCAAGCCCGGCCCTCGGATTGACCCCGCCCCGTCCTGCCCCACGGTCCGGTCATGTCCCGCACCCTGCTCGTCATAGATCTCCCGAACCTCTCGCGTAAGGCCTTCCACATCCATGGCGGGCGCTTCACCGGCGCCGACGGCCGCCCGACCGGCACCGCCTACGGGCTCTTGGGGCAGACCTTGGCGATCGCCCGGGCCGCCAAGGCAACGCACATCGCCGGGGCGATCGAGGCCGGCGGGACGGCGATGCGGCGCGAGATCGACCCTGGCTACAAGCGGCACCGCAAGCCCTCGCCCGACGGCTTCTTCGCCGAGATGGAGCTCGCCATTGAGGCCTTCGCCGCCATGGGCTGGTCAGTCTACCGCGCCGACGGCTACGAGGCCGACGATACGATCGCCACCTTGGCGGTCAGCGCGGTCGCCGCCGGCATCGAGCGCGTCGAGGTCGGGTCGGCCGACCGTGACCTCTTCGGCGTCGTCACCGACCGCGTCGGCGTCCTCTGGACCGGCGGGCCGACGAGCGAGATCGACCGCCACCGCATCACCCCCGACGAGGTCCGCGCACGTCTCGGCGTCGCGCCCGACGAGGTGGCCGCCTACAAGGCGATCGCTGGTGACGCCTCAGACGGCTACGGCGGCGTGCGCGGCATCGGTCCCGACACCGCCGCGCGGCTGATCGCCACCTACCACACCCTTGACGAGCTCTATGCCAACCTCGATGCGGTCACACCGGCCGGCGTGCGTACCAAGCTCGTGAATGGCGAGGCCGATGCCCGACGCTCCTATGCGATAGCCTGGCTGCGCACTGAGGCACCGCTCACCCCCGCCTTCGAGCCCGAGGCCGGCCCGCTCGTTCCTCGCGACCGTGAGCGGGCGATTACCTACCTGCGCACGGCGGCGATGGGCAGTCTGATTACCCGCCTTCCGGGCGCCTGAACCGCGCGACGTTGACGGCACGACCACATTGGCCATTGGTCCCTCTATGGCCACCCTGCGCGCGCTCCTCATTGCCTGTCTGCTCATCGGCTCGACCGCCGCGCCGACCCGGGCCGCCGGTGGCCCGGTGATCATCGGGGACCCGGGGGTCGGCGGGGCGCCGACGACGCCGATCGCCGCCCGCGAGGCCTGGGGCTGGCTCCCCTCCTGGACGGCGACTGATCACACGACGGTCATCGATCTGCGCGTCTTCCACGGCATCATTTACGCCTTCCTCGCCGTCACCGAGGACGGAAGTCTCACGACGACCGGGAGTGCGCGCACGACTTGGGAGAGTGCGGCAGTCGGCGAGCTTGCCGCCGCCACCGATCGGGCCGGCGGTCACTTTGCCGCCGGCATCTCGCTCATGGGCTGGACGACCAGTGGTGCCGCCCGGCAGCGGCTTGTCCTTGGTGATCCGGTCCGCCGCGCGACGATAGTCGCCGACATCGTCGCCACCGTGACCGCCCGCGGGGCGAACGCGGTCGCCCTCGACGTCGAGCCGATCCTTGATCCTCAGGGCCTCGTCGCGCTGACGCGCGAGTTGCGCGCCGCCGCCCCCGCCGACTGGCCAATCCTATTGGCCCTCCCCGCCGATCCGGGTGGCCTGCCGGTCGACGAGCTCATAGCTCCCGACGCCGCTGACCTCGGCATGCCGATGTTCTATGACTACCGCACGGCGGCGACATCGATCCCAGGCAACACCGCACCGCTCGGCCCTCGTCCGTCGGGCTGGTCGGTAGCCGATGACATGGCCGACTGGGCGGCGGTCGCCCCACTCGACCGGCTGATCGCCGGCATCCCCTGGTACGGTCGCGCCTGGTCGACGAGTGGCCCCGCCTACCACGCGCCGCGACTGACCGGGACGAACCCGCTCACTGGCCTCCCCTACCCTGCGTCGGCAAGTCCAACCTTCGCGGCCGCGCAGGCACTCGTCGCCGCCCACGGGGCGACCGTCGATCCCGAGGGCGGGGTCTACACGAGCTACGAGCTCGAGGGCTGTACCGCAGCAACCGGCTGTACTCGCACCCTCTACGTCGATGATCTCGCGACCCACGCGCGTCGGCTTGAGGCCGCTGGTCTCGGCGGCTGGCGCGGGATCGGCGTCTGGGCGCTCGGCTATGACGGGAGCGACGATGCGCTCCGTCGCCAGGTCGCGGCCATCCTCATCGAGGATACGACCGCGCCGCTC
>Ga0164293_10005921_pt1 | contig 10405 bp, 8 predicted proteins | sample GEODES118metaG_FD_111487 | JGI IMG/M metagenome (GOLD analysis project Ga0164293, IMG submission 111487) | Eutrophic lake water microbial communities from Lake Mendota, Wisconsin, USA - GEODES118 metaG | ecosystem: Environmental > Aquatic > Freshwater > Lake | place: USA: Lake Mendota, Wisconsin...
CCAATATGAATGTTGTAGTTAGAAAAATCTAAATGATATAAACCGTCACTAGAGATAACCTCTCCTCCATCAATACCTTGGTTACAAAAATAAGTGCCTTTTCTAGAGGTAGTATCTCCATTTCTAGTTTCAGTGCTATAACAGGTTTCATAATTACGATTTCCTAATTTCCATGTAGATTTAGGTTGATTTCCATCTTCATTATCAGTAGTTCCTACTTTTTGTCTATCTTTAACAGATATAGTGAAAAATTCTTTTAATTTATCCTTTAAAAACTTAGTGGGATTTTTTTTAATTTCTTCAAGTTGTGAAATTAAAGATAATACAAATAATACTAATAACAATATGAGAATTACTTTTTGCATATATAATATAATCGTATTTTAATATTTTATAAAAATACGATTTTAGAAAATTATAACCTTAGACATATTTGTCTTTTTAATATAACTAATAATATTAAAAAAGAAATCTATGATAAAACCATGTAAAAGTTTTATATTAATTTACTTTAAATACCTCAATTTCACTTGTTGTAAAATTATAAGATCCAAATATGGATGTATTTGATGGCGAATCATATGAATGTGGAGTATTCGTATATCCACTTGAGCTATTTGAATTATTTGGAACATAGATATCATGTCCTCCTCCAAAAGTAGGCCCATAACCAGAACCATCATACATGGAATATTGTGGATATCTATTATTATAATATCTATTAGCACTATTTCCTGAAACACTAAAAATAAATGCTTGGCCTTGAGGCACATTAATATAATTGTTAGCTGACCTCCAACTTGTAGGAGTATATCCGCCACCAATTCTTCCATTTGTAGCTCTAATAACAGTTAGAGTAGCCCCTTGATTATCACATTTAGTATGAAATGCTTGGGCTGTAAAACCATCACTAGAACCCTTATATAATAATATTAGATCTTTTTGTGTGCCGAATAAATTTTGTATTATTTCAGGTGTAATTAGGTCAGAATTCAATGGCTTGGGTATTGTAGATAATGGAAAATTAATAGGAATTTCTTTGGTGCTGTTACATGGGGTGCAGACCGCATCATTTGGGTCAAATAGGCAAGTGCAACTTTCAACAATTAGAGGTGACCCTGCGATAATTCTTCCATATTTATAAACGTCAGTGTAATATGTGTTAAATTGTTTAGATAAAACTCCTTTATTATTATTTGACCATTTATTAACACGACGAATAAGTTCATAGTATTGTGGTGAATTTGGTTCTACTAATTTATTTTTAGTAATATATTTTTCATCTAATGGATATTTGATTTTCTCAGCGATAGCCATAATAACATTTATAAGTCGTAAATTTGAATTTATAAAATCAGCAATAAAGTCAGCACCATAAATTTTTTGATTATTTTCATTTAGTTTTCTAGTTATCAATTGTACATATGTTGTATCATTAAAATTTTTAATATTATCGATTTTAATTAACATTTTAAAAACTTTATTAATAGTCAAAAAAAAGCTTTCTGAATCATCTTTGTTAATAACAGATTTGCATAACAATGGGTCTGAATGATAATTTTTATTTACTGATTGTTCGCATAAAACCCGAGAAGATGGATTATAACAAGCTGCTGGATTAAATTCTTTATAATCAGGATTAGCACAAAATGATAATTTTTCAACAATAGGTATTTGAAAATAGCATTCCCACCATCCTATAGCATAGTCGTCTGTTCGAGGTCCGTTTTTAACCCATAACCATATTGCTTTATCACCAAATCCAATATCAGTATTTGTTGACCAAACGCTGTTATTTCTATTTCCCAATTCTATTGTTTCTGGTTCATCTGTTTTAGAATAGACCTTATTAGCCCAACCACCTCCACAGTATTCAGATGAATTGCTTGTGCATCTTTTATTACAATTATCACTTATACCATATTTACCAAACGAATTACCTCCAGAACAATAACTACCGTCTTGTAAAGCATAATATGATAAATTATCCCCTGCGGTAACTTTGGCACACTGTTCTATACTAAAACCATACCCATATCCTTTAGGTAAATCTCGTGATGCTCTATCATTATAGCATCCCATATATTTACTTCCAGATATAGTTCCATGGTTATCTAAAACTCTACCAATAAATCGGACATTAGATTTATTACTATAATAGTCAACACCATTGAAATTAAATTTCCCAATAAATCCACCTGGACCACCTCCATTATAACATCTAAAATGAATTTTATCACCATAATTTGCGTTTTGAACAGTAATATTATGTGCCCTATTCCATCCTGACCCCGTATAAATATGGGAGCCTCTAAAAAACACTTTAACTTCATCATCTACTTGAATAAGCATTTTTAAAGGACCCGTGTATGATTTTCCATCAAAATATTCAATATTTTTAGAATTAGACTTAGAATTTGAATTAGAAAAACTAAAGAACCCTTTTTTAAAAATATTATATTGTCGTTTATTAACCTCAATTAAGAATAATAAAAAAAGTATTATTAAAAATAACAAATATACTATCATTATATTATAATAATATATAAATTATAATATAATTAATATTAAATATCTAGTTTGTTTATATATAATATTATCTACATTCTAAAAACAGATATAAGATTATATTTATTTTCTTGATTTACCATTTTTTCTTATTTTGTTTTTTACTATTTTGTCTATTACTATTTTGTCTTTTACTATTTTGTCTATTACTATTTTGTCTATTACTATTTTGTCTTCTTGATTTTTTAAATCTTCCCCCTCTAGAGTGAAGTCTTTCCCAAGTTTCTAAAGCTTTATCAAATTCTTCATGAGTATATCCTGCATCCCTAATAGCCTCTATTAGCTGATCTAAATTTTCGTATGATGCTAATATAGCTGGTGTTAAAGGTTGTCGTTGTGATGATTGAAGTCTTACCCAAGTTTCTAAAGCTTTATCTAATTCTTCATCAGTATATCCTGCATCCCTAATAGCCTCTACTAGCTGATCTAAATTTTCGTATGATGCTAATATATCTGGTGTTAAAGGTTGTCGTTGTGATGCTTGTCGGCCTTGTCGGCCTTGTGTAAAGTCAGAACGGTATGCTACAGGCACTTGGTTATGTGTGTATGCTTGTGCACCAAATGAGCCTTGATATGGAGCTTGTGATGCTTGTCGGCCTTCTTGGCCTTGTGTAAAAGCTGAACGGTGTGCAACAGGTACTTCTTGGGCAGCCATTGAAAAAGAACCAACACCAGTGGCTCGCTGAGTGCTTGGTGTTTGTGGTAAAGTAGGATAGATAATATCAGGGCCACGCATAGGGTTTTTATAATCTAAATCTGTAGGGAAACTATACGAGGTTCTGCCCGCCAAATTTTGATAGAATGTATTACCAGCTTGGTCTTTTTGCTCTGTCCATCCCAAGGGCAGAGGTTGAGTTCTTGGTTGTTCAATACCTATAACAGGTTTAGTATTAAAAGCGCCATCAGTTCTTGGTGTGGCTGTGACAAGGAAGGATGGTGTTGCGTCACTTAAATGCGCAAAATCAGATGGAGATAAAGATCTACAACTCAAATCGATAAAATTAACATTCGCTACATGATATTTTTCTGATAAACGTCTAGCAAGTTCGCTAATTTGAATTATTTGTGTAGGTTGTTGACCCCCAAAATACATTTCACTACCATTTAATATTGATTCTCCAGTTTGCCAAGACTTACCTTGAAATTTTGTGTAAGAACAATAAATATCTTTAGGTTTCATTTGACTTAATGGAATAGAACTTGAATCGACTATCCAAATACCATGATTATCGTTACCCGTTGGGTCTGTAAAATCATAATTATGTTCGTATTGTGCACTTGTATATTGAACCCACTCACTTTCTTTTGCAGGTGCAGTTAATATATACCCAGAACTAGTATTACCTGTTCGTTTCATTTCCTCAACTACTAACCCCTGTACAAATGTATCATAAAGTGTTAAACCTCTAGGCATACTACTTTTGCGTAATTCATCGCGAAAACGTTCTAACATATGATCAAATCTCATTCCTGAATTTTCAGTTTTTACTCTTTTGAAAATTTCAATTATCTGTTGTTGAAAACCTTCCATAGCCATATAACAAGTGCCTGATTGACCAACCATAGTTAATTTTCGTATCTTTACACCCACAAATGGATTTAATTTTTGTGTAGGGCTATCATTACCATGGGCAGCAATAATAACGGTAATATAACTTAAAGGGTCTGTATATGATGCCATTATTTATATTATATATCATACAAAATAATTTAATCAAATAATTATATATAATATACGTAACTGATTTAAATATATTCAACAATAATTACATATTGAATAAATTTAAAAATTTAACAGAATATGAGTAAGAGTTACGTGATATAATAATATGCTAAATAAATTGATTTTAATTATTATAAATACATTTTTTTTGATTTACGGTTTCTCCTTTTGTTTTTTTTGGAAATTCGTTTACCTCCAAATTTGGAAACTCTAGGTGTAGCACTTACTAAGTGTGATGGGACTTTATCATCTAATAAATGGAATTCTTCTGGTGGGACATATCTACAACTTAAATCAATTATATTTACATTTGCTACACCATATTTTAAACTTAAACGCGTTGCTAATTCACTCATTGTAATAGCTTGGGCTGGAATACTCTGCTCAAATTGGTCAAATCCACCCATTTCATACCCGTACAGAATAGAATCACCCTTCATATAATTAACAGATTGAGCACGTTTACTTACGCAATAAATATCTTTAGGATGTCTTAGACTTAATCCTACATTACTTGAATCTAATATCCAAATTCCAAACGGCAAATTTTCTCCAATTTTTTGAGTAAAATCGTATGTATGGTCATATGACGCACTTGTAAACTCTACCCACTCACTTAATTCAGGTTGAACACTAATAAGTTTATCTAGATCAGAAGAATTTTGATAAGCTGATTGTAATTGATCTGGTATTTGAGTTTCTCTTATATCATTTCTAACAACTTGTAATAAATGATCAAATCTCATTCCTGGATTAGATAATTTAGCAGATTGAAAACGATGAAATATACCTTCAGGAAAAGACCCTAAACTCCAATTTAAAGTTCCACTTTTCCCAGCCATTGTTAATTTTCTCAATGATATATCTGGTGTAGATACTTTTTTTGTTAACATATCCGTGCCATGAGCATAAATTAAAATTGTTATATAACTTAATGGGTCTATTGCTTTAGACATATATATATATACAAAATAATATTTTTAAAATTAACTACTATTAGTAATATCTATTATTATTACACAATCAATAAAATAAAATATGCTAATCTCAAAAAATATATACAATAAAATAGACATTCAAAAATCTATTATTAGATGGATGAAAATATATTTTAGTTTAAATTATAATAAAATAGGAGATTTATCATTACACAATATTATTCTTCGTTAAGACTATAGATTTGTCTAATTTTTACATAATCTAAATTGTTAGGCAAATATCCCGTCTTTTCTATTTCTTCAAGGGTTTTGTATTTTTTTATCAAATAATATGCTACTACTGAATTTTTTAATTCAGATTTAAATTTAATATTTTTATAATAGTCGCTACCCGATAATATACACAAATCTAAAAATTCACTTTCATTTAAATTTAGGTCTTTTTTTATTTCATCCAAATTATATTCTAAAATATGATTACTATTTGTTTTATAAAATCTATATAAATTTTTACATCCATATACTAACATATCATTATCTTCTGAAATACAACCATCAATTTCACCCTTTTTATACAATATACCAATTGCCTTGTCTGCTTCCATGTCCATAGTATCAACATATTCAACCCCCATAACCTGGCATAGATATTTTATTGTTTTTTTCGTTTTACGGTCAATACTAATACTGTTTTTTTTCAATTCACTTATTTTGATATCAATTACATTTTTATCACAATTAATCACATCATCGTCATTTAAACTTGGACGACGGTCTCGCAAATAAACAGTTTCAAGATAGTCAATTACTTCTAAACTTCTACTCCTTTTTATGGCTCTTTTTTGTAATTCATTCCATTTTTCTTTTGGGGGTTTACCATCAAACACATATATTGGTTTAATTCTATAACGATCTAAATGAAGTATTTGTTTATATATTTCTTCCACTGGATTTTTTCCCTGTATTATTGCTTTGTATAGATATAATTGTAAATCAATCGCGATCCTTTTATTTCTAAGGTCATATAGAGTAATTTCTCTAATTGAATTTTTAGTATATCGTTTGACTAAATAATTTAAATCTTTGATACCCATTTTTTATACACTTGTATTATTCTTATTACTTGGCTTATTTTTATATACAATTAATTTACACTTATTAATTCAATTTTTTTCAATAATCTTAATAACTTTTTGTTTTTATATAGAATATATGTTAAAAAAAGAGTTAAATTTTAAAAAAGGCATTCCAAATGAATATAGTATATTATTTTCTACAAGATTTGTAACGAAAAATATAAATGCCTATATTATAGAAAATACACATGGTATAGCTTTAATAAATACTCCCGAATATTCAATAACAACATTTCTAATTGATGATAAAGAATTAGACGATGATATATACGATATTGAGAATAGAGTAAAATTTTTTCTAAAACAAATAAAACCAACTAAAGAACAATTACCTGTAAAAATATATTGGTTTCCAACGCATTTTCTGAAAATGATACCATTAGACAAAAAATCATTAGATGTTAATGAAATAAATAGTGCCTGCACAATTCATTTTGGTTCTGTAAGTAATAGTTTGATAGTTATATATAGACATGAAGAAGCAAAAAAAGTATTATTTCATGAATTAATACATTTATTTAGTTTAGATACAGATATACCTACTAAATTAGAATACAAAATTCGTAATCAATATAATTTAGACAATATGTTGCCATGTTCATTAGCTGAATCATATGCTGAATTTATGGGTTGTTTACTTAATATATATTATATATCAAAAGGGGATACACATAAATTTAATATATATCTAGCAATTGAGCAAGCTTTTTCGTTGTATCAAGTAAATAAAATTCTTAATTTTTTCAATATTAATGATATAAATAAACTTAATAAATTATCAAGCAACACAAATCTTATGACTTATTATTTTCTAAAGACTGCTTTACTAACACATCCAAATGTAAATAGTTTCTTTTATTCATTGCTTAGAAACAAATTTAAATTAGATAAACATCATCTTTCATTTTTCGAAAAGTATTTAGATAATTTACAAAATATACCTAAATATCTTATTGAATTACAAAATATTATATTAGACGAGCAAACTATGCGAATGACTATAGTAGAATAAAAATTTAAATGTGGTATTGTATTTTTTAATTTTGATTTATTATGTATAAACTTAAATAATTTTATCATAAAAATTAAATAATAGTTTTATGTATATAGTAATTTTCCTCCTATTATATATAAATGCTGAATGAGCTTTTCCAATATATAGGTCGGTTTATTCAAATTATATATTCAAAATTATTAACCGAAAAACGCTCTATATTTTATATATTGACTTATCTAATTGTATTTTATTGTGTATTTATGGGAACGAAACTATATTATAAACGTAATGAGATATCGCAAAATTGGGATCAATATAAATGTCAACCATTAATTTTACCAGTTGCTGGTTTATTTAAAGGTGATAATTTTTTTAAATTTACGAGGGAAAACTTTACTAATTGTTACTGGTTAATAACGAAAGAATATTTCTATATATTGATTAAACCTATCAAATATGCTATTGATACTATTACTAAAATTTTAGGTGATGCGTCAAATTCTCTAAATCAATTACGTAATATGGCCAAATTAATAAGGGAATTATTCCAAAAAATGATTGCGGAAGTATTTGAAAAAATACAGACAAATGTTTCAGCGGTGCAATTTTACAGTGAAAAATTTAGAAATTTAATGAAAAAACAACATGCTATATTTCAAATGATATATTATTATTTAGAAACAATTCGGTTAACATTTGATAGTTTTATCAATGGACCTACACCTATTCTATTAATGTTTTTAATGATATTTGGAATGCTAACTATATTTATTATTAGTATGTGTCTATTATGTCCCATTCCTTTTGTTGGAATTTTCGCATGCCCAATTTGTTTCATGTGTTTTGATCCAAACCAAATAATTAATACCATAGATAATAATATGTTAACTACAAAAGAAATACGCAATGTTATATTAGGCGATATAATTGAAGGTGGAAGTAAAGTTATTTCAACATTTCATTTTGTATTAGACGAATATGCCCCATTATATCAATTTGATAATATTAAACTATCGGCAAGTCATATTATTTATAAAGATAATATAGCAATAAGAGCCGTTGATTGTCCAGAAACATATATATGTGGTTATACTAAAAAATTAGTTTGTTTAGGAACATCAGATAATAAAATTAGAATTAGAAATAATATATTAAGTGATTACAACGAAGTTGATAATCATGAATTATCAATAGAATTAAATAATCGAATACTAAGTGTATTAAATAATAAACCAATTAATAATAGTGATTTTGTTAACTATCCAACTGGATTTGTAAATTTAGATATAAATAAAGAAACAGAAACACTTATTACACACCTAATTATTGATAATAATGTTAAAATATATAATTATAAAGGCATTTTATGTAGTGGTAATAATATTATATATGAAAATGGATTATGGATAAGAGTTTATCAGTCGTCAGATTCGATACTTCAAATAAATCATAACTATGAAGAAATTTATAATACCATTACTAAAGACGGTATTTACACAATAGATGGATATAGATTTAGAGACTTTATGGAAACGGACAATATTGATATTCATAATTGGCTACATGATATGGATATTTATTTGTTAAACAAAAAATAATTTTATATTATATATAGTTATTTGTTATAATATGGAATTTCAAGAATACACTGAAAAAAATATAAGTCATAAATTAATTAGTGGAATATGTTTTATTATTGTAATGTGTGTAGCATTAAAAATAACAACAAATATATCTAATGGCAAATTAACTTGGAATTGTGAAAATCCAATTCTTGGAAGTTATCTATATCTATTATTAGGTTTTGTAGTTATGTATTTCTTTAGTTCTATTATTGTAGAAAATGGTTATGATAATAATACAATAGCATTTATTGCGAGTATAATTATGGTTTTTGTTTTAACTTTCTTTTTGATTACAATGCCTCCCCAAAATTTTGCTAGTAAGCATATACTTTGGTTCGCATATCTATTTTGTTTATCTATGATGTTAATTCCTAGTCAATTAAATCAAAACACAGTTATAAAAACCCTTGTTATTTCAGTTGGTATATTTTTAACTCTTAGTGTATTCGCTAATTTATTTAAAGATTTCATACCAATGTCTTGGGAAAGGCAACTTATCTATGTATTAATTGGTATAATTATAGTAAGTATTATTAGTGCTGTATTCTATAGTAATAGTAAGATGATATTTACATATATTAGTATTATTAGTATTATAGTATTTGGGCTTTTTATATTGATAGATACACGAAAATTAGAAATGATTGATTGTAATAACCCTGATTACATTAATAATACAATTAATTTACTTTTAGATTCAGTTAATATTTTTGTTAATGTATATTCATTAAATAATAATTAATAAGTTTTAATTAGAAACAAACACTAGTCAATCAGATAAGGATAATTAGATTTGATTACACCGACCGAAAAGAAAAATGAGACAAACTTTCTATAAAAAAATAAAAAATCGTTCAGTTAATCTCTTTGGTGATATAAATGCACTCTTAAAGAGCATTATACTATTTGACGACTACAACCAAATACAATTGTAGTGGTTAGTATATTTTATATCTACTTTTTATTTTATTTTATTATTTTATTTGTAAGTTCCAAATAGAATAGGCAAGAAATAATCCTGTGGCGTTTTTAGCAAATAAGTCTAATATATTGTACATTGTATTCTTTGATATATATGGCATAAATGCGGAAATTCCATATAGTGACCATACAACAAAAAAGAACCAAAATAACCCTTTTTTAGGCAACGACAACTCTTTATCTTTAATGTATTTATTATAAATTTCATTATAATAATATAAAAATGGAATAAATCCTAATACAATAGCTAATTGATATTGTATATATCCTAATTCGCCCATTAATCCAAATAATAACATCATCATATTGGCGGATAATACTTTAATTAAATCGTATTTATTCTTGGTTATATAATCCATTATTCCTAAATAATGTTCTTTATCTAAAAATGCCATCAAAGTAATAAGCATTGTAGGTGTTGTTATAATCCAATCATA
>Ga0164293_10005922_pt1 | contig 10405 bp, 12 predicted proteins | sample GEODES118metaG_FD_111487 | JGI IMG/M metagenome (GOLD analysis project Ga0164293, IMG submission 111487) | Eutrophic lake water microbial communities from Lake Mendota, Wisconsin, USA - GEODES118 metaG | ecosystem: Environmental > Aquatic > Freshwater > Lake | place: USA: Lake Mendota...
ATATAGTCCATCTTCGCAAAGTAACTTTAGGTCACGGGCAAGAGTAGCTACTTTACAACTGACGTAAACAATTCGAGATGGTTTCAGGTTTCTTAATGTTTTGATAACGTTAGGTTCACATCCTTTCCGGGGTGGATCAAGTAAGACGACATCTGGTATAATTTCTAAATTCTGGAGAATTTTTTCCACTGCACCTACTTGGAATGTGACATTATTAATTCCATTGTTTTGGGCGTTGACAATTGCCTGTTCTACTGCTGTTGATTGCAATTCTAACCCGATGATATGCTTTACCTGTTTAGCTAGGGGTAAAGTCAATGTCCCTATACCACAATAGGCATCTACTAGGACTTCGTGACCTTGTAAATTTAGTTCTGACTGAATTACCTCTAATAGTGCTTCCGCTGTTTCTGTATACACTTGGAAGAAGGTATCTGGGCGAATTTGAAAATCCAGTCCGGCGAATTTTTCTCGTAGGTAAGGAACTCCAGCTAGACAACGGGTTTCTAATCCAAATATAGCATTTGTGCGATCGCTATTGCGATTAAGTGACACGCCCACTAGTTGAGGATAACGCTGTAACCATTGCTGTGCTTGGGTTTCAATTCCCGGTAATTTCCAATCTTTGACGACCAAGGTTAGCAGTATTTCCCCTGTGCGGCGGCCAATGCGTAAACCTAAATGGCGAATTAAGCCTTTATGATGGATTTCATTATAAATTGGCCAGCCTTGCTTTTCAATGTCTAATTTTACTTCAGCTAATAAGGGGTTAAATTGTGTATCTTGAACGGGGCATTGATTTAGGTTTATTAATTTATGAGTTCCTTTGTGATAATATCCAGCTTGGACATGACCTGTAGCAGATACACCAATAGGATAAGTAACTTTGTTACGATAATTAAGGGATGCGGCAGCTACTAATACTGGATTTATAGGTATGTCAACAAAACCGCCAATTCTTTCTAAAGCTTGAGTTACTTGATTTTGTTTGGCTATTAACTGGTAATCATATTTAATATGTTGCCATTGACAACCACCACATTTATCAGCAACAATACAGCTTGGTCGTACTCGTTGAGGCGAGGCTTGCAATAATTCTTGTATTTGACCATAGGCGTATTTTGGCTTAACATTGAATAATTTGACAAGTAAGCGATCGCCTGGTACGGTATCTGAAACAAAGACGACTCGCTGTTCAAAGCGTCCTACACCATCACCAGTGTCGCTTAAATCAGTAATTTCCAGTTCGATAATTTCATCTTGTTGCCACATTTTATTAGTCATTAGTCAGTTATGAGAGAATAAGGAGTTTTATCACGGGGAAGTGAGAGTTTTCCAGTGTCGAATTGTAAATTCATTTATCCCTATCTTCCCACAGACTTCACGAATGTCCCTCTAAGTCGGTAAACTAGCAAATATAAATATTTCAGGTCATTTAGATTATCATGACTGTCATTAGCCAAGTTATTCTCCGCGCTGACGACGAACTGCGTTACCCCAGCAGTGGCGAACTCAAAAACATCAAAGCATTTTTGGAAACTGGTATGCAGCGGACTAGAATCGCTTCTACCCTATCAGAAAACGAGAAAAAGATCGTTCAAGAGGCCACCAAAAAACTTTGGCAAAAACGCCCTGATTTTATCGCTCCTGGTGGTAATGCTTACGGTGAAAAGCAGCGGGCTTTGTGTATTCGGGACTTTGGCTGGTATTTGCGCTTAGTTACTTACGGTGTACTTGCTGGTGATAAAGAACCTATTGAAAAAATTGGTTTGGTTGGTGTGCGAGAAATGTACAATTCTCTGGGCGTTCCTGTTCCTGGAATGGTAGAAGCGATTATTTCTCTCAAACAAGCGTCTTTGGATTTATTGAATACAGAAGACGCTATGGAAACTGCACCTTACTTTGATTACATCATTCAAGCGATGTCCTAATCAAAGATAATGAGTAATAGGAAATAGGGTTAAAAGTCTTGACTTCCCCGCAGTTGGTAGTAACTATGGCAATATTTGTCAAGTGATTAACCAGTTGTGGGGATATTTTTATATTAGTGACATTAAGGCTCAATAGTCTATGAACAATGGAGAATGGACAAAGAACAACTGAAATCTAATAAATAATTACAAATACTTGATTTTTTACTTATACTGGATCAGGCAGTGTTTATACGGCTAATCAATTCGACAATAACCAGAAGTGTATGAGTAATAGTTTACAACTTTCAGAAATAGCGATCGCTCTTGTTGCTAAAGATCTTAATCCCGCAGTATTAAACCCAGATTTCCTGAAATATACAGGGATTATCCCAACGGATTGGGAATTAGCCAATCAACCAATTTACAATAATAATTTGGTTCAGTTGGTTTATAAAAACGGTGTAGGAATCATTGTTCAACCTAACCGACTCAACGTATTAGAGATGATAGGGGGAAAAGCACCGGCAGAAATTCAACTAGCAACAGTTGCACTGCAATTAATAGAAAAGTTGTCTCAAATAGAGTATCAAGCTGTGGGAATTAATCCTAAAGCATTTGTGAATTTTCCATCAGTAGAAGATGCTTACAATTATATATGTGGCAAACTTTTAGCTCCTGGATCATGGCAGGAATTTGGAGGAAGTAAAGTTAATGCTGCTTTACAGTTAAGTTATCCTTTAAAACGAGGAACTTTGAACCTAGCTATTAATCAAGTAAACGTCCAGGTTGGGGAGCAGGAGATAACACCAGCAATTTTATTTTCTGGTAATTTGAATTATCCCCTATTAGGAAATACCAACACAGAAAAAATCCAAGACTTACGACAAGTAATTGGTAACTGGCAAAATGATGTCAAAACTTTCCAGGATTTGCTAGGAGAGAAGTTTTTGCCGTCTGCAAATCAGGGACAATTAGTTAGTAGCTCGGTGTTTTTAAACTGAGTAAATAGGTAATAATGTAAAGACATTTCTTGTTTTTTCATTTTGTGGGTTGGGCATTTGTCCCAACCTAATTAAATTATCTAATTCTGCTAAGATTTATGATTGCAAGAATGAAAATACGATATACTTGCACTTATGTTTTGACATTTTTTGAAAATTACTCTTTGAAAATTACCAGGAATCATGACTAAACTTTTTTAAAAAATGGTATAATGGTATGTTGTTGGTAACCAAAAGGTATTTATATGTTAAAGACAAAGGTTTCTTTTAATAATCTTGGAGTCATTAAACAAGGGAATTTAGAATTAAATGATTTTACGTTACTCTGCGGTGCTAATAATACAGGTAAAACTTATGTGATGTATTCTTTATGTGCTTTACTTGATCAGCGTTTTAATGTGAATTTTAATTTTGTAGAGGATCTTGTGAGGAAATTAAGTCAAGAGACAGTCTGCCAATACAATATTCAAAATTTGATCGGCGATAATTATGATAATATTTTAGAAGAGATAACACAAGGAATTAATAAACATTTACCAAATTTGTTTGGGGTTGAATCGGATGAATTTAGGCAAACTCAAATTAAATTAAAACTTGATATTGATTTGATTTTAGCCAATATAACTAATCATCCTTGGCAAAGTCGTGTAAGTCTAAGCAATAAAGAATCAGACTGGTTTTTAGATATTCAAAAACCTGAAAATGATACCAATATAACTTTTACAATGCGAGATGATAAAGGTATTCCCCATAAATTATTGACAGAGTTGATTTCGGGTGAGATCACTAGGTTAATTTTTAGCAAAAAGAATCAAGATTGTTTTCTAATTCCTGCTGAACGGGGTGGACTCAATTTATTTTTTAAAGAGCTATCGAGTATTCGTAACCGTCTCCTGCATCATGCACAGAAGGATAAGATTAGTCCAATGGAAGTTTTAAAAGATATTATTAAATCTCGTTATGCAGAACCAATTTCTGATTATCTTGAGTTTCTGAATGACTTGACTAATACTAAAAAGCGAAAAAGTGATTATCAAATACAAGCACAAGACATTCAAAAAAAAATTATTAATGGTAAATATGAAATAGATCGTCATGGGGATATATTTTTCTTACCTTATCGAAGTAACAATAAAAAAATGCCTTTACATTTTACTTCATCTACGGTCAAAACTCTATTTAGTTTAGTTTTCTATTTAGAACATCTGGCTCAACCAGGAGATTATTTAATGATTGACGAACCAGAATTAAGCTTACATCCAGATAATCAACGAAATTTAGCGAGAGTATTGGCAAAATTGGTCAATAATGGTGTTAAAGTAGTATTGAGTACCCATAGTCCTTATTTTGTCCGTGAATTAAATAATCTGATTATGTTGAATAAATCTTTTATAAAAGCCAGTGAATTGCGTCAGCGTTATGGTTATGAACCTGGGGAGTCTTTAAACCCTGAAAAAGTGTCCGCTTATCTATTTGATCAAAAAACTATCAAGGAGATGGAAATTGATCCCAATGAAGGTATTATTGCAGAAACATTTGATAATGTAATTAATAATCTTAATCGGTCTTCCAACGATATTTACTATGCTTCTCAAGAAGAGGAAGATTGCGATAATGAGTGATAATTTAATTGATATAGTAAAACTTGCAATTAAACAAGAGTTTCATTTAGTTGCAGATGATTTGACTCTTTTAATTGAAGAAAAACAACCAGATGCAAAATGTAAATTTGTAGAGATAAAGTTAAAAAAATCAATGTATTATTTTGGCTTTTCTCTAGATAAAGATAGGGTACAAGGAAACAATGATCCTATATATCCTTTTTTTAATTCTCAATGTGAAGGTATTTGTTCTAAAAATGATGGAATTTTATTTTTACAAAAGTCAAATAAGGTTTATGTTTTGTTGATAGAAATGAAATCTACAAATACCAAAGGTTACTTACAACAATTAAAAGCGGCTAAAATTTTTGTTGATTTTGTTTTACAACGGATTAAAATTTTTAATAATCCAATCAATACGGAAGTTGAATTTAGAGGATTATTATTTTCATGTCGTCGCACAGTAAATGAGGGAACAACTAAAAAACAAAAAATTACATTTGAAGATAGAAAAGGTTTATTAGTTTCGGAGAATCCAGGGAATAATACTTACTATATACAACAATTTTTAGAAAAAATAGATTAGGTTTTGGTCAAAATCCCCAATTCCTCTTAAAATCTTTCCCAGGTTTACACCATCAAGAAAGTTGTAATATAGAAGAAGTAACATAGCTGAAACTTCCGTCTCTTAATGCACCTATACTACACCATCTACTCAATGTTTTAACCATTATCTCCGAACAAATGCCAATAGACGCTGGGTAAAAACAGGTTCAAAAATAGAAGCTTATGCTATTCCCTGAGGGAATAGGCTTTTGAATTTGTGCCACTGATAACTACAGTTTATAAATCTTTCTGGGGAATTGCTTCATGAAACTCTATCATTAATTGCATAGTTTCCACAGCTAAATCACGTAAATCTCGATTTAAATATACAACACCTTGATAACCAAACCAATGATCAAAAATCGCTACATATTTGGGGTTATTATTGACAAATCCCTGCATAAACTTGACAAGAGAATAATTCACCGAATTAAGAAATTTAGAGTTATTTTCAGGTACCATACAAGCAATACCCTCTCGTGAATAGGGACGAGGAGGTACAATTGCAAAACTATCTTGATTTTTTGCTGTTTGCAACCATCCCTCTAAAAGAATACTATCAGATGCAAAAGCGTCAACTTTTCCCTGTTCCAAAGCTGCAAATCCTTCCGGTCTAGTTCTTAAATATACAAGCTTTGCCTGGGGTTGTATTTGCTTGATTACTTGTTCATTAGTAGTTCCAGATAACACACCCACACGCTTGTTAATTAGAGATTCTGGTGAACCTAAATTACTGTTTTTCTTAATTAAGATTTGAGTACCTGTGACACCATAACTAATAGAAAAATCAACTTTTTTATCTCGCTCCCAAGTAAAACTACTAGCATCACAAACAATATCAACTTGTCGGTTAATAATCTTAGGAATCCTTTCGGACGGGGTAACTGCAACTAATTTAAGTTTAATTTTTTTACCTGTTTCTTTCTCTAATTGCTGCTGAATTAAACCTAGCATATCCACAGAATAACCGGTCAATTTTCCCTGACTGTCAGAGTATGCAAAGGGTAAAGCGTCCCTACTTGTACCAGCAGTTAATACCCCTGTTCGTGCTACTTTTTCCATTACAGTCTCTGCGCTGGCAACACCGGGCATAATTGCTGATAATATCAAACCAAATATCACAGGTGCAATATTTTTATATATCTTCGATTTAGTCAAAGCAGGTAAGTAAGAGAGATTTATTTGGGTATTGACAAACATATTAATCTTTGGAAATCCATAGGATTAAAATTATTCTACCTGATAATTATTTTAATTAACATTTAAGATTCCCGACTTCTGCAACGAGTTAGGAATCTATATCTGTTAAAATTATCAGCTTTCTAGGGGTAAAGGTTGCCAAATTTCTCCATATTTTGCTTTTAAAACTTGCCAAGCTTCTACCTGTCCTGGTTCGTATTCTCCGGGTTTACCCCATTGTAAAAATAGGCTTAATGCAGGTTTTTCTTCTACGTCTAAAAACCGAATTGCATAAGTTGTAAAATTCCCTCTTTTGGCTTCCCCTGTTTCAAATTTTACTTGTTGAATTAGATCCATATTCAAGTGAAATTCAAAACCTTCGGTGTGCATATTTGCATATTTACCCTTTGGTAATTCAGCATAAAATAGCTTTTCTATTTTTCCCCTAGCTTCTAAAACAGCGGCGCTGCTGGTGACAATTAAACGCAGCGTTCCCAAGGTTTCACAAGCTTCTAAAAATTCTTTCAATGTTGTTGTCATAATTGTTTATTTTTTGGATAACTGTGCAATTTGAAATTTACTTCCTTTCTAGTAGGAAAATATAGCCTAAATCAACTACAAAGACGTAAAAAAACCCGATAACCTCTGACAACTGACAAAGGACAACTGACCAATTTACTACTTTTCATACCTCTCATAAGCCGCAACAATACGCTGTACTAAAGGATGACGCACCACATCTTGCTGAGAAAATTCACAAATAGCAATTCCTTCCACATTTTTTAAAATTTGTAAAGCTACATCTAAACCAGATTTTTGATATGATGGTAAATCAGTTTGGGTAATATCACCCGTAATCACCATCCGGGAATTAAAACCTAAGCGCGTTAAAACCATTTTCATTTGCGCTGGTGTAGTATTCTGAGCTTCATCAACAATTATAAAAGCATTATTTAAAGTCCGTCCCCGCATATAGGCTAATGGTGCGACTTCGATGATTTCCCGTTCGATTAAATTAGGGACTTTTTCCGGGTCTATAAACTCATTAATGGCATCATAAAGGGGACGCAGGTAGGGATTAACCTTTTGCTGTAAATCTCCCGGTAAAAAGCCGAGTTTTTCCCCTGCTTCCACTGCGGGACGGGTTAAAATCAGTCGTTCAAATTGATTACTAAGTAGTGCTTGAACTGCGACTACTACGGCCAAATAGGTTTTCCCTGTTCCTGCAGGACCTATACAAAAGGTTAAATCACGTCTGCGGAGTGCATCTATATATTTGCGTTGGTGAAAGGTTTTAGCGCGAATTTCTAACCCTCGACGAGTTTTAGCGAGGATATCGCGCTGTAAGTCCTGTAATTGGTCTTCTGTATCGGTATCAAGGGCTTGACGGGCTGTGAGAATATCCGCACTGGATATATTATTACCTTTACTCCACAAATTTTCTAGAGAGCGTACCAACTTCTTCGCTAATTCTATTTGTTTCGGTGTTCCTGAAATTAATAATTCTTGTCCCCGCAGAACTAAATTAGCTCCTGTTTGTTGAGATAAAAACTTGATATTAGCCTCACCATATCCTGCTAAAGCAATGGCACTAGACATATTAGGCAGTTGAAGTATAGAATCATCTGCCATATTATTGCTGAATTAAGTGAAAAGTGATTTTTGACAAAATTAATATTTTCCTTGAAAATCCTAAAATTTTCGTTAATTAATATATTTATGATGGGGAAATAGGCTGACAACATTTGTTAATTCTTGGCTTGTAAATCCGTAATAACCACGAAATTTTTAGCCAAGATTTGACAATGCTGTTGTCCCCCGTCTCCATTTTTCCCATAATTTTAACCTGCCACCAACAATTTAAACTGACTAGTTATAATCTAGCGTAAACGTGGTTTGACAACAGGTTTGGGAATATTGCTCTCTCTTTCTTTGGACTTGGGTGGTAGTATCCGCTCTTCCTGTTCTTCATCAAAAGACATACTATCTCGACTGTGGGAAGTACCGCCGTAAATATCCAGATATACTGACTGTCCAGCTAGTTCCGCTGCAGCGGCAATGACAGTGCGAATTGCCTGGATATTTCTTCCTCCGCGACCAAACACTTTTTCTTTATCTGTGCTATTAAAAGCAATGCGAACCCAAGCCCGATTAAGGGTTTGAGACATTTCACAATCAACGCTTAGAGATTCTGGAGATTCTAAAAACGGCTGAACCAGAAACTTCACCAGCCCAACATAATTGGGACTGGTTGCTAGGGATTTAATCTCAAAATTATGATGCGGCTGTTGCACTGACCTGTTCAAAAACGTTAGCTTTTATGAGGATACGACGAACTGTATCGGTAGGTTGGGCTCCTTGTTGTAGTCGCTTAACGATACCAGGAATGTCTAATTTAACTTCATCAGTTCTGGGGTTATAAAATCCTAGTTCTTCTAGGGGGCGACCGTCACGACGGGAAAGATTGTTCATAGCAACAATCCGGTAACTTGCTTCGCGCTTTTTGCCAAATCTTTTTAAACGCAATTTGATCATTTTGAGAACTGTTTCTCCTGTTCCTAGTTAGTGAGTTTGCAACTGATTAATGAGGAAGTGACTGGGTTATGACACCCGTGTTCACAATTTCCGACACCGAAACGCTAATTTTAGCACTTCCTGTCTATGAATGGCTATTAGTTAGTTGTCTGTTGTCGGCAAGAAAGATATTCTCTCTGCTGTTGATTAACCCCCTGCTCCCGTCGTTTCGGGATAAAACAGTTGTAGCACCTCAATTTTTCCCTCATTACCTGCTCTGATTCATTATAAATGATTTTGATAAATTCTAGGCCTTGACCTAGACTGGGTGCTTATTTCGGTATAGACCAAGAGCTAACCTGACCTAAAGTTACAGGAATGTGATCTGCTTGCAGCAGCATTTCGCTATCGATCACATCAATAGTAAATGAGAATCAGAGTTTTATAGATAAGTAGTAGTGCAGAATAAATTGTTTAATAACTTTTGTACGTTACAGAATGCTTAAACTAGTCCCGCTATCAAAAATTCAGTGTTTTCGGTTACATATATCTTCAAACAGTCAGTATTACTACTATAGTTCTAGGAGTAGGAATCAAGCTTGCACCCCTATTTGAGGCAGAGTCTCATCAACTGCATTCCTATTCAGAGACTAGGAACGAGAAAACGGGAAAGAATTGTCATTCACAAACATAAACTCCAAGAAATTTCAAACCCTGGCCGATATGAATTTTTAGAAATAGCATTAGATGTCAATAATAAATAATAAATTTCAGATAATGTGACACATCGTCCGTAGACTGATAGTCCATAAAAGCTCAAAATCAGTACATGAATGAATCAAAACAAAAGATTCTTGATGCTTTAGGTTATCTAGTCAGACAACGCAGAACGGAGTTAGGAATTTCACAAGAGGAGTTAGGACTACGTGCTAACTTAGACCGCACATACATTTCTGGTGTGGAACGTGGAGTCAGAAATCCTTCCCTCACTGCTCTTGTCAGTCTTGCAGATGGCTTAGGTATTAGTGTTTCCGTTCTGCTGCAAAATCTGGAAATTGAAGCTGATAAAATAAAATGACTGAAGAAGAAAATTTGATCAGGAAAATTAAAGACGAACTTAAAAATGCTGACTTACAATCAAAAGTTTTTGAACTTCTATCAGATCAAAAATGGCATTGTCGTACACATGAGGGAAAACCTATCGGCTCAGATCAGTATGCAGGTAGTGGAGGAATAAAAGGATTAAAACGTGGAAATAAAAATCGTTCTGGGCTTGTAATTGAAACGAAAAAAGAATATTGTGAAGTGTGTCAAAAGAAAACATCCTGGGATAGATGGTTAGGAGAAAGACAAGAAGCAAATGCTCCTAGTAATATTCCTTCTATCTTAGTCGAAAAAATTCTGCAAGTTTATTCATATACAGATGTAATAGAACAACGACAAAGAGAAAAACATGAATTAGTAATTGATCAGAAGTGTTGAATGTTAAGAAAAGCCTGATAAAAATAGCCCAAAATATGTTAAATTTTGGGCGAAGGATTAAAATATTTTGATTAACCATGATCATAAACTCATTTCCCAAGATTGTCAA
>Ga0164293_10005924_pt1 | contig 10403 bp, 7 predicted proteins | sample GEODES118metaG_FD_111487 | JGI IMG/M metagenome (GOLD analysis project Ga0164293, IMG submission 111487) | Eutrophic lake water microbial communities from Lake Mendota, Wisconsin, USA - GEODES118 metaG | ecosystem: Environmental > Aquatic > Freshwater > Lake | place: USA: Lake Mendota, Wisconsin...
ATACTGTGTCATATCAGAACCGGCACTCAGACCCAGTTCGGCCCGCAATAGCTCTTCCGCAATATCTCTTGCCGGGTGATTGAGAGGGAATGGCAATCGTTCAAGAACTGGATCGGTTTGTGCAGGGTTACTTGGATTACCCATCCTTGCCAATTCGGCCATCAGTTTTATCTGATCCACTTCAATCAGCGGCTTTGCTTGTTGAAGCATCGATCGGAATTTGGATTCAAACTCATCGAATCGACGCACATTTGCCTTGTCACCCAAATACTCATTCAGCCCTTCAGAAAGATGAGACGCAATAGCTGAGTTTGTATTCATCCAGTGTGAAATAGCTGAATCCATAGCTTCCAGATCAATACGGAATTCCACATTCATCTGAGAATTGATATTCCAGTTGGCCACTTTCTTATCTTCTGGCCACAACAGCGGGGGTCGATCTTCTGGATTCATGCGATCACCAGTCACAATGACACGACGGAATGCATCGCGACTAGTTTCTCCCGAAGCCAACGTGACACATTGGTCAATCTTTTCGTTCAAGATTTCAGGCCACTGCATGCAATCCTCAAGAAGAAATTCAACTTTCGACGGTAGGTACGCTGAAGGAATCTCACGATCTTTCGGCCACTGTGCAAGCGTTGCAGAGTCTTCGCCTGGAGTTTTTGTAGCGATTCTGGCGAGGTGTCCATCGTATGCAACTTGCATCGCGGACTTAATCGGTTGCAACAGGTTTCGTACAACAAGTAGCAGAGCGTTATCCAGACGATTCAGTGCATCGGTTCGCATTTCATGGCTATGAACTTTGCCAGCCGCTTTGATACCCGTAATCACTCCGGACGAATCAAGTTTTGCTTTCCCGCTAATTCCATTGACTGCTGTCCAGAGTTCGGTGTTCGCCGAAGTCGAGTTAGTCCGAGCAACATCAGATGCGTTCTTTAACTTTCCAGCAGTTACCTGAAGTTCTTGAATAGCCTTTTCAATTACTTTGATCGCAATTGGTAATGAAACTCGTGTTATCAGCTCATTTGATTCCCGTAGGACGCTCTCGGCTAGTTCGCCAGACCAAGTTGAAAGCCGCGATTCAAACGCGTCACGCGCATTCTTCTCTTCACCAGGGCGAGCCAATGCAATCTTGTTTTGGAAAGTTTTTTGCCAGTCACCAGAGCCCATTGCTTCAGTGGGTAGCCCTTTAGTAATTGCTCGTTCCAAACTGCCCGCTACGACTCGCGAATGGTCTGCGCTTATCAATTTGTCTGTGAAACCAGAGGAGACACGACCGTCCGGGTGGAAAGTCTGTAGAAGTCCCGCGCTTTCCAGAAATCCAGGAAGTGCTCGCTTTGCAACTTCTTCTAAAACAATTGGTTCTGCTTTTTTGGAATCAACCACTCCGAGAACACGTTCTGCAACGTTTCTCCAACCAGTCCAATGAAAGTTATAAAACTCGTACATAAGGTTTGCTTTTGCATAGGACCTAAACCGTGTGCGTCCAACAGCAATTGTTGCCGAGCCAAAAGACGTGATGGCTCCCTTGAAATGTCCACCACCGAACCCAACTCCACCCAAAGCTTGGTCGGCATATTTGTTTGCAATAACGTATTCTCGAACTTTTTGTGTGACGGAATCAGATGTCACCCAACTGCCGAGTGTTTCTCCCACGGCGCGGTACACCGTGGCCGCATTACCCAATTCGGTGCCAGCCATATTGGTTCTACCAACCATGAAAATGGCATGTGGACCGCGGTCTGCAACAGCAATCAGTGGAGCAGGGAACAGCCCTTGTGGCCCGGAATTAGTTGCCCAAAAAGCAGAAAGCATTTCAGACATGAAACCAACACTGTTTCCCACCATTTCAGGAGACTTGCTGTTACCAAAAATGTCGGGACCATAGACAATCGAGATAGGAGTGATATGGCGATCGCTCAAACGACGCAACATGTCCATAGTGTCGAGCATTACGCCGGCTCCAGTACCGCCTGCGCTCGAGCCAATCACTACAACGAGCGGTGAAGGAAGGGCTTCTCCTGGGGGAGCAGGAACACCCAGGATTCGGCTTACTTCTGAAAGTTCAGGTGCACCTGCTTCACACGCTGCAAACGCATCCTCAAATCGCTTCTTGATAGATCGCGAAGTGAGTGCTTGTGCACCAATTGCACGACCAACCGCCCGAAGTTTGCCGGCACCGAATGTGATGTCACCGGGTAATTCTGTTGAGCTAGGCAACCAGCCCACAAGTTCGGAATAACCACTTCCGTCAACATCAAAACGGTGTGCAGCACGCAGGTTCGTGTACAAGTCTCTTAATGTGTGAAAACCCGCCGTGACTTGGAGATAATCCCGAGTCGGCAAAGGAGGCACCTCACCAAGGTCTGACATGCCAGACAAAGTGTCGATACCGATGAACTGCCAACTAGCTGGCATGGGGCGGTCCCAACCTGCCGCGGCAAGTCGTGACAAAACAGCTTCACGAACGTAACGGACGGATTTGATACCCGATCCGCCGCATCCAACCATAATTACTGGACCAAGCATGGTTCCCCCCATTTCGGGCTAAGCCCGCTAGTCATTTCTTCAATTCAAGCGGATTATCTAATAAAAAAGCAAAATCAGCCATATTCGTCGTCAACCGACGATGATGGCCACAAAATAGTCGGTGAACCCTCTGAAGATGTAGCCGAATCACCAGAATCAGCAGGGGTGCCCAAATCGTCAGGAGTAGCTGCAAGGGCTGCCAGCCCTACGGCGGCAATCACTTCTCGAATCCCTCCAGTTTCAAGTCGAGAGATCATCTCGTCAATCTGTATCTCTGCGTCGGCACCGTCAAAATCTGGAACAAAATAGAGCAATTCAACGTCAATCGGAGGGTTTTTCTCTATTTCTCGAACTTCACCAGTTATGTGGTCCGTATAAGTAGAAGGAGGTAAATCGATATCCCGAAGATTCTGGCCCAGCATCTGGGCATCTGAAGGTGCAACCGCTACGGCCCACTCGCCTACCAATTGTGGCGTGATGCGGCCAAGCCCGTCTGAATCTGAAGCGCTCGACCTAGAACCAACGACCACATACCCGGGCCACGACACCATGAGCGCATGATCTCCACCAGCAAAGAGACACTTCAGCCCTTGCATACGACTTCCAGAGACTGCAAATTCATCAAACTCAAATCGGCTCTTTCCAGATGCAGCACTCATCACAGGTTTCGCCGAATCCTTGAAGACATCGAACCAAGTCGTAGGTCTTACAACATCAATAGACCCATTGGGATTAAGACGGGCTCGGAAACGGGCAAAGTAAGTGTTAGAAGAAACCTTTGCGATTCGCGAAAACCGATCAATTGCGAAAAAGAGAATCACTCCTTGTACGAGGAGGAACGTGCCCAACATAAGGAGAAGCACCCAGAGGAAAGTACTCGTGTCAAATGGTTGCGTCATGCTGAAACCGAAAGCAACTTTCTGTTTCTGACTTTCTCCAAATGAATTCTTTAGTTCAACTTGAACTTCACCCTTAAAACGACCATTCGCAGTAAACGTTGGGTCAACTTCAAATTCAATGTTTTGCACAGAACCAGATTTAATTGAAATTGACTTATCGCTGATCGAACCGAGAGCTACTTCACTGACTTTATGTCCGGCTGGAACTTCTGTAGCAACAAATTGATCAACAAGAATCCGAGCTGACCCAGTTCCTTCTTCGGGTCCATCAAAAGTAACGACAACTTTGCTTTTGCCATCACTATCAATGTTGGTGGCTGAGACAGACTTGATGGTTGGAAAACCGTCACCAAGAACAAGTGCAACATTTTCCGAACGAGGCGTGAAGTTGATTTCTTGCCCTCCAAGTACAGCAACGGGGGTCAACGTAAGCACTCCATTGGATGGCGCATTCTCAAGTTGATTTGAATCGAACGTGACAACAAATTGTCCAGGGCTTCCAGGCACTTCGCTCACTTGCCCAGTTACAAGTTCATTGCCAAGAACCAACTCTGCAACTACGGCAACTGGCGAATCGAACTTCGAAACAGTCCCTGGAGAGTCCACGTCCTCAAGGCCGTCGAGACCGAGGTCTCCCAAATTAATTCTGACTGGCTCTGGTTCACGTCTGTCTATTCGCAGAGGCATTCCCTCAATCTCGACAACAACATCTGAGAAAAAGATGCTCATAACAAGTGCTTTTGCCGCACCAGTGCCCCTGAATTGCAGGCGCCATTCCCCTGGAACTTCATTGACGTCGATCTTTAAAATGGTCGACAAGTCAAACGATGGTTGAGATTTAACTCGCCCATTTTCAACGGGAATTGCTTTCCCGCCTTCTGCGAAAGTAACACTTTCATCTGTGGGACTAATCACTACCGCTGAATCAATTTAATTAGTTAGACCCACAAGGATATTGATGCGAGAAAGTGGCGGACGCACCGAAAAACGGACCTCTCGACAATCAACATTTTGCTCTTCACCTTTGCACGGGACTAACTCATTAATGTTCCCCGGAACAAGGTTACGAAACATCTCTCGAATCAGATCTTCAGCTAATCCAACTTCTGTAAATGTCCCATATGGTTCACGTTCACCGCATCCACCTTTTAAGATCTTCGACATCAATGTGAAATCTTGTTTCTTGGATGTATCCGAATTCAACCCAAGGCCAATTACAAAAACCTGCTGACTTCTTAGACGATCTACAACACCTTCAGACTCACACAACTCCTGCTTTTGCCTGTTTTCTGGCCCCTTATTTGCACTTGAATCGTCGAGGTCAAGGTTTCCATCGGAAAGCCACACAAGCGCCTTACATGCTGTCTCGCTTCCACTTTTAGAATCGCGATCATAAGCAACGAAAGAACGCTCAGCACCTTCTAACCCAACTTTGTAATTCGTGTATCCCTCAGTGTCGCGCTTGCGAAATTTCTCAACCTCTGAGTAGAGAGCGCCGTTGTCGTTCTCTGTTAATGGAACCCAACCCGCGTCACGATTGTGAAAGTTCTTACCAAATCCAGATAGTCGAACATCAATCAGAAGTTTTGTCTCGTCTTTTTCTGCAACATCAGCAAAGTTGAAAGTCAGCGTTGCAATACTTGACTTGATTGCATCAACACGTTGGTCAAGCGGATCACTTGTCTGCAAACTCTTAGACTCATCTATGAGAAATTGCACCGCTAGCCGCGGATTTTCCATCTTGCTCAGGCAATCCTTGATTGGATTTGGTTTGGGAGAATCACCAGCATTTGCAACAGTCATTCCCATAGGGAACAAAAGAATGCTTGCAACAGCAATTGATGAGATTTTCTGAATCTTTTTACGCATTAGCTAACTCAATTGCATAGCGAACAATATGAATGAGCGTTGCAACCACACCCAAGATGTATACCGAACTTGTCGCAATGCGAAACCATGGATACCCGAAATCGTAATCCCGGTTCATTTGTCGACGTCGATTGATATACAGCGAGACAAAAGCCAACACAGTCCCGATGAGTCCAGCCGCGTAACCAACTAATGATCCACCCACGAAAACGCCAGTTACCACACCAAGTATCGACAGAACTAACGACACGCCCCATAATGGCAATGGCGGCTTCACACTTTTCCCCATATGGAGAAGACTAACTGGCTAAATACAAGGCGCGGAGACCCAAGGAGAATGCTCCCTTGGCAGAAGGGCCAATATTGATGAGCCCATCGGGACGGGGCCAGCCCTTGTACTCGGAGAATATGAATAGATATAGCAATATCGCCAATAGGACAAATAGGGCCAGCGTCAACCATGCGATTCTCTTGCGGCGTCTAACCACTCGATCCCACTCGGCAATTTGCTCCAGGGTCCATACCTCTTCAAGGTCTTTGCTCTTGATTCTCTGGGGTTTACGTCTGGGCGCATTGCAAGCGAAACAGCGAACTAGAGATTGTTCCGTTCTGGAACCACATTTATTACAAATCCACATTGCGCTTCAAACCGTCAACTCTGAGGTTGGAACAAAAAGAGACGGAATTCAAGGTCTGACTTCCCAAGTGAATTATTCGAATAATCAGGTATGTGAGGAAACGAAGAGTAGTCACCATTAGGAGTTTGCCTTTTGTCAATAAGTCCTTCCCCACGAAGAAATTTGACAAGATTTGGCAGACCATCTTTAGATGTATTCTTGCTACGCGCATTGGTCTTTGCAAACCACATAACAAATCCGACTCTGTAACCATCTTCTTTTAGTTTTGACCAAGTCGTTCCATTCCGAGCTTTTCGATTTTTTTCACCAAGAAAAATCTGAGTCCTCGAAGACGCGAGCGTGTTTTCCCAACTATTCCAGGTCTGAAGATTCGCGCCACCGGTGACCACAACGAATAACTGCTGCTCCAAGTTCGCAATCAGCCCGACCGTCTTCGCCGGAGGTGGCGCAACCGTTGAAGTTGTTGTAGTTGTTGTTGTGATGGGTGTCGACCCCTCATCAGCTGTTGCCTTGGTCTCCACGACCAAGAAAATCACTGCAATCGCAAGAAGCAAGTCTGCGAACAGCCAACCCGAGAGTCCCAGAATAGATTCCTTATCTCGACGATGTGTCCTAGATGACCGAGCTGTTGAACCATCCTTTGAGTGAAAGGCCATTAACGGTCCCTTGACTCAGAGCGACGAATCGCCATGGATTCCATAGCTGCACTTGTAGTTGCGGCAGCGCCTTGCAGGTTTGATCCGATTGCATCAATCTTGTTGCCAGCTTGCACCAATGCAACTTCCAATGATCGTGCATTTTCATTCAACTTATCCACAACATCTTTTGTCATTGATTTCAAACTTCCTTCTAAGGAACCAATTGTTCCTGAAAGTTGAGCTTGAAATACCTTGACCAAATCACCCATGTCGGTGTGAGAAGTTGCTGCTGTTTCAAGTGTCCCCACAAGGACGGCAAGTCGTTCTGCTGCGGGAGTAAATTCTTTCGCAGACATTGTGGCAAATTCTGCCAAGGTTGAGGCGGCCTTATCTGCAACAACATTCATACCGACTGCAGCATCCTTCATTTCATCAGTCGCTGCCTTTAATTGATTAACCGCATCTGCAAGGCCACCCTTCAAGGCAGACGGTGTGATTTGGCGGAATCCATGCAAATACAAACCAACATTGACCATCATCGTTCGGAACTTGACATCAGATGCCTCATCCAATGAACGCGCTTGTCGCTCAGCAAAACTGTCCAATAAGTGCGATGCAAGAGTCAACCCAATTAGGATGGCTATGACCAAAAAGTCAATGAATGCAACAACTTTTAAGGAGAAGTTGATTCCGTTCCACACCGCTAAAAATGTTTTTTCGCCGTTTCCAGGTTCGTTATAGGCGGTAGCAGCACGCTCAATTGCGTACCAAGTCACCATGACAGGCACAAAGAGCAAGAGATTTCGCAGGACAGTGACAAAATTTGCAATCTTGGCCATTGGCAAGGTAGTGAAATCCCGCATTGGCGGACGCAACAGGTCATCCAACGGGAACGAACCCCACTCGTTCATCTTGCGGTTCGCCCGGATATCTGTGTGCAGACGTTCCAGAATCTCGCGGTTACGAATACTTGGACCTTCGTCATCCATCCAAGTTTTCAGAGCAAGCGCCGCTGCCAAACGTTCTTTGTCGGAAGCACGTGCTGCTTCTTCAGGTGTTAACTCAATGGCAGAATCTGCGACTGCTAAGTCATAGTCTTCTTCGACTACTTCTTCGACAACTGGTTCAACAAAAAACTCAGTTGCTTTTTCCCTTGGACCTATGACAATTGCCGATGATTCCGCTGGCTCGGAGGACTCCCCGTCCTCACGTTTGCCGAACCTGTTTCCAAACTTTGCCATTTAATTCACCTTTATCCCTGTATTCGGTCTCTTAAGAATGTACGAACTGTGCGAATCGGAAGGATTCTCCGGCTGGAGAATAATCGGATGACATTCAAATTTCTTATTAGGCCCTGAAGACTTACCATAAACCGCACTAAGTCTTATTTCAAATTTGATTCCCTCTTTGCCCAAGGAAGTATCAAATCGATACTCCACACCACGATCGGCAGTCTTACTGCGTTCTAAGATCGTAAATCTATGGTCGCCGTCTGGATAGAGAAAACTGATTTGAATCGCATCGAGAACTGAACTCTTCGGCCAACGAATACCCATGTATGGTCCACCCGTTGAGGGGTAATCGGAATAAAACAAAACATCGAGAGTCGAAAAACTTTCTTCCAGAGCCAGCAGCACTGATTTTTCAAGTATGTACGTGTAGTGCTCGTCTCGAGGGTCCCACGGCACGTGGCCCTTTTTCAATTCTTCTGCAATCTCAGTGAAACCACCTCGTGAAAAATAGGTGTAAACATCGTTTTTGTCCTTGAAAGAGAACGGACGATCTAGTCGTTGATCACACGCCACACAACGGAAATATTCTGGCTTGTTGGTAATGCCACACCCCGAACAAATGTGAAGACTCATTTCAAAACCTCACACGCTCGAAGCGATTCCAGCACAAATTTGCCGAAACTCGGTCTCGTTTAGCCCCTCGCCTGCGGCCGATGGGAACCAAATCACTTGTGGCCATCTTTCTAGTAAACCCCAGGGAGATTTATCGGGAGCAAATATCACAAGTCGCCGAGCATTCTTGTCCATGACTGCGTGCTCGTCCATTCCTGCAATTCCCCAACGCTTCTCGAGTTCAACAACGTCCTTAGGGGTGGGGAATTTAACTTGTTCAAGTTCATAGGGGAATTTGCCCAGTGGGTGTGCTGAATCATCTGTAGCAAGAACAATGATATGACGTCGCCGTTTTCCAACGTTTTGCCAATCCGAGTTCATTGCCGTCCATAAGGCTTCCAGGGATGACTCCGGATAGGAACCCCCACCTGATGCCACTAAAGAATCAAGTTCTGCAGCAAGAAGATGTTGCTGCGAGGGCAAAGTAAAAAATGGAGTCGCACCAATGGCATCTTCGGAAGCCTCGCCCAAGTCACGAAACCAAACAATTCGGCAGCGAAGTTTTTCGAAATCTTTATCTTGCTTGTTTAGTTCAATCTGTAAAACCTTGTCGAAGTCTCTTGCTAGTTTTTTCAGTTCGTCAAGATACGGAGTCATTGAAGCAGTGACATCGATGCAGAAAACAACATCGACCGTATAAGGAGTGTATTCAGTGCTCGACATCAGGCTTTTCTTTCAAGGTAAACGCCCGAAGCAACGAGTAATGAATACGTGGACGGTCGACTGTCTGAATCCAAACGTAAGCAAGCTTTTAGCATTTCCTCCAATTGAGAATTACCTGTTCCTAAGGGCATATAAGTAGGTGTCCCACCAGCGCTGCAAGATTCTTCCGCGCTTCCGCGCTTGATACTCCAACGTGGAAGCGACGCACCTTCAGACAAAACCTGGTGCAGTACAAGAGAAAGAGAAAACAAATCCGACGCAGTTGTCAACCGTGAAATGTCTTCAAGATCTCCCTCTTGATACGCAGCCCTTTCAGGACTGAAATAAGTTTCATCTCCGCCAATCAGAGTTGCGTCAAACGGATTACCCGAGAGGAAGCAGTTGTCGTAGTCAATAAGCCGAGCCACATACCCTGTTGGAGTATTGACCGCCAAGATATTGTTTGGCTTAATGTCGCCGTGGACAATGTCATGTTTATGCAACTGCCACAAAGACAAAAGAACGCTTCGTACAAGCCTCATCTTTTGTTCGGGGTCCCACCGGTTTGCTTTAACCTTGCCAATGGATGGCGCTGGCTCAAGTGCATCTTTTGATCTTTTGCTGAGTCGCCCACCTGCGCTCAGAATTTCATGTGATAAAAACCGAGCGACCTTGAATATGCGACCTTCTTCTGTGCGACCCATGTCAAGCAATTTCAGAAGCGCGCCGTCACCTGGAGCCTGCGGTGCAAGTGTGTCAATGACTAGCTGATGAAAGGTTTCAAACTCTAGAAAAGTTTTTTCCATGGTTGCAAATGCACCAGGGTCCAAACGCTTCACATCAACCGAAGGGTAGGAAATTTCCCCGACAACTTTGACCAGAGTCGGACCATGTTCTGGATGAGATGCCTGCCACACATCTACACTTTTTCCACCGCCAAGCGGATTCTCCAACACATTCCTATTCAGGACCATTCCCTTGCGTAATCGATGCGCCCCTTTAGGTTCCGGGCGATCAAGCACCACATCATCATCTGGTGTTGAGTCTGTCGAGACCCTTACCTTGATGTGCGCTAGTGGAATACGTTCGGTTTCAGAATCAGAGCCGCCAGGACGTTGCTCTTTACGATCAGTCGGTGCCGGCGATGGTGCTTCAAAAAATCCGTCGGCCGGATCTTCGTATTGTTCGGTCATTGCCTACTCCCTTGCAACTTTTCACAGTACCGCTGTCTCTGCCCCGCCCAAACATTGTCCACGAGTTGCGAGAACTCCTCAGGGGAAA
>Ga0164293_10005925_pt1 | contig 10401 bp, 7 predicted proteins | sample GEODES118metaG_FD_111487 | JGI IMG/M metagenome (GOLD analysis project Ga0164293, IMG submission 111487) | Eutrophic lake water microbial communities from Lake Mendota, Wisconsin, USA - GEODES118 metaG | ecosystem: Environmental > Aquatic > Freshwater > Lake | place: USA: Lake Mendota, Wisconsin...
TCCCATTTGCGTTCATGGATACCGGGTTTCATTTCCGTGATATCACTGCTCCACTCGCTTTTTTTTGTGAGATCCTTGTAGAACGCATTTGTGTACCTGTCGAGGATAATGCATTTTTTCTGACGGTTGATCACGCCTTCCACCAACTGCTTCAATTTTCCATCTTCTTTCACGAGTGGCAAATAGGGCCAGACCTGTGCGGTGCTGTCCCTAAGCCACATGGCATCAATATCACCGGTGATCACAAACGTATCGGGTTTGCCGTCGATCATTTCAAAATCCACGGTGGTATCGAGGGTATTGGGGAAGCAGTTCTCAAAAAGGCATGCTAGCTCGGGGTCGGCGATCTGCTTCTTTAATGTTAAGATGGTCTGCTCCACGGCAGGACTAACAAAATTTCGATCTTCTATCTTCGGGCGCATACAGATGTTGAATGGCGCATGATTACTGGCAAAAGCATTCCTGTTCAGGAGAAGTCCTCCTGAAAGTATTCCTGTCTGCTGAATAAATTTTCTCCTGGTTGACATGTGTTTACTTTTCTGTTGAATATGAATAGGGATAATCCTTTTTCGAAGTTCCTCTTTTTTTATCCGGCGTTGAACTCATTTTGAATTGCAATGCAGATCCTTTTAACAGATCAAAATGACTGATATGGTTTTTGGTATACAGCGCATTGTTGACATGCAGGGTGGAAACATATTTTTTATCTTTTGCGTTTTCAGGAGCGCTGATCGTAATGTTTTTGCCGTTTTCCAAACTGATGCGAGCCTGTTTAAAAAGGGGCGCGCCGAGTATATATTGATCGGTACCCGGACAAACGGGATAGAATCCCATTGCAGAGAAAACATACCAGGCCGAGGTTTGGCCATTGTCTTCATCCCCGCAATAACCATCCGGATTGGGGTTATACAGTCGTTCCATCACTTCCCTGGCCCAATACTGCGTTTTCCAGGGTTGCCCGGCGTAGTTGTATAAATAGATCATATGCTGGATGGGCTGATTGCCATGGGCGTACTGCCCCATATTGATCACCTGCATCTCCCTGATCTCGTGAATGGGGAAACCGTAGTAGCTGTCGTCGAATACGGGGGCCATCGTGAAAACGGAATCCAGCATGTTGTTGAACATATCTTCCCCACCCATCATGCCGATCAACCCTGCTACATCGTGAAATACGCTCCAGCTGTAATGCCAGCTGTTTCCTTCTGTAAATGCATCGCCCCATTTTGCCGGGTTAAAGGGAGACTGGAAATGGCCGTTTTTGAGTTTGCCGCGCATTAGCCTGGTTTCCGGATCAAAAAGGTTTTTGTAATTGAGCATTCGCTTTTCATACAAACTGATCTCGGCGACAGGCCGTTTCAGCGCTTTGGCCAATTTCCATATGGTGAAGTCGTCATAAGCGTATTCCAATGATCTTGCTACGTTTTCATTGACGCCAACATCATAGGGAACATATCCCAACTCATTGTAGTACTTGACACCTTTTCTGCCAGTGGCATTTGGACCCTCATTGTTTGCGCCATGCAGCAACGCTTCGTAGAGGACATTGATATCATAACCGCGAAGACCTTTCACATAAGCGTCTGCCACCACCGAGGCCGAATTGTTTCCCACCATCACGTCGCGGTATCCGGGGCTCGACCACTCTGGCAGAAAACCGCCTTCTTTATATGCGTTGATCAAGCCTTCCTGCATTTCCCTGTTAACGGAAGGATACAGTAGATTGAGCAGGGGGTACAGGGCTCTGAAGGTGTCCCAGAAACCGGTGCCTGCATAAAGATAGCCGGGCAATACTTTACCATTGTAAGGGCTGTAGTGAACTGCTTTGCCGTCTTTGTCCAGTTCGTAGTGTTTCTGCGGAAAACAGACTGTTCGGTAGAGGCAGGAATAAAAAGTTTTCAACTGTGTTTCTGAACCGCCGCTCACAGACACGCGGCCCAATACCCTGTTCCATTCATTTTTGGAAGCCGCTACGGTTTGGCCAAAACTGCTGGTGCCCACTTCTGTTCTCAAATTGAGTTCCGCTTGCTCCAGGCTGATGAAAGAAGACGCTGCTTTCACACCGATCTGCTCGCCTTTCTGCGTCTTAAAGCCCAGAATGGCTCCGGCATGATCAGCGGTAATGTCCAACTCGTTTTGAAGCAACGTACTGTCGTGCCATACCTTTTGTAGATTAAATTTTTTGTCGAAAATCAGCACGAAATAATTTCGGAAATTTCCTGCAATGCCGCCGCTGTTTCGGGTGGTATATCCTGTCACTTTATTTTCTGACGGAATGATCCGGATATGCGAGCCTTTGTTGAACGCGTCAACAACAATAAATGAACTGTCACTGGCAGGATAAGTGAATTGAAACTGGGCAGCCCGGTCCGTGGCTGTCAGTTCCGCAGTTACGTCGTATTCTGCCAGGTAAACTTTATAGTAATAAGGATGTGCCTTTTCAGTTTTATGGCTGAACAGGCTTGAGCGCGCATCTTCCCGGAAGACCAGTTTCCCTACTACGGGCATGATGGAAAACTGCCCGTAGTCATTCATCCAGGGAGAGGGCTGGTGCGTCTGTTTAAAACCCCTGATCTTCTCCGCTGTATAGGTGTACATCCACCCGTCGCCCATTTTGCCGGTCTGCGGTGACCAGTAATTCATGCCCCAGGGTCGGCCTATGGCCGGGTAGGTATTGCCATTGGACATGCTGTAGGATGACTCGGTACCCATAAGGGGATTCACCATGGAGACAGGATCTGAAAAAGGTGTTTGGGCAAACGTAACCGTGAATAGGGACAAAGAAAGAATGAACAAAACGAGTGATCTTAACATGATGAGAATTTATCGCTGACCAGCTGGAATGGTAATTGGGAGGAAAGTTAGCAGAACTCGGGCTATTATCATGGCAGATAAGCTATGGAAAATAAAAAAAGGGACAAAAGGTATTCACCTGATTTGTCCCTTTTCGTAGCGGGATCGGGAGTTGAACCCGAGACCTTTGGGTTATGAATCCAACGCTCTAACCACCTGAGCTACCCCGCCGTTTGAGGGGGGCAAAAATAGGCAATAGCCGAATGACGAACAAAATAAAATTGGGTATTCCCGCAATCCCGGTCTACCTTTTCTGGTATTTGAGCGACCAACTGTAGCGGTTTATCCATGGATTCCACAACTATCAGGCGGTAATTTTAAAATTTACCCAAATTTGGGCGTGGCATTATTCTTTTAGCGGCTATAACAAATCTATTGTTATGGAGAATAATGAGAATCAAAACTGGCCAACCAGAGATGCACAAATATCAAACAGAGGATTAGCCTCGGCAGACCCAAAAACAAGGGCAGAAGTTGCCAGAAAAGGCGGAGAAGCAGTTAGCAGGAACCGAGAGCACATGGCTGCCATAGGAAGACAAGATGGGGAAAATTCCCGCGGCAATGAGGTCAGGCACGGTTACGAAGGCGCTCCAGGTTCTGCCGAATGAACGGATGATCTATCGAAAACATACAGTTGTGTAGTATACCCCGATAAGGGGTTATATTCTTTTATGACAGTCTAAAAAACGTATCCTCCGGTACAACGACAGAAGTCAGCGAGATCATTAAATGGGGCGAAGATGGAGGTGGAAAAACCTGCCCGGGTTAAGGCACTTAGGGGTGGCGAACTATTGACAGGCTACTTCACCTGCATCCGGGTTTGATCCTATTTTACGGTGGGTGGGTTGTACACCTGCTCCGCATTTTTCAATACCGTTTGCTTGTCTAAACTCACCAGCCTGGGCTTTTGCTGTAAGTACAGCTCCATCTGGTCGTTATAATGCCTGCTGCCTGGCTTGGACGATGCCCCATAACAGTTGATAGACTCTATGATGGGCAGGGCGTTTTTTGGAAACCTGACCAACTGGATGAAAGACTCTCCTGCGATCACCTTATACCTTCCATCTGCCTGCGGCTTGCTGTGCATGGCCATAAGCACATCTGGTAATCCCCACGACGGATAGTCTTTGTTTCCCCTCGAATGTCTCTGCAATTCGCCGAGGGTTACACCAACTTTCCCGAAATATTTACGCTGGTAGCTGCTGATTTGGGTTAGCATTTCATAGATATCTTTTTTGTACAGGACGTCTCCTCCGCTGCCCTGACGCCTTTCGTTGATCATGTGATAAAGCTGTAAAAAAGCTGCTGCGCCTTCACTGGAAGTATCAGCCATACGATCCCATGTTTGTAAGCTTTTCAGTATCGCTCCGGTTGCAGTATCTTCCGCAGGGTCCAGTAAAAAAAGGGTATCTGTGTTGACGGGATATTGCAGGGGCGTGGGAAGTTTCTTGTCATACTTCATCATTTTAAATGATGGGTAATCTACTTTATCAAATTGCCCGATCATTTGCTGAAGCCTGTAGCTCCTGTTATTATGGTAGGTTTCATACCCACTGGTAATATCATATTTTGAGGGATCCGGATTGGACCCCGGTGCAGTGGCAAGAAAAGGAGAGTGGTTGGTATTGTATACATAACCCGGCGCGGGATTCAGCAACTGCGGCAAGTCCGCAAGCGTATGAAATTTTTCCCAAAGTGTAGAGGAAGTATTGCCGGGGACGGTAGATGACCATGTATAGATGCTGCTGTTGTTCCTCACCGGCATTTTCCCCCCGCTGACATAAAAGATCGTATCATACCGGTCCGCATACACAATGTTCATCATGGGTAAGCCCTGCATGGAAATGGCTTCATAAAATTCGCTGAAGTTTCTGGCCTTATTCATCAGCCACCATTGTTCCACGGCTTTCACATCCTGGTTCGCCGTAAGCCGGATGGAAAACACACCCTGGTCCGTTTTTACCGTTGCCCCATATTTACTCCAATACACTGATTTACCGATGGGGAAAGGAATGCCTTTTACCCTAAGCTTTACTTTTCTTTTCTCCAGGGGCAGCCAGTTCCCGTCAAATTCGTACTGATCATTCTTTTTATTCATCTTCAACTGAAACACATCGATCTTGTCCATCATATTGACCGTATGCGCCCACCCTAAATGTTCATTTACGCCAGCAAAAACAGTAGCCCCACCCGGAAACAGGGCGCCGATGATATTAAGCCCCTCATCGCTGCTAAGATGTGCCTCATACCAGGCAACAGGACCTTCCAGCGGCTGGTGTGAATTGATTGCGAGGAAAGCCTCACCTGTGGTTGTCTTTGATGGGTGAATGGCAAAAGCATTTGAGCCGCCGATTTGGAATCCGGGAATAACCGTGGCTTTATTTCCCATTACATTTCCAATCACTTTATCAGCGCCGGAAATGATGCATAGGGAAAAACTGACCGCTGAAAGATAATCCGTGATGGTTGCCGGAAATGCCTTCTTAACCAACACTTCTTCGGGATGCAGTTTGGCGTAGTCATTGATCCCCCGGATATATCCGTCCAGTACTTTCCGGAAGGCGGGCGCAAGCGTGTTTTGCTTCTCTTCGGCGATGTCCCGGCACCTTAGCAGCGCTGCAGCATAATCCGCCTTTGCGCCGTCTTTGCCAATGGCTTTTCCGAGCAACCCCTTGCCGGTAAGAAGTACGTATTGGATATCTTTAAAATTGTCTTCCGCATGTGCCCAGGCCAGACCATAAGAAACATCAGCATCTGTTTTACCAAAAATATGCGGCACACCCAAACTGTCACGCGCTATGGTGACCCGACTGCTGTCCCACTGAGTAAAGGCCGATAGCCAAGTTATTGATACGAGAGAAAGCAAAAATATTTTCATGCATTTCCATTGAGTAAGTACAATTTACAGTTTTATATGATAGTTTTCCGATCGCGATGGAAGTAAACGACCAACATACTAACAGGTACGTATACATGAAACTTGTATTCGTGACCATGGCCTGGGGGGGTACCTTCATTGCTACCCGGATCGCTGCGCAGACTTTTGGTCCATTCACTGGTGCTTCCTACCGGTATGCCTTTGCCCTTGTTTTTCTGCTGCCCCTGGCACTAAGGCAGAACAGGAAACTGTTCAGCGTGAAACCGTCCCAACTCCCTGTATTGATGTTACTGGGGTTCTCGGGAATATTCGCTTACAATTATTTCTTCTTCAAGGGCCTGAAAACCATTCCTGCCAGCAGGGGAGCGTTATTGGCGGCATTGAATCCTACGATCGTCATGTTGCTGTCCGCAGTTTTTTATAAAGAAAAGATCACAGCACGAAAACTGACAGGCATCCTGGTCTCACTGGCGGGTGTGGTGATCGTGATCTCAAGGGGCAGGGTGACCGAGCTGATTTCAAGCCTGGAAACGGGAGATCTTTTTATGTTGGGCTGCCCCGTCACCTGGGCCATGTACACACTTGCAGCAAGGCCTGCCCTCAAACACACTACACCCTTGCAGGCGTCAACATGGGCTTCGTTATCCGGATGCCTGATGTTGTTGATGTTCTCCTCAACGGAGCCTTATCCCGTTGAGATACCGGTAAAGGTCTGGTGGGCATTATTATACCTGGGAATGATCGGCACTGTTGTGGCTTTCGTATGGTATTACGATGGGATCAAAAAGATAGGTCCCACCCGAACCTCCATTTTCAATAATCTGGTACCCGTTTTTGCGGTGATTTTTTCCGTACTCATTCTTCGTGAAGAAGTGTCGTGGTACACCTGGGTGGGCGGTGCGATGGTGATCGGAGGTGTGTTGTTCGTGAACCTGCAACGAAAAATCTGACTACCTCCGGTTGTACACTTTGAGTGCTTCTTCCAAACAATCCATTGCCGCGTTGATTGCCTCCAGGTTCAGTACATATGCCAGCCGGACTTCATTTTTTCCTAGACCGGGTGTTCCATAGAATCCGGTAGCCGGAGCCAGCATGACGGTCTGATCCTTATACGAAAACGATTCAAGCAGCCATTGGCAGAAGGCATCACTGTCGTCAATTGGCAATCGGGCCATAGCGTAGAATGCCCCGCCAGGAGTGGGGCAGTAGACTCCTTCCATGGCATTCAGTCTTTCAACGAGGAGGTCCCTGCGCATCCGGTATTCTGCTTTCGGCGAATCGAAGTAGGAGTCGGGAAGATCTACCGCCGCTTCTCCCATGATCTGGGCAAGTCCGGGCGGGCTGAGACGCGCCTGCGCGAATTTCATCGCCGCCTGGTACAGCGCCTCGTTGCGGGTCACAAAGGCGCCAATGCGGGCACCACAAGCCGAATACCTTTTTGAAATGGTATCCATCAGTACTACGTGTTGTTCAAGTCCCTCCAGCTGCATCGCGCTCACATATTCTCCTCCATAACAGAACTCTCGGTAGGCTTCATCTGAAAAAAGATACAGATCGTGATCAAGGCAGACCGTTTTTAATGCTTCCATTTCTTGCCTGCTGTACAGGTATCCCGTTGGATTATTTGGGTTGCAGATCACGATGCCCTTTGTACGGGGTGTGATCGCCTGCTCAAATGCGGCGATCGGCGGAAGGCTAAAGCCATCATCAATGGAAGAGGTGACGGGCACCACTTTAACGCCCGCCATCACGGCAAATCCGTTGTAGTTGGCGTAAAACGGTTCCGGGATGATCACTTCATCCCCGGGATTCAGGCAGCACATGAACCCGAACACAATCGCCTCGCTGCCACCCGTGGTGATCAGGATATTATTGTGATTGACATCGATCCCGACTCTTTTGTAGTATTCCACCAGTTTCTTCCGGTAGCTTTCATTTCCCGCACTGTGGGAGTACTCCAACACTTTTATGTCTGCCTTTCGTACGGCATCGAGGATGGCAGGAGGGGTTTCAATATCCGGTTGGCCAATATTCAGGTGAAATACCCTTACCCCCCTTTTTTTAGCAGCTTCGGCATATGGGACCAGTTTGCGGATGGGTGAAGGGGGCATCAGCTTCCCTCTTTCAGAAACTTGTAGCATACAGCAAAGGTAGGTAAGCCCGGAAATAGGAGTTTATTTTTTCGTTAATCATTTTTATCCTTATTTTATATTATTCAAACACCAGACATGGGGAAACTGATCTTGCTAGCCAGCCTGTTGCTGACTGCTTTTTTTGCAGGTGCCCAATCCAAGGCCTACGATCGATTGGATATGTTTGAGAAGGAAGATCCATTGGAGATCAACCTCAAAACGGATTTGAAAGACATCCTGGGAAAGAAAGCAAACGACAGAATGCTTTATTCTAACATTGCCGTCAAAATTGCCGATTCAACCGTTCAGGGCAGCGTTAATATCCGCGCAAGGGGAAAATTTCGTCGCAACTATTGTTTTGTGCCGCCGCTTAAATTCGATTTCGACACATCGGCTTCTCCATCACTTAAACCGCTGGGCAGTATCGACATGACGGTACAGTGCAAACAGGGCAAGGATTTTGAACAGTGGCTTTTCAAAGAGTACACTACGTACAGGATCTATAACATTATTTCTGAAAGAAGCCAGCGGGTAAGACTGGCGACACTTACGATGGAAGATACCGAAGGGAAGCGCAGGTCGGTTACAGTGCCAGGCTTCTTCATAGAAGATTTTGACGTCACTTCGAAAAGAAATGCATGTAAGGAGATCAAATTGTCCAGGTTGCTTACCGAGAACACGGACCGCAAGTCAATGACGCTGGTGGCCATGTTCGAGTACATGATCGGCAATACAGACTGGTCCATCCCCGCAAACCATAATATCAAACTGATGCAGGATTCCGGCAATACATCGGCAAAGCCTTATGCAGTGGCATATGATTTTGATTATTCCGGGCTGGTGAACGCCGCTGACTATGCAGTCCCTTCCGATATGCTTGGCACCCAGAGCGTAACGGAAAGGGTGTACCGCGGCTTTCCAAGAGAGATCGGAGAATTAAGGGAAATGGCCGATCACTTTATTGCGAAGAAAGTAGCCATTTTCGCCGAGATCAATGGTTCGAAGTTTTTGAACGACCGTTCTAAAAAGGAAATGATCAACTACATCGAAGAGTTTTATAAAGAAATTGCGGACGACAGGAAATTGAAAATATTGTTTATCGACAACGCCCGGATGAACTGACCATAAACCCACCTGACATAAGAAAAGGCTCCTTGCATAGCAAGGAGCCTTTTCTTATTAGAATGATTTTATTTGCCGGCTTCTGCATCAACTACCTCACCGGTAATGGTGATGGCAAAAGGAACATCTGCCCCTTTAACCCTTACATAGATCTCTTTGCTGAAGGGGCCTGCTGTTGCTGCATTGAAACCTGCGGTGATCTTCTCAGATCCGCCTTTTGCAACAGGAGCCTGGGGCCATTTGGGAGTGGTGCAACCGCAAGATGCAGTAGCCGTTTCAATGATCACCAGGTCACCGCTGATGTTCGTGAATTGAAAATCATGGGTAACCGGAGTTCCCTGCTTGATTTTCCCAAAATTGTACTTGACTTCCTTGAATTTAATAAAATCCTCTGCTTTCTTACCCGCAGTAGTTGATTGAGAAAATGCAGGAAACACCAATAGGGCAACGATGAAGGTCAGTAACATACTTTTCATATCTGTCATTTTACATTTTTTAATAAGGAAACAGAGTTGTTGTGGGGTGCTGTCTGTTCATGTAGTTTCCAGACATGGCCCCTTATCACGAAGGTCTTTGTTTGACCCTTGTTATACATAACGGCGATTGATTTTTCAAAGCTGCCTTCCGCGGCCGCATTGTATCCCACCCTTATTTCAGTGGTTTTACCACTTAAAACAGGACTCGTACTCCACTCCGGAGTAGTACATCCGCAACTGGCTAACACATTCTCTATCACCAGCGGCTCCTTGCCTATATTGGTGATGAGGAAATGATGATGAACTGGTTTGCCCTGGGGAATACGCCCAAAATCAAATGAATTTTCTTTCATCTGGAGCACCTCAACAGGAGCAATGTCACCCATCTTCACCTGGGAAAAACTTGCCAGGCCAGTGAACAGGATTAGACCCAGTATGTATATTTTTTTCATTTGACGTTTCATTGCTTCTAACGTGCTACAAATCTACTTATTGTAAGATAATATCAAAGTGTTTTAATCCCCGCCTTTTTTGCAATTATTCACACATTTAACTGGTTATTAGCCCGCTGGGTGCGGTCCGATGCCTTTGGGAGAGGTGAATATTAACATTTCATAATGAAGTTATTGACCATCAGGTCTTCAGGCCCCCAGGTAACGGTTTTAACGGCCTAAATTCCTTAGGTTTGCTCTTATGGATGCTGCCATGTCAAATGAAATGCTTGCTGAGAAGCTTTCCTTCGAAGCTTTCAGGGATCAGGTTCTCCGGGACTATCGCCTGGCCTTTCAGAGCCGCGAAGCCAGCCTGTTGGGAAGAAAAGAGGTACTTACCGGAAAAGCCAAGTTCGGCATTTTTGGTGACGGGAAGGAAGTTCCCCAGGTTGCCATGGCTAAGTTTTTCAAACCGGGTGATTTTTACAGCGGTTATTACCGCGACCAAA
>Ga0164293_10005932_pt1 | contig 10396 bp, 5 predicted proteins | sample GEODES118metaG_FD_111487 | JGI IMG/M metagenome (GOLD analysis project Ga0164293, IMG submission 111487) | Eutrophic lake water microbial communities from Lake Mendota, Wisconsin, USA - GEODES118 metaG | ecosystem: Environmental > Aquatic > Freshwater > Lake | place: USA: Lake Mendota, Wisconsin...
CGGCCACTGGTGCCTCCACTGGTGCCTCCACTGGTGCCTCCACTGGTGCCTCCACTGGTGCCTCCACTGGTGCGTCTTCCTCCATACCGTCGGGTTCTGGCACGTCTTCCTCCATACCGTCGGGTTCCGCCTCTGGCATGTCTTCCTCCATAGCAGCGACCTCTGGCACTTCCTCCCGCAGTCGCTTGGCCGTCGCGGGTGCCTCCACGCCTTCATAGAGTGCTAGTAGCGTCTCTCGGGCCGTTTTAATCCGCTCGAACGCCTTACTAAAAACATTGTTGCGAGCGAGCGTTCGTGGATCTGTGCCATATAGTTTGATCGTATCCCAATCCCACCTCTCGGCTCCATTCATGCTGTTTCTTCCCGATGTGAAGGCCTTTGTGAAGTCCTTGTCCTCCTTAAGAGCGGCTGCATTGTCCCGTAACGTGGTGGCCTCTGCTGTGAGGCGAAGATGTTGGAAATAGTTGGCATCGTTTTCTTTCATGACGGGTTTGCCATCGAAGCCCAATGCAGGCGTCCCATCTTCCTTCAGCTCCGGCAGGATTGCCTCGTTGGAGACAAGCGCCTCATATCGGCGCATCAGGATGTCGGAATACAGAATGAGAAATCGCAGTGTCAGAAACCCGAGCTCTTCCGGAGTTGCGCTAGCGATATCTGGGAACACATATTCGAACACCGGTAAAGCCGCCTCTGTGACGATATACTTGTCTACCACAGAATACGGAGCGCTACCTTCGTCATAGTAGTATGATCCTTTCATGAGAGCCAACGGCAAGTCTTCATATTGCGCCGGATTCGCGAGGCCTGCGTCGTAGTCTTTCTTGGAGAGTGGAGTGACCTCAAACGACTGCAGCGCTAATATTGCTTCCGACACATCCTCCATTGCGCCTCCTCGCTTCGCCTTCTTGGCCATGACACGATTGTCTACGGCTAGCTTGATTCCCGCGAATGCAGTGAATGCTTCCTTCAATTCGGCGGTGAGCGGTTCGGGGCGTTCAAACATGGGTCCAATGTTGACTTGATACTGGTCAAACACCTTCTTGGACTGAACCGCATCCTCATACATATCCTTTGAGATGATCTTCTGTAGGGCAGTGATTGCGTTTCGGGATGGTGTTCTGGCCGCGCCGGTACCGAAAGCATCGTAGGTCGGTTTGTCATTCACCAGGTTTGGATAGGCTGAGAAGGAGCTTTTCTGGAGCTCATTGTGTTTGACATCATCTACCATCTTGCGAATAATCGTGGCACTGTCAAAATACAGCCGATACAATAACTTTGGATCCTTGGTCCTCTTAATCTCGGCATCTAGTTCGCTAACCTTAGCACTGAGTTGCACATAGCTTGTTCGTAACTGACTGACGCGATACAACACTGCTCGGAGTCGCCGAACGTATTCAATATCGCCCTTTTCCTCCTTGACCAACCGCATGCCCTCCTGGAGGATATTGAGGACATTATCACCCTTCAACTGGGCGATAGAGGCTGCGTATCCCTTACTATATTCGGCAACCTTCGTAGCCAATACCGCAGGATCAATATCAGTTTCCTTGTTCTTGTAGTAGATAACCAATCGCAGATCTGTGCCTGTCGTGAAGAATACGTCAAGACCGAGACTGAGCGCGTATCCTAGCAATATGCGATCGACTGTCATGAGAGCGACTACCGTCTCCGATTCCTTCCGCAGATCGCCAAGAGTCGTTGTTTTTAACTTGTTCCGTGCCAGGTCGTAGATCTGATACTTGCGGGAGGAATCCAGTAGCGACAATGCCTGACACCAATCACCTACGCGCTTCAGATACGGAAACAAGAAGGGCGTCTTGTCGGTTCCAACAGTTGTGAGCTGCCCGTTGACAACCCTGCCACCCTTTGACAGGGCCGATGCGAGCACGTTGAGCGACGCCTTTTTCACGTTTGCGTTCACAGAGATACGGTCCACGTGATATTCTGACTTGTCCGCGAATGTAAAATCGGCTTCCGTATCATCCCCAGACCGTGATAGAACGAGATTGGCATTTCCGAAGAGCGCCTCGCCATCCTTCTCTGCGATACCCACCTTGAACTCGGGGTATAGGACGGTATTCTGGATGTCCTTCATGAAAAACATGTTTGGTTTCTTGGCAAAATTGGCAGCAATCTTCGGCTTGTCCAGTCCGCCCGCAGTGAGTTTTGTAGCCGAATCAGACTCGTTCTCAATGTTCTCAATGATGTGGAACTCACACTGCTTGTTCGGTAAAGGAGACAAGTCCGTGTTGATAAACGAAGTAGTTGCCAACGTTGACGCATCAATGAGTAACGCAAACTTGGTCTTTCCACCCGTCACATTCTCAAGCCGTGATGCGACGTTCAGAGTTCCTTCACCGCCCTTGTCCTTCATAAGAACGCCGCTCACCTCATAGGTCCGCATACCGCCCGGGGTATTGAGAGGAATATCTGGGATACGAAGAACTGCCGACGCAAACGTTGTGGCAGTCTGTTTGGCGATTTCTGCCTTGAAAAGCCGCTTGATCTTGGTCGCATCAAATCCAATCTTCAAAAGAGCCTTGTCTTCATCTAGGTAGTCATTGTCATCACCTGTGCTCGGGAAGATCTGTGGCGCAATCGTTGATTTCAAAAGGTTGTATGGATTGTTTCCCAACACGCTGCCGAAACCAGCAATCATGGCAGACACCTTTCCGATACCATATCTCTGCGCGATTTGCTTGAAAGAGTCAATGTCGGCATCTACATACTTGTCACGAGCAGGGGTTCCTTCGCCAAAGTCATGCTTGAAGTCTGACTTGGCAAAAATACGTAGCGTGTCAATCGATGATTGTTCTCGCGATCGTATACCTCGCTCTCCGCCATACAAAGGACGCCTATTCATTATACTTGTTCATACATTTGCTTTCATCTACCAGTCCATGAGAATGTCTTCCAGTCGGCAATCCCCAGCAGGTGCTGACTCCAGACGCTGGTTCACCTTCTCTAGCGTATCATCCTCCAGGTCTCCGTCATCCTCACCTTCAGGCAGTCGTGCCTCATCCACCAGAATGTCGACGAACCCCGTGCCACAAGGAGGCTTCTGCCCAAACATGATGTTCGCAGACACACCACGCATGCTGTCCTTCTCAGCCCACATGGCCGCATTGAACATGATCTTGCTGGTCTCCTCGAAACTACTTTTGGCCAACACACCCGTCTCATTCTTGCTCATACCGAATCGGTTGACAGGAACGATGCGACCACTGAATGTCATGGTATCCACCAACACTGCCAGGTGGTGGTAGTTCACCTTCTCTGCAGAGAACACCTCATTGATCTCCTCATACAGCGACAGCCGCGCCGTCTCAATTCCAAACACATCGTTCACCTCGTGGATGTCGTTGGAGAACGCACGTGTTCCATCCACACCCGAGAACACCATCAGGTCATACAGGTTCGTGCCCTCAACGTCCAGCACATACTGCTCCTGCTGCTTGTACCCACCAATCGCCGCATCGTGAATCACCTCATTCTTGATCGTGCGCAGGAACACTCGTCCAATGCCCGACACACCCGTCAGAGGCGTATCCAGCAACTTGTCCTCCAGATACCGCAGCTGAATCGGGTTCTTCACCACCGCCGGGTCAAACATCAGACGCATCACAAGGTTCTTGATCGTCTTCTCCGCAGGATTCGCACCAGGATCGCTGTATCGGCACTCCACAATCTTCAAAGCATTGTTCGCCATCAGCTTGGTCTGGATTTCCACCGCATCCATGATGTTGCGAGCCGCCATCTCATACTCGTTCATCTCCAACCGGAGAATCCACGGACTCGTAACGTTGCCGTCGTCGCCACAATGGAACTCCTCATACCGCTGAAGCATCTCGCGATCCTCATCAACCACCGTCGTCGCAGCCAGTGGGTAGGGATCGTAGAAGATCTTGATGTTGCGTGTAATGTCACGCAGTGTTGTCTTCTGAATCTCCTTCATCTTGGCCACCGCAGCATCCTGAGACACCATGATCTCAGGGCTCATGTAGAGCGTGTTGGAAGGTCGCTTCGGATTCGTAGAAGCAGACAACAGCTCCTCAATACGAGGCACACCCGAAGTTGCGTTCGCCTTTGCCGTTCCCGCGCTATGGAAGGTGTTCAAGGTTAATTGCGTCGTGGGCTCACCAATGGACTGGGCCGCAAGTGCGCCGACCATCTCGCCTGCGTGAACCTGCGACTGAATGTATCGGAACCGAACATCGCGCATGATCTCGTCAAAGAGATCCTGGCTGAGTCGGTGGACCATAATGGACTTCTTCGGCGCAAGGTAGAATCGCAGCAGGCAATGAAACACCCGATTGCTGGGGAACTCATTGATGAAACGAGTCAGCGCGCTCGTCACATACTTTGGCGTGAGATCCGTCTTCGTGCTATACTGATTACTATACTTGGCCACAAGACGCTGGAGGTTCACAGGCGCTTGAAGCGTATCGGTCTTGCGGTGCCGATACACGCTGTGATACAGCATCTCGCGATCCGCAATCAGTTCGTCCACCAGATCCGGTGTCTCCTCAACCGCATCCTTGAGGAACGGGTTGACGTCGTCCGCAGTCAGCGCATACTCGCGGTAGATGTTCTCATCCGTCAGGAACATCAGGTTGCAGTTCTGGCCCTCAACACAGACCGTGTCAATGCCATCGTCGCCATAGTTGAACTGGACAATCGTGCCAGTCACGTTGCGCACAGTTCCATCATACTCCACGTGCTGGTCCTCCATGGTCTTCATCAGTCGGCGCTGAATGTATCCCGTGTCGGAGGTCTTGACGGCTGTATCAATCAGGCCCTCACGTCCAGCCTGAGCGTGGTAGAAGAACTCGGCAGGCATCAGACCATCCACAAAGCTGTGCTCTACAAATCCACGCGACTCCACACCATCGTCGTACCGAGGGAAGTGAGGCAGCGTGCGGTCTTGAAGCGTATACTGAACACGCTTGCCCTCAATCAGCTGCTGACCCAGAGACGCCACCATCTGCGTGATGTTCGCCTCGGAACCCTTGGAACCGGAATCAACCATCTGAACGATGCGGTTGACGCCATCTGGTCCAATGGTCTTCTTCATACTCTCAATCACCTCTGTGTTGATCTTGTTCACGACGTCCTTCATCGCAGAGGACACATCATCTTCCAACTTCTCACCATCGGACATGCCAGAGTTGTTCGTGAACCGTCCCGCATGGACATTCGACAGGATCTCAGCCACCTTCTGCCGACCAATCGCAATACGCTCGCGGACGAATGCGTTCGTCTTGGCATCGGCAATCAGATCCGAGGTGCCCACTGAGAAGCCAGTATACAGGTTATACTGGGTCACGATGGCCTGGATGTCGTTGATCAGCTGACCGGCCTGTGTAGGCCCGAAGTCATTGTAGATCACGTGGACCAGACCGCCCGTTGCGCCCTTCTTCAGGACGCCGCTGACGAGTTCACCCTTGTCCAGGATGATACCGCGGTCATTGTAGGAAATCATAGGGAATGCCGCACTGATGATCTCAGAACCCGTCCACGCACGGTTCTTGCGCTGGAAGGGTCGCTTGATCTTCGCAAGCATGTTCATCGCAAGGTGTTCGGGAACCGTAACGCCTGGCTGCGAGATACGGTAGATGCCCGTCATCGTGTCCTGGAAGAGCTGGACGATGGGGCTGTTGGTGCGTGGGCTGACAATGTTGCGGAGAACACTGGCTAGGAGACGAAGCTCCGTCGCAGCCGCAATGCTCTGAGGCACGTGCATGTTCATCTCATCGCCGTCAAAGTCTGCGTTGTACGGACGCGTCGCAGAGACGTTCAACCGGAAGGTGGAGAACGGGAGCACACGAACGCGGTGAGACATCATGGATGCCTTGTGAAGCGACGGCTGACGGTTGAAGAGCACAATGTCTCCGTCAATCAGATGACGGTGGACAACATCGCCCTCCTTCAGATCAATCGTGTCGGGATTCACATACCGAAGACTGAATGTGTTGCGATCCCTCTTGATATACACCGACTTGGCACCCGGATGCTTGTCGGGGCCATTGCGCACATACGTCAGGAGTCGCTCGCGGTTATACGGACTGACGATCTCGGGGAAGGTCAGATTGATCGCGATCTCCTCCGGCACGCCGAGCTCATCCAGATCAATGTTGGCGTCCGGCGTGATCACCGAACGAGCGCTGAAGTCAACACGCTTGCCCATTAGGTTGCCGCGCACACGACCTGTCTTGGCGCCAAAGCGAGACTTGAGCGTGCGAAGAGGACGGCCTGAACGCTGGACGTTCGGTGCCATACCCTTGATGTCATTGTCAACATACGTCGCCACGTTATACTGAAGCAAAGCAGTGAGCTTGTCAATCATCTCCGCAGTGTCATTCTTGTCAATCTTGTCACGGACACGATCGTTAGAACGAATGATTGTGATGAGCTGGTGAGTCAAGTCATCTTCCATGCGCTGGTGATCGTCCATCACAACGGAAGGACGAACCGTCAGAGGAGGGACAGCAAGTGCCGTACAGATCATCCACTCAGGTCGTGCGAACTGAGCATTGAATCCGAGACGACGCACATCCTCGTCGGTAATGCGCTGGAAGGCACGCATCACCATCTCGGGCTGGAGAGGAATCGGTGTCGGAGCAGGCTCGCCCTTGGGAGCAGAGAACTGACCCTCTAGCGTAGCAGCCTTTCCAACAACCTTGGCGATCTTGGAGAAGGTCTTGGTCTCGCAGTGGACGCATGCATCGGGACGCTTGATTGCATCACGCACATCCTTGAACCGAGCCATGCCCTTGGAGGAGAGGGCGTCCAACTTCTCTCCATCCATGAGAGGCTTGGAGCAGTTCAGGCAGATGAGATTACAGAGCTTCTCGGTCGTATCAAAGAACTGATACAGATACACCGGCCGTGCGAGCTCAATGTGACCGAAATGACCCGGGCAGAGTTGGTTCGTCTGCTTACAGGTGGGGCATACTTTGCCGTTCTCAATGACACCGAAACGGGCATCAAAGACTCCATTGGGAACGGGCTGATTACTTTGGTATGTCTTGTCGGTGGTGACCTGCACAACAGAACGCTTTCGGATATCGTCGGGATTCGCGATACCGAACTGAACGCTTACAATTGTGTCACCCATGTTACTTATTGTCTACCCTTGTGTTTATATTCATCCATTTTCTACTACTGCTCCGCCAGCTCTAGGGTTGTTGTCCAGAGTTCGTCGTCATCCAAATATCGTTTTATAGCATCTGCGTCGTGTTCGTATTTTTCAAGATATTCGAGCATTCGCTCAAACTCTTCTCCGCGTTTCTGCTGGAACAGTTTGTATTGGCGAACGGATGTATAACGAACGTAATCCAAGATGGCCAGAGCGAGCTGATCGGTGTCATACGGCGACTGATCATACTGCTTCTCCTCATCCTTGAAGTTGCGAACCAGAGATCCCCAGTGATTCTGTAAAGCGTAGTACTGCATTATTGTTATCATAGCACAAAATCGTCTAAGCCATAAAGATCCATAGAGTTGCGTTTTGGGCTCCTTTGGAGAGCTTGAAGTGCGTATTGTAAACTGGCCGAACACTTTTTGGGCTTTGGAAGTCTGGGTATATACTTATTGATCATGCTCACGATCTCAATAGGTAACATCATCTCAATCTCGTGAGGTAGACGTGGTTTGCCCATCTTATTACCCCGCCGGACATTCTTAGTTTGAGGAATATTGATAATATACATTGAATTCTTCCGAACTAAACCCGCCTGTCGTGAACATCTTTAGCTCACAATTCCACGTGCCTGTGCTTTCGTAGAATTTCACAGATCCGTTGAAAAACGGGGATGTGATTGCAGCTACATGTTGGAATCCTTGAAACCATATCAAATTTGATGTCGTAATGGACGTATCACCTGTGTTGGAAACATAGCTATTGCTGCCGGCATCCAACACGATTGAAACAAAGCCATTTGAAACTGGGGGACTTGCGTAGGAACCGAAAAATCCAGCTGCTCCGGGCGGTGAGGATCCAATTATGCCAGTCGCACCGGTTGAACCTATGTATCCAGTTGCGCCTGTGTCTCCTCTCGCTGGATTCGTTGGTCCAGTTGGTCCCTCAGGTCCAGGAGGGCCACCCGATCCGCCGGCGGTACCTGTAGGTCCAGTTGGGCCAGTTACGCCTTTCGGACCTCTCGCTCCTGTTATTCCTGCTGTATTGCCTTCCGGTCCCTGAAATCCTGGATACCCATTGTAGCCCAGGGGTCCGGTGAATCCAACCGAACCTGTTCCGGCGGTGTTGCCAGTTGGTCCAGTGAGTCCCCTTGAACCAGTGGGGCCTGTCGGACCGGTTGTTCCAGTTGAACCGGTGTTTCCACCCGGCCCTGTCGGACCTATATCTGCTAGTGCTCCAGTTGGACCTGTATTGCCAACGACTCCGGTGCTTCCTCGCGTGCCGGTGGCCCCAGTTGACGCAGGTGCTCCCGTCGGTCCTGTTTCGCCTTGTAGACCAACTATGCCGGGCGCACCTACATACCCAGTTACGCCTGTGGGTCCAGTGCTGCCGGTATATCCAGTTATGCCAGTATCTCCGGCAGGTCCATCAGTGCCCGTTGCTCCAAACTCAGAGTCTTCCCCAGGTTCTCCTTGTGCTCCAGTACATCCAGTAGTACCGGTGCTCCCGATAGGACCCGTGTTTCCAGTAGCCCCAATCGCAAAGGCCACATTTTTAGGCGGAACGCAATACCCGTTACCCGAACGTGGCGAATACGACGTATACATATTGTTTATGGAGTGCTGTAATATTCCACGGTATAGTTCGTAGCGGAGTCTTGCGCCGAAATGCTCCTACATGTCATTACGACTGACCAGGTGACGCCTACTTGAGAAAAGTATAATTCCTGAACCCCGGTATCTGTCGGAACGTCGCTAGAGAAATAGTATCCCCGGAAAAAGATGCGGTTTGAATCGCTAACACCTGTATCAACTGATGTCGTCTCCGACCCGGCGGTCAAACTAACGAATGCCAACCCGGCAGTTCCGAGCACTAGGGAAGATACCCCGGTGGGGCCAGTTGTGCCGGTTGGTCCCGTTGATTGGGATCCTGTCGGACCCGTACTAGCGCGACCCGTCGGACCCGTGTATCCCGTCGGTCCTGTGCTGCCCATCGGGCCTGTTGAACCTGTGACCAGCGTTGTAGGACCGACAGGCCCCTGTATTCCAGCTGCGCCCGTCTCGCCACGCAGACCAATCGCACCCGGCGGCCCAACAGACCCCGGACCACCGGTGACACCTGTCGGACCTGTGGGGCCCGTTGAGCCCGTGGCGCCCGTCATACCTCTCCCCGTTGCGCCCGTTGCGCCCGTTGGACCTGTTGCGCCCGTCGGACCCGTTACGCCCGTTACGCCGGTGGGACCGGTGACTCCGGTCGGACCTGTATTCGTAGCAATTCCATTGAGCCCGGTGCTACCGACTGCGCCCGTAGGACCCGTTAATCCAGTGGATCCGGTGTTTGTGGCGTATCCTGGAAGTCCCGTCCATCCGGTCGGACCCGTAAGACCGGTGATTCCAGTACTTCCGGTTGACCCATCCAGACCCGTAGAACCCGCGGGACCGGTGTAGCCCGTAGGTCCCGTGCTACCTGTTTGACCTGTCGGACCTGTATCGCATGCCATTCCCGGAGTCCCAATTGGACCTACTGTGCCGGTCGGACCCGTATTTCCGGGCGGGCCATTCGGACCATCCGGCCCAGGAGGAGCTGGACATATGTTCGGAGCACACGTAATGAGACCTTGACCGGGGATGTACCTAGATAACATATTGCTTCTTACAGAGATATATTGCCAGATGATGCAGCGCCGAATAGGTACCAGTCCCAACTTGAGCCATCGAGCGTAGCAACGGAAGCTCTATCGCCGGGTCTCATCTGCACAATGAGTGCCGGTGTTGAATTACTAATATTCAATCGCGCTCCACTGTCTGCTGCGAAGAAATTGACTATAAAGAAGCTGTCACCTCCTGGATTTGGTACATCCATTGTCAATCCAGTTGTAACATTTGGACCTGCCGCAACTATAAGAAATTGGTTGAAAACATCGCTCCCGATGACGGTTACATTTGCATTTGCTGCTGCGTTTGTTAGTGTGAATGCGTCGTTGTTTGTATCATCGTAATAAGTCGCTAAACTACTTCCAGGTCCTGGAGGTCCCGCACCGCCATCTGGTCCAGTGAAGCCCGTTGGGCCTGTAGAGCCAGTGAAGGTAAGTCCTGTCGGACCCGTGAGACCAGTAGCGCCCGTACCGATTGCGCCAGTAGGGCCTGTGGTTCCTGTTGCTCCTGGCGGACCTGTTGATCCAGTAAAGTTCGGACCGGTTGGACCAGTTAATCCAGTAGCACCTGTGCCGATTGCGCCAGTAGGTCCGGTGGTTCC
>Ga0164293_10005933_pt1 | contig 10396 bp, 5 predicted proteins | sample GEODES118metaG_FD_111487 | JGI IMG/M metagenome (GOLD analysis project Ga0164293, IMG submission 111487) | Eutrophic lake water microbial communities from Lake Mendota, Wisconsin, USA - GEODES118 metaG | ecosystem: Environmental > Aquatic > Freshwater > Lake | place: USA: Lake Mendota, Wisconsin...
GGTCCCCGGTGTCCCCGGCAGTTCGTCCGCCCGGGGCAGGCCGCGGTTGACATAGAGCGCCGCGGCGAGCATCAGGGTGAGACCAGCATCGCCGCTTATCACCAGGTCGGCGGCGATGGCTGGTGCACTGGTAAAAGGCATTGGGATCACCGTCCATCCAGCACCCACTTCAACCCTGGTCCGCCAGGTACCCAGGCTGAGGGTGGCGTGTCCTGCGCGCTCGCTGCCGAGCCAGAACAAGGCCCCATCCTGGCGCGGATTGCGGGCAACGGGGAGGGTAAAGGCGAGTTGGCACTGTCCGTTGGCACTGATCCCGGCTACCGCGGGCGTGGCCAGGTCCGGGGCACCCCACGGCAGGCGGTCAGCAGGCACGGGCTGGGCCGCCAGGGGTTGCAGGCGAGTTACGATCCGGGGTGCGAGTGCGGCGGTCGGTTCTGACGCCAGCGGAGGAGTCAGGGGTGGTGAGGCCCTCGCCAAGCGTGCGGCCACGACCCCAGCCGCGACGAGCAGTGCGGCGAGGCCCACCCCCTGCAGCAGCCTTTGGGTCCGGGCCCGGGTCGGGCGGACGGGAACCGTGGCGGTGTGCGTTGTCGGCAGCGGTGAAATCACGGTGGCGGCTGCCGCCGGTGCGGTGGTGCCGTTGCCGGGTCCAGCCCTCATGTCCGGTGCGATCGACGTGGCGGCTTGGCGCAGCAGAATCGCGACCGCATCGGCTGCTGGCCGGGCGACCGCAGGCTTGGCGAGCAGGCGTGACAGCAGCGGATCCAAGGCGGCGAGCTCAGGGCGACGGGTGGCGAGCCGGGGCACCGGATCGCCGATGTGCCGGTGGATGAGCTGCAGGCTGGTGGAACCTTCGTAGGGCAGCACCCCGGTCAGCACCTGGTAGAGGCTGCAACCCAGACTGTACACGTCGGCGGCCGGGCCCGGTTCCTCACCGCGACACGATTCCGGTGACATGTAGGCGGGGCTGCCGAGGAGCGACCCGGTCTGGGTCAAAGGAGCAGCGTCGTGGGAGCGGGCCAGGCCAAAATCCGCAAGTTTGACCGCATGCTCACGGGTAACCATGAGATTATCGGGTTTGATGTCGCGGTGCACGATCCCCAGGGCATGGGCAGCGGCGAGGCCTTCGGCGGCCTGGGCGTGGAACTCAAGGACCTCGCGCACCCGCAGATGGCGTTCGCGCCCGAGCGCGCTCAACGACCAGCCATCGACGAACTCCAGCACCATGACGTGGAGGAGCGTGCCACTCGGCCCCGCGATCTGGGCCACATCATGGCAGGCGATCACCCGCACATGCACCAAGCGGCCCAGGGTGCGCGCCTCGCGGGTAAAGCGCCCGATATACGCGGCGTCCCCGGCGAGATGCGGGGCGATGACCTTGATCGCCACGGTGCGCCCCAGACGCAATTGGGTTCCCCGGTACACCGCGCCCATGCCGCCCCGGCCCAACAGCCGTTCGAAACGCAGGTCGTCAGTGGTGAAGCCGATCAGGGGGTCGGTCGGTGGCGGTACGGTCACGGTCACACGCGCAGGAACGTATCGTGGGGCAGACTGGCCGCATGCTCAACACACAGTCGGGCTAGTCCCGGGCCATAGGCCCACACCGCTTGCAGCATTGGCATCACCCGCTCCTGGGGTTGCTGACGGGGACGCAGCCAGGCGCGCAGCGCGCCCAGGCGCTGGGGGGCGCGGCGGCGGATGAGGCCGCGTTCGAGCCGATCGCGCTCGCGGCGCAGCCGGGCGTGGCTGGCGGGCAATTCCGGATGGGTTGCGATGAGGGTGGCGAGGGCCGCGTCGAGCGCGTTCAGGCCGTTGTCGTGGAACGCTGGCTCGTGTGCGGGCAGGGCGTGCGGCTCCCAGCCGCGGGCGGAGCAGGCGCGTTGGAACCAGGCCGGGATGAGGGTCGCCCGGCTGCGCTGCACCAGGATCGGCGCGCCGACCCCCAGGGCGGGATAGAGCGGGGTGAGCAGCGCGTGGTAGGCCAGTTCCCCAGGCCCGGCGATGAAATGGGTGCAGGGCAGCGCCGCCTGCTGGAGGATCGGGCGCAGGGCCGCGCCGGGGCTGAGCTGGTCGGGGTCGAGTTCGAACTGCGCCCGGGCGGCTGCGGGGCTCAGGGCGCGGCGGCCATCCGGGGCATCGAAAAAGACCGGGGGGGCGTCGAGTGGTCCGAACGGATCACTGCCCCCGGCGGCGCAGTGTGCGCTGCGATGCGCAGCCAGGGCAGCTGCTGGCCAGGATTCCAGGGCTTGGCGCAGGGTCGCGCGCCAGGCCGGGCGTAGCACATGGCCCTCGATCGCGGTCAACGTGGGCAGCAGGGACATCAACAGTCGGCAATGCCAGGCACCGAAGGTTTCCCCGGCGCGGGGCGCGTGATCGCGAACCCAGGTCTGGCCGAGTCCCGCGGGTTCATGGGCGGCCAGACCCGCCACCAGGGCCTCCCAGCCGATCGCGGCAAAGCGATGGCGCAGGGCCTGGCTGCCGCCGCCCAGGTCAGCGCGCAGCCGCGTGATCCGGCCATCGCGAGCGATCAGGTCGGCGTGGTCCGCCTCGCCCAGGTCATGGTCCTCGCTGGCGCACCAGAACAGCGCAGCTACCGGCTTGCCGGTCTGGTCGAGGTGACGCGCCAGGGCCACCGCATGGGCGGCCTTGAGCAGGGTGTAGAGCGGTCCGCCCGCGTAGGCCGGTTGTTGGCCGGCAACCACAAGGCTGCCGCCACGACGCAGCGCGTCGGCAGCCGGGGAGGATCGGGGTAGAAGGTCGGCGGGCTCCACAATGGTATGCTATCCACCCAGGGCGAAACGCACCCCTCTGGGGTTCACCACGCAGCGGAGAGGGCCAGCGACAGACGGGCCTCACGCGGGATGGTGCGGCTGTCGTACTCGGTCCGCTCCTCACTGGCCGAGAGCGCGCCTTCGCAGTTCACGTTCCAGAAGGTCAGCCTGCCGCCTGCATGGTACATCAGCCCCACGTCGTTTTCGGCCAGGTTCTGCGACAAGCCCAGCCGCATGGCGATGAATCCGAACGGGGTCCACTCAACCCCGCCGCCGAGGCGTTGAATGCCATAGCCGGGCATTGATGTGGGCGTTTCCACGAGGTCGCAGTCGCAGGCTATGGTCACGCTCTGCAGGGGGGTGACGCTGATGCCGGTGGTCAGGGTGCCATACACCGTCTGGTCGTGATGTTTAAATCCGAGGACGGTAGGTCCTTCAAAATGCGGATTGTTGAGGTTGCGTCCGGTGAGTCCGAGCGCCACATAGGGCAGCCGAACCAGGATGCCGAGATCGATACCGACGCTGTACGAGGTCGTGTAATTGTCTGCCACATCCTCCAGGGTATCGGACAGATCAGTCTGGCTGCCCAGGATGCGGATGTCGGTGGCATACACCCGGCCTTGCATGGGTTTGACGCTCACCCCCAGCGCCACCTGGTCAGTGACTTCGTGGCTGATGGACAGTGGCAGTTCGTTCACCGCCAATCCGGAAACGCGGACGGTCGTGAGATTGGAGGTGATCAGGCCCCGGGTCCGGCCGCGGGCGCCATCGAGAATGCCAATGGCGGAGGGGGTTCCGTTGCCGATTAGGGCGGTGGCGGTGGCGGCAGAGTCGGCGGGATTCAGACCGGCGGCGATAGACAGGCGATCAAGGTCCTGGGCCGCCAGGTCGATCCGGTTGGTGTTGCTGGTGTACTGGCCCAGGGTGGAACGGATCTGGTCGTATTGGGCCTGGGAGAAATACACCGGCGTGTAATTGACCGTCGGGGCGGGCCGGGACCTGCCGTTGACCGCGGTATTGAGCCAGTCAACCAGATTGACCCCGTTGGGCACCAGTCCGAGATTGACCCGGTCGAGGTACAGTACCTTGGCGGTCACTTGGCTGAAGTTGCGCACGCCGATGGCAAAGCGGCCAATGCGCAGGCCGGTCCCGACATTGAGATCGGCGGTGACGCTATCCTGACGGGGATCGGTGGCCCCAATGCCGTGGGCCAAGCTCAGTACCTGCATCACCGCGGTTGGATCCGCTGCCTGGCTGGCCGCCAACTGCCGCAGCCGGCTGGCTTCGATGGCGGACAGTTCGCGGGCATAGGTCACCAGGTCGCCGCCGATGCGCGTGCCGGTGGCCACGTCGAGGCCGAGGCTCCAAACCTGGGGTTGCGGCTGCGGCCCATAGGGCGCGCATCCCGTGACGGAGGAGCCGGACCCAACCAGGGCTGCTGGATTATAGAATTGGGCGGTGTAGCCCTCGGCGCAGGCGGTGCCGGCGCCACCTAAGGCGAGGTGGCGTGGCCCGACCGCCACTTGCTCAAGCGCCGGAACGGCGGTGGCGCAGGCAAGCAGGGTTAGAGACAGGAGCGGCGAGCGCATGGGCCCTGTGCCATGCCCGATCACCAGTCGGTGGCGATGGCAAGGGCGGCGCGGGCCTCGCGCGGGATCTCGTCTCCATCGTATTCCACCGTCTCTTTGCTCATCGAGCCGGCGAGGTCGATGCGCAGTGCCCACAGATTCAGGCCAATGCCGGCATGGTACATCAGACCGACATCATCCTCGGCGAGGTTGCTGGACAGTCCGGCGCGTAAGGCGAGGAAGCGGAAGGCATTCCACTCGGCGCCCCCGCTGACCCGCTGGGTGGCGTAGCCGGGTAGCGTGGTGCCCGTCTCGATCAGATCGCAGTCCGCCGCGACGGTCAGGGTCGAGAGGGGGATGATTGCGACACCGGCGGTGACCGTGGCTTCAACCTTTTGATCCGCGTACTTCAGGTTGGCGATGGTCGGCCCCTTGAAGCTTGGGCTGTTGAGATTGCGTCCGGTGACTCCGACCTGGAGGTACGGCATGCGTGCCAGGACCCCGGCGTCAAATCCCACATTGACCGACTGGGCGTAATTATCCTGGATGTCGCGAAGTTGGCTTTCCAGATCGTCGAGGCTTTGGAACACCTTCCATTCGGTCACGTAGACCCGGCCGACCATTGGCTTCACGCTGCCGCCAATCGAGATGTACTCGTTGAACGCGTAGCCGTAGCTGATGGGGACCTCAGCCACGGCCAGTCCAGAGAGGCGTACCGTGGTCAGGTTGCGTTCCAGCGCATTGGGGCTCAGGGCGGCACTGAGCAGGCCGGGGTTTGCCGCCGTCCCATCGCCTACCAGCAGGCCGAGGGTCGAGAACGTATTGGCGGGATCGAGTCCGGACTGGCTCGCCTTGCTGTCCAGGGCCTGGGCCGCGAGATTGACCGCATTGGCATTGTTGGACTGGGTGCCGAGGGACGCAACCAGTTGATTGTACTGGGCTTGGTTGAAATAGACCGGCGTGTAATTGGCCTGGGCAGTGGGCAGGGTCGTTCCGTTGACCGCGGTATTGATCTTGTCCACCACATTTTCACTGCCGCTGGCAAAGCCAAGGTTGCCTTTGTCCACCAGAATCAGGCGGGCGGTGGCTTGGCTGAAGCCGCGGGCGCCGACGCCAAAATGCCCGATTCGCACCCCTACTCCGGCGTTGACGTCGACGGTGACGGTGTCGCGGTTGGCCTGGAGCGAACCCAGGCTCTCGGCGATCTGCAGCAGTTGCCCCACCGCTACCGGATCCGCTCTCTGGGTTGTACCCATGGCGCGGATGCGCGAGAGGTCGAGATTGGCGATCTGGTCGGCATACTTCGCGAGATCGCCGCCGATGCGCGTGCCGGTGGTGACATCGAGGCCAGCGCCCCAGCCCTTTCGCTGCAGGTCCTGGTTGTCGGCGCGGAAGCCCGGCGTGTCCTCCTGGCCGGTGCCCAGCCCAAAAAAGCCAAAGGCGCCGGGATTGTAATACTGCGCGACGTAATCATCCGGGCAGGCGGTGCCGGCCCCGCCCATGCCCAGGTGTCGTGGTCCCACCGCCACTTGTTCCAGGCCGGGCAGGGCGGCGGCGCAGGCAAGCAGGGTAACAGAAAGAAGAGAGGGTATGTGGTGCATGGTGGATTCCGTGCGCTTAGGTACCTCACACTTAGTGGAGATGTCAACATGGAATATGGGAATGGGTGCTTTGCAGTTGGAAGTACATGAAGTCCAACAATCGTGCTCGCCATGAGCGACCTTGCTTCGGCCACCATCCTGGTGGTGGATGATGATGCGGCGGTGTGTTGGGCGCTGGACCAGACTCTGACTGGCGCCGGCTATGTCGTGTCCATCGCGGCTGATGCCGCGGCCGCGCGCCGCCTCCTCAAACGCCGGGTTCCCGAGCTGGTGATCAGCGATGTGCGCATGCCCGGTGAATCGGGGTTGGATCTGCTGGCGTGGATGCGCACCAGTTACCCCACCCTGCCGGTGATCGTCTCCACGGCCTATGGCACGGTCGAAACCGCCGTCGCGGCGGTGGCCCGGGGGGCCTTCGACTACCTGCCCAAGCCACTCGAACTCGACCGCACCCTGGCGGTGGTGGCCCGCGCTCTGGGCGAGACCCGGCTCGCGGCCGCGGCTCAACCCGCTGCCGACCACGGCGAGGCTCTGATTGGTCGCAGTCCGGCCATGCAGGAGGTCTATCGCCGCATAGCTGCGGCGGCACCCACTGATCTCGGCGTGCTTATCAGCGGCGCCAGCGGTACCGGCAAAGAGCTGGTGGCGCGGACCATCCACGCCAATTCGCCGCGTCGGGATGGTCCGTTCGTGGTGCTCAATTGCGGTGCCCTGCCCGAGACCGGTGGCTCCGCCGGACCCTTCGCCGCGGCGACTGGCGGCACCATCCTGCTCGATAACGTCGATGAGCTGCCCGCCGCGGATCAGGCGGCTCTGGCCCGGCTCGACGACGAAGGGGCCGTGGTGCGGGTGATGGCCGCCACCACCGCCGACCTTGCCCGGCGCTGTGCCGCCGGTGGATTCCGCGACGATCTGCTCTATCGGCTGCGTGTGGTCAGCATCGCCCTGCCCACGGTGGCTGAGCGCAGCGTCGACCTGCCGGAGCTCGTACGTCATGCCCTGGGTCGGGCGGCACGCCGCCTGAACCGGGCCCTGGCCATCACCGACGCGGCCCAGGACCTGCTTCTGCGGCAATCCTGGCCGGGCAACGTGCGCGAACTCAACCACGTCATCGCTGAGGCCGCCGCGCTCGCCGGTGGTGGCGTGATCGGTGTCGAGCATCTAGCCCTCGGCCCGGCTGCCCCAGCCCAGGGCAATCTTGACGCGCTGCTTGCGGCCGAGGCCGACCGCATGCTTCTCGCCCATCCCGGGGAAGCCCACCAACGCCTGCTCGAGCGCTGCGAACTCGCCGCCGTGCGCGCCGCTCTCGCGCGCACCGCCGGCAATCAGCTGCGCGCCGCAGAAATGCTCGGCATCAATCGCACGACACTCAAAAAACGCATGGAACAAGCTGGGTTGTAATCATTCGCATCGTGCGGTGTGGGCTGCGCGCGCAGCGCGCACCGCACCGCACCGTTCGACGTTGAGCGCGAATCAAACGTGAATCGATCGTGGAAATCGTGGTGTGCGCGGTTAAGGACAGGTATGCCCATTCTGACCGCGGTCGTCGCCGACGACGAGATGCTCAATCGTGACCTCATGGCCGAACTGCTGCCGCGCCTTGGCGTCCAGGTGCGTACCGGCAAGGACGGGGTCCAGGCGCTCAAGCTGCTGGAGGCCGAGCCCGCCGATTTGCTGATTACCGATGTGCGTATGCCGGGGATGGGTGGGCTCAAACTGCTGGGCAAAGCGAAAGAGAAGTGGCCGGACATGCCGGTGGTGATGATGACCGCGTTTGCCTCGGTCGAATCCGCGGTCGAATCCATGCGCCAGGGGGCGTATGATTATCTGATGAAGCCCTTCGGGTTAGAACAGGTCGAAGCCCTGCTGCTGCGTTTGAATGAGCGCCAAGCCCTGGTGCGTGAGGTCGCGTCTTTGCGCACCGAGGTCCGAGATCGCCACAAGGCGCGGGTGCTGCTGGGCCAATCCGAGGCGATGAAGCGGGTCATGGACATGGTGGCGCGGGCTGCGCGCTCGGCATCCACCGTGCTGGTTCACGGCGAGTCGGGCACCGGCAAGGAGCTGATCGCCCGCGCCCTGCACGAACAGTCGCCGCGGGCCATGGGTCCGTTCATCAAGGTCAATTGTGCGGCCCTCACCGAGACGCTGTTGACCAGCGAGCTGTTTGGTCACGAGAAGGGCGCGTTCACCGGCGCCGACGACCAGCGCATCGGGCGCTTCGAGCTGGCCCACGGCGGCACGCTGCTGCTGGATGAGATCAGCGAGATCAGCGCCGAGTTGCAGGCCAAGCTGCTGCGCGTACTGGAAGAGCGCGAGTTCGAGCGCGTCGGCGGCAGCAAGCCGATCAAGGTCGATGTGCGCATCATCGCCACCACCAATCGCGACCTGCTCAATGAGGCCAAGCAGGGGCGGTTCCGCGAGGATCTGTATTACCGCCTCAATGTCATTCCCGTGGCGCTTCCACCGCTGCGCGATCGCGATGACGACCTGCCAGCGATCATCCGCCACTACCTCGACGCTTTCGGCAAAGAGTTGGGCGTCAAGCCGCGCCTGGGCGAGGACGCGGTGACCCTGCTGCGCACCTACCGTTGGCCGGGCAACGTGCGCGAATTGGTCAACGTGGTCGAGCGCCTAGTGGTATTGCATGGCGATGCGCCGATCGACGCCGGCGCGGTCGAACGGTGCCTGCCCGAGGTCCGCAGGATTTCACCTGTGGCCAACCCCACGCCTGCGGCCAACGCGCCGGTGGTCGAGACGATCACCCTCGATGAACTTGAACGCCGCCACATCCTCGCCACCCTCGACCGGCTTGGCGGTGCCAAGCAGGCGGCAGCGGACGCCCTTGGCATCTCACGTCGGACCCTGTGGGACAAGCTCACTCGCTACAAAGGCGGCGGCGAGGGCGAGGACGATGCGTAGGATTGCAGGTTTTAGCTGCAAAGATTTGACGTTTGCTTACCTCATGAGCTGAAACAACGCAGTCGGATCACACCTGAAGCCGCGGAGGTGCGCGGCTTCACGGGCCGGGCATGATTCATCCTGCCTGTCGCAGGTGGTGGTTGGGGGACAATGCATTGCGGCACCGCTGCGAATCACCCATCTGGTGCCTGACATCAGGGGCACAACGCGCAGCGCAGCGCTCCCCAACCACCAGGCATCAATCACGTTTTTCAGGTTGAAGGCTTAGAAGTTAACCTGGCCGATACCGAAATGGATTTGGGTTGCGGCTTCGTTCTGGGCCTTTGAGCCAAGCAGGAACGCGAAATCCAGGGATACCGGCAACGCGATGGGAAAGCGGATCCCGGGTCCGACGGCCAAGCGCAGATCGCCGGGGCTCACGGAATCGTACTGGCCCCAGACGTTGCCCAGGTCGGCGAATCCAACCAGGCGGATGCCGTCATTGACGCCCTGGATTGGGTACGATATCTCGGCGGTGGCGAGGCCGTCGATGGTGCCGCCCTGATACGCCGGATAGCCGTTCTGGCTGGTGTAGATATTGGTGCGGTGGTTGATCACCGTAGGGGATAGGGTGTTTGCTTCGAAGCCTCGGTGGTTGGGCGCTGCGCCACCGCCACGATACCGCGACCAGAAGGGGGGCTGCCGCGAGCCGTTGAGCCCCCAGAGCTGTTTCCACCGCGCGCCGAGCCGTACGAAGGTGACGCCGCCGTCCTCGGTCTCATTCAGCGGCAGATAGCCGGTGGCCTTCACCGCCAGTTCGGTGCTGTCGAGGCTGGCTGCCGTGACCACGCCATTGAGCGTCTGGCCGACGCTGAACAGATACCCGCTGGTGGGGAAGCCGCGGTCATTGAGTCGGTCGTAGGACAGGCTGGCGCCCAGGGTGTTCCAGTAGTAGTCGCCTTCGACCACATCATCCGGAGCGGTGAGCAGGATCTCGTTGACGGACATGGCGCTGTAGCCATAGGTCAGTGCTGCCGACAGATCGTCGCGCAGGAAGAAACGGCCCACGGTACTGGCGCCGCCGTGCCGTCGCTCGCGCCATTCCAGACTGGAATTGTCAGTGCGGAATCCAGTGGTGCTCAGGGAATAGGGGCCGTCGTACAGGTGCGGGTCGGCCCACGTGGCGCTGATCGAGGTGCGGTCCTCGGAGGCGAACACCGTTCCCGACAGGGTCTGGTTGGCCCCGCGGAAGCTGCCGCCCGAGAGCATGCCCCACAGGTCGAAGTTGGATTCGGTATAGCCCAGGCTGCCGAACACCCCGCTCGCGGTCGAGTAGCCGAGCTGAAAATTGAGCGACCCCGTGGACTTCTCATCGACATGGACTTCCAGGTCGACCTGATCGGGCCGGTCCGCCGGAAAGAGCTTCTCGATGCGCAGGGGTCGCGGGCCGCCCCGGGGGCCGTTGAACACGCCGGAGCGTTCGATCTGGCGCAGGGATTCATCCGACTCGTCGTCGCTCCAGCGGTCCCCAGGATTGAGGTACAGTCCGCGGCGCGGA
>Ga0164293_10005934_pt1 | contig 10396 bp, 8 predicted proteins | sample GEODES118metaG_FD_111487 | JGI IMG/M metagenome (GOLD analysis project Ga0164293, IMG submission 111487) | Eutrophic lake water microbial communities from Lake Mendota, Wisconsin, USA - GEODES118 metaG | ecosystem: Environmental > Aquatic > Freshwater > Lake | place: USA: Lake Mendota, Wisconsin...
TCCCGCCGACGCCCTGGCCGCGGCCGAACAAGCCGCGCGGGACGCCGGACAAGCCACCGGATGGCTGTTCACCTTGCATGCCCCGTCGTACCTGGCCTATCTGACGTATTCGGAATACCGACCCGGCCGCGAATTGCTGTGGCGGGCCTTTGCCCAGCGGGGGTTCCGGGGAGATGCCAACGACACGCGGCAAACCGTGGCGGAATTGGTCCGCTTGCGCAGCCAACGCGCCCAGCTCTTGGGTTATCCTACCCACGCCAATTTCGTTCTGGAAGAGCGCATGGCCCAATCGCCGGAAACCGTTGCAGCCTTTTTGAAGGACCTGGCGGAGAAAGCCAAGCCCGTCGTCGAGAAGGAAACCCAGGATCTGAGGGACTTTGCAGCGGAAAAGTGCGGAATTTCCGACCTGCAGCGCTGGGACGTCGCCTTTGTCTCCGAAAAGCGTAAAAAAGCGCTGTTTTCCGTGGACGACGAGGCCCTCAAGCCCTACTTTCCGCTGCACCAAGTGCTGCGCGGGGCTTTTGCGGTGGCGGAAAAGTTGTACGGACTTCGGTTTGTGCACGGGGCCGGTCAACCCACCTACCACCCGGACGCCGAAATCTTTGAGGTTTGGCGGGCCGACGGCCGGTTTTGCGCCCATTTGCTCACCGACTTTCACCCGCGTGCCGGGAAACGGCAGGGCGCCTGGATGACCTCCTACCGGTCCCAGTCTACCGATGCCGCAGGGCACGAAACCCGGCCCGTGATCAGCATTGTTTGCAACTTCACGCCTCCGGCGGGGAATGGAGAACCGGCCTTGTTGACCTTCAACGAAGTGCTAACGCTTTTCCACGAATTCGGGCATGCGCTGCACGGCATTTTGGCAGAGGGCACCTTTGCGTCCTTGACCGGAACCAACGTTCGGTGGGATTTTGTGGAATTGCCCAGCCAAATCATGGAAAATTGGTGCAGCGAGCCGGAAGCGTTGGCTCTGTTTGCCCACCACTACCGAACCGGCGAAGTTTTGCCGTCGGACAAAGTGGAACTGCTGCGGGCGGCGTCGAACTTCCAGGAAGGAATGGCCACGTGGAGGCAAATCAGCTTTGGTCTGTTGGATCTGGCGTGGCACCACCGGGATTGGTCGTCTGCCCACGAAGTTGATGTAGAAGCGCTGGAGCAAGAAGCCATGGAAGCAGTGGAATGGATGCCTCGGGTACCTGGAACCGCCGTTAGTCCGGCTTTTTCGCATTTGTTCAGCGGGGGATATTCCGCCGGATACTACAGCTACAAATGGGCCGAGGTGCTGGATGCCGATGCCTTTTCCCGGTTTGAGGAAGAAGGCCTGTTTAACCCCGCTGTTGGGGCCGAATTTGCCGCCTTGTTGGCTGCCGGGGGCACCGTCGAGCCGGGAATTTTGTTTGAACGCTTTCGCGGCCGCGCTCCCAAGCCCGACGCTCTCCTTAAACGCGCTGGACTCCTATGAAATCGGTACGAGCAAAAAAACACCTGGGCCAGCACTTTTTGAAAGAACCCGAGGTAGCGCAGCGGCTGGCAGATGCGGTTCAGGTTCCTTTGCAGGAGGGGGCCGCTTGCCCGCGGGTGCTGGAAATCGGCCCCGGAATGGGCGTATTGACCCAGTTTTTGTTGCAAAAACCCTATGAAACCTGGGCCATCGAACTGGACGCGGAAAGCATCCCCTACCTGGTGGCGCACTATCCGCAACTCGCGCCGCGGCTGGTGGAAGGGGATTTTCTGCGGTGGTCGCCTCCGGCGAGTTGGGGAGACGATGCCTTTGCCTTGGTAGGCAATTTTCCGTACAACATCTCCACCCAAATCGTCTTTCGGCTTTTGGAAATGCGCAATCGGATTCCCGAATTGGTAGGCATGTTCCAAAAAGAAGTGGCTGAACGTCTGGCCGCGCCCCACGGCAGCAAGGTCTACGGCATCACCAGCGTTTTGACCCAGGCCTACTTTGACGTCACGTACCTGTTTACGGTGAGCGAGGGCAGCTTCAACCCTCCGCCCAAGGTCAAAAGTGCGGTGATCCGGGTGGTGCGGCACGACCACCCCCCTACCTTTCCGTACGGCGAGCTTGCGGCAGTCGTCAAAACCGCCTTCAACCAACGGAGAAAAACCCTGCGCAACGCGCTGAAATCCTTACCTTTGTATTCCGAAGAAGCCATCGCCCCCTGGAGCGATCGCCGGGCCGAGCAACTCAGCGTTGCCGATTTTTTGGAACTCACAGAACGACTGCACCGTGGCTGCTGAACTCACCCAAGCCTTACTGGATTCTTACTTGGCCCGTCTTCAGGCCGGGGAAAGCGCCGCTGTAGCCATTGAGCTCAGCGAAATGCACCCTGCCGACGCCGCTGAGGTCCTCAACGAACTGGGACATTCCGGCATGTTGGCGGTGTTGGCCGATTTTCCATCGGACAAGCTGTCCGAAGTCCTCATGGAAATGGACGAGGACCTTCGGGCGGACGTGCTGGAGAATTTCTCCGGCAAAGAAATCGCCGAGGTTCTGCTGGACAACCTGGACTCCGACGACGCCGCGGACTTACTGGGCGAACTGCCCGAGGCCAAGAAGCGCGAAGTCCTCAGCAATTTGGAGGACGTCGAATTGGCGAAGGACCTGGCCGACCTGCTAACCCACGCAGAAGGAACCGCTGGAGCCCTTATGGCCACGGAGCTCATCAAGGTGCAATCCGACTGGACCGTCATGCACTGCGTTCGCGAAATGCGTCGCCAGGCCGAGGAAGTGGAGCACGTTCATGCCGTGTATGTGGTGAACGAAAACGACGTGCTGCAAGGCCTCCTCTCGCTAAAAAAGCTGCTCACCCTCAGCACCCGCACTCCCATTGCGGAGGTTTTTGACCGCAAAATCCGGTCCGTAACCAGCACCACCGACGCAGCCGAAGTGGCCCGCATCATGAAAAAATACGACTTGGTCGTATTGCCGGTGGTCGACGACTTGGGCCGGCTCTTGGGGCGCATCACCATCGACGACATCGTAGACGTCATCCAGGAAGAAGCAGACAGCAATTACCAGTTGCTTTCGGGTCTGTCCGAAGAAGTGGATTCGGACGACAACCTATTCGAGGCTACCCGCGCCCGGATTCCCTGGTTGTTGGTAGGCTTGGTTGGCGGACTTTTGAGTTCTACGGTAATTTCCTCCAACGAGCACCAGCTGGCCTTTCTGCCTCAAATGGCCTTTTTTATTCCCTTGATTGCGGCCATGGGCGGCAATGTGGGCGTACAGTCCAGTGCCATTGTGGTCCAAGCCTTGGCCAACCAAACGCTGGACGACGGCTTTTGGCGGCGCATCCTCAAAGAGCTCCGCGTGGGGGTTTTTAACGGATTGATCTTCGGCGTCTTGATTTTGATTTACGGCTGGGCCGCCCAACTGGGTCTTCGCTTTAGCTTGACGGTGGCGCTGTCTCTGTTGGCTGTAGTGGTGTTTGCCTCGCTCTTTGGGACCGCGGTTCCCTGGCTGCTGCACCAACGCGGAATTGACCCCGCCTTGGCCACCGGCCCCTTTATCACCACCACCAACGACGTTTTGGGCCTGACCATTTACTTTGCCATCGCGCGTGGAATCTTTGGATTTTAGACGCGTCGTTTGTTTGGACTCCACCGACCCCCTGTTGGAGTCGGGCTTGGAAGAACGGGGATTTGCGGTTGACCGCCAGTACAGCGCTCCTTTAGAAGACTTGCGTCTGGACGACGCGGTGGGCGTCGTGGTTCGCTCTCGGTTGCCCATTCGGACCGATTTTTTGGCACGGGCTCCTCGGCTGAAATGGATCATGCGGCTGGGTGCCGGACTGGAAAACATCGACGTGGCCTTGGCGCAAGACCGCGGCATCGTTTGCTTTGCGGCACCGGAAGGCAATGCCGTTGCTGTAGGCGAACACACCGTAGGCATGCTCTTGGCGCTGCTGCACCGCATTGCCTGGGCGCACCGGGAAGTGGAACAAGGCCTGTGGCTTCGCAAAGAGAACAAGGGCAACGAATTGGCCTACCAGACGGTGGGCATCATCGGCTTTGGTCCCATGGGCGCTTCCTTTGCCCAAAAGCTAACCGGATTTGGCTGCCGCGTTTTGGCGTACGACAAATATAAAACCGGCTACGCACCACCCGGGGTTGAAGAGGTGGATTGGGCTACCGTGGAACGAGCAGCGACGGTGGTGTCCCTCCACCTTCCCCTTACGTCTGAAACCCGTGGCTTGGTGACCTCCGAATGGATTTCACGGTTCGCGCATCCGTTTACACTCTTGAATACCTCGCGGGGAGCCATCGCCCCCACCTCGGTGCTGCTCCGCGGTTTGGAATTGGGCCAACTGTTGGGCGTGGGATTGGACGTCCTGGACTACGAAAAAGCCAGCTTAACCGGGCTGGAAACAGACGCTTGGCCAGAGGACCTGAAGGCATTACTGGCGAATCCTAGGGCCCTGTTGACCCCACACATAGCAGGTTGGAGCCACCAGAGTTTTCCCAAAATGGCCCAAGTGCTGTTGGCGAAACACGATCTATCATTCTCTTGATTTAAGGCGCTTAGCTGTTCGCGTTGAGCACGTCCGATGCGTCAATATTAAATTTTACTTTCTTTGTTGCTTTGTGTTAATTTAATGTTAACTTTGACTGTCATCAGTTAATAAATAATTAACACTTCCGCCATGAAAAACTTCCTCCTCTCCCTCTTCGTATTGGTCTCTGTCAGCGCTTGGAGTCAAAGTGAACCTGCGAAGTCCATGGTGCCGTACGTGGTTATGCACACCTCCGGATCTACCCATATTTCAGCCTTCAAGTTGGACGGCCAGTTCCACGGAAAGTACTTGGAATTCGATGAAAACGGCCAAGTATTGAGCGTTGGGCAATACGACCGCGGAGTTAAAGTGGGCACCTGGTCCGTGCGCAGTGCCAACGGCAAATCTATTTACGCCTTTAACTACCAAAACGATCGGATTCAATCTGTCCGTGAATTTGCCTGCGCAGACGCTCAGTAAATCCCTAAAATTTCCTCAGAAAGCCGCCCATTGGCGGCTTTTTTTCTGCCTTGAATCCGTACATTCGCACCATGACCCGTCCTGTTTTTGCCCTGTCTATTGCGTTCTTCTGCGCACTCGCAGCACCTTTAGCCGCTCAGCGATCGTTGCGCACCTATGATCTTTCTGCTTTTGCCGGAACGTCCAATGCCATTGGCAATTTCGCCAACAATCCCAGCATCAATGTGCTTTTGGCCGAAGCGCGGCCTCAGTTCGGCGTGGGATTCACACATTTTACCGGACCGCGTTGGGGACTCGGTTTTGAGGCACGGTACGGCACCTTGTTTGCGGACAACCGCAACCATACGGCAACCGGATTCACGGGTGTGGAAATGAACAGCACCTACGCGCAGTTGCAAGGCCAGATCACCTTGCACCTCCGAAAATTTGGAAAGTACTACAAGCGCCATTTTCACACGCCCTACCTCCGTCCTGGAGCGGGAGTGGTTTTCAGCCAGTCCGAATACATGTACGACGTGCCCTATCCGTCCAATGCCACCCTGGCCAACGGAACGAACCCCAGCCTAACCTACGGTTTGGACCTGGGCTGGAAGTTTCGGTTGAGTGAATACCAAACACTGGGCATTGAATGGGGAACCCATTTTGTTCCCGGCGATAAAATCGAAGGGTTTTCGGTTGCCAACGACGAAACTCCGGACCGAATCAATGGCATTCGGCTGCGATACACCTACCACATTTACACCTGGGAGTGACTTCGGATTCGGAGGGAGTAGCCCCTCGAGTGCCGACCGTCTTGGTCTTGGGTCATGTGACGGCTTTATTTCGCCGTCCGAAGCAGCGCTTGAAACGTACTGCGGGTGGATTGCTCCAGTAGCATTTCTCCCTGTGCCCGCACCCAATCTTGGGCATCCCCATCCGGGTGCCGAACGGTGAACAGGGTCAGTCCATCGTTGTACGATACCTGGTAGACTGCTCTGAGGGCATCCAACAAGAGGGGGAAAACCATCGGGTCAAAGGTGAGTGAAAACGCGCTTTGGGTGGCACCGTGTTGTACGGCATTGACCTCGGCCCCGTGTTCGTAAAACAACCGGTACAAAGAAGCCAGGTCTTTCTCCGCCAAAAACCGCAGGTCCCGGGACGCTACGGAAACCAAGACCTGATTGGCTTTCCGTATGAAACAAGGCACCCGAGGAATCAATTTTTCTGCATCCCGAACCACGGTACCGGGAGCCTGGGAATCCAAAAACGACCGCACCCGCAATGCAATGCCTTTGGCCTGAAGGGGTTGTATCGTTTTGGGGTGAATAACGGACGCACCGTAATACGCCAATTCAATCGCCTCGCGGTACGGAATGACCTCCAATTGGGTGGGATGCGGGAAAAAGCGCGGGTCGCCCGAAAGGACCCCGGGGACGTCTTTCCAGATGGTCACTTCGGTGGCCTCCAGGCAAAAAGCCAGGACGGCGGCGGTGTAGTCCGACCCTTCCCGCCCCAAGGTGGTGGGTGTGCCGTCGGCGGTGGCACCCACAAATCCCTGGGTAACGACTACGTCGTTGGTGGGCCAGTGGTGTAGCTTTTGGGCTGTGGCATCAAAATCCACCGAGGCGCGTCGGTGGTCGTTGGAAGTGACGATGCAGGCCTGGGCATCTTGCCATTGGGCAGGAACCCCGGCAGCCTGCAGCGCCTCCGTTAAAATGCGGGCGCTGGCCCATTCGCCCCCACCCACAACGGCGTCGTACCGGGCGGCGTAGGATGAGGCGGGTGTTTGGAGCAGCGCGTTCCAATGGCTATTGAGCTCTTGCAAAAGGCCGCTCCCGTCCAATTCCAGGTCGTGAACCACGGCACCGTGGAATTGCGCGATTTCAGCCAGGGTCTGAACGGCTTGTTCGGTTTGGCCCGATTCCAAGGCCTGAACCACGGTTTCTAGGGCGTTGGTTGTTTTGGCCATGGCACTGACCACCACCGCCAAAGGAGCTTGGCCGTGGGCGCGAACCAAGTGCACGGCATTGCGCACGGCAGCGGCGTCCTTGACCGATGCGCCACCAAATTTGAATACGCGCCAGGAACTTCCGGGCAAGGGAACGGCTTTTGAGTCGGTCTGCGGCTCAAGGATTGGAGAAGGGGCCGCCGAAGGGCGGGAAAAGGATGTGCTATCCATGGGCAAAGTGTTCCATGGCCTGCCGATCCATCCGGCACGGCCACCAATGCGACGCTATTTCAGCTCCCAAAGCCTGGTAGAATTTAACCGCAGGTTGGTTCCAATCCAGCACCTCCCAGTGGAGGCGGTGGGCGCCTTGGGCCAGGGCAAATTCTGCCAACGTGCGCAGCAACGCCCGCCCCATTCCCGCGCCCCGAAAGGGCGCGTCCACGATCAAATCTTCCAAATGGTAGGTGGGGCCTTTCCAGGTGGAATAGCGCCAAAAACCCAAGGCCATGCCGCGGATTTGGCCGTCGGCCTCCGCCACCCACACCTGGAAGCGTCCGGCACTCCAGTCTGCCTGCAGGCCCTCGGGAGTAACGTCCACTTCGTTGGGCGCCTTCTCGAAGTCCGCCAGGGCCAAGATCAGCCCGTAAATGGCGGGGAAGTCTTGAGGTTTGGCCGGCCGAATCTGAAATTCCATGGGTCCAAAAGTACGGAATGCATCGGCTATCTTTGTGATGCTCAGAAACGCATACCCACCAACCCCATTCGATCCATGCACACCTCCAGACCCCTGACCCTGGGGGAGTTCTTGGTTGCCAAACAAAGCGACTTTCCGTTTGCCACGGGAGAACTCTCCGCCCTCCTTTCTTCCATCCGCTTGGCCGCCAAAGTGGTCAACCGCGAAATCAACAAAGCCGGCCTGGCCGACGTGCTGGGAGACATGGGGAGCGACAACGTCCAGGGCGAGCGCCAAATGAAGCTGGATGTGTATGCCAACGAGTCCTTTGCCCGAGCGCTCCGCAGCCGCGGGGAAGTGTGTGGCATGGCCAGCGAGGAGGAGGAAGATTTCATCGGCTTCAACGACCCCATCCACAGCAATGCCAAGTACGTCGTGTTGATTGACCCCTTGGACGGTTCCAGCAACATCGACGTCAATGTGTCCATTGGGACTATTTTTTCCATCTACCGACGGGTAACGCCTGTAGGAACCCCGGTTCAGCTGGAGGACTTTTTGCAGCCCGGCAACCAACAAGTGGCCGCTGGCTACATCACCTACGGCAGCTCCACCATGTTGGTGTACACCACCGGGCACGGGGTCAATGGATTTACCTTGGACCCCTCCATTGGCGTTTTCTCCCTTTCCCACCCCGACATGCGCTGCCCGGAAGCCGGGAATATTTACTCCATCAACGAGGGCAACTACGTCCACTTCCCCGACGGCGTCAAGCAGTACATCAAATACTGCCAGGCCATCGACGCTCCGAGCAACCGCCCCTACACCAGCCGCTACATTGGCTCGCTGGTGAGCGATTTTCACCGGAACTTGATCAAAGGCGGTATCTACATCTACCCCACTGGAACCAAAAGCCCGCAGGGGAAGTTGCGGTTGTTGTACGAATGCAACCCGCTGGCTTTTATTATTGAACAAGCCGGAGGCAAGGCGACGGACGGTTTTCAACGGATTTTGGACCTGCAGCCCCAAGCCCTGCACCAACGCGTGCCTTTCTTCATTGGAAGTACCTCCATGGTGGAAGACGCCGAACGGTTTATGGCGGGGCATCCCGTGCCGTAATTTCGCGGCCTGAACCCCTGCCATGACCCCGTCTGACCTCCTCAAACACTACCGAAACGACCCCCGCATCGCCGAATGGCTGCGGACGTGGTCTGCACTGAAACCTGGGGAGAGCATTGGATTGCACGGAGCCGCGGGGTCCTTAAAATCCATCGCTGCCGCCTGTGCATCGGAAAAGTCCGACGCCCCCCTGGTGGTGGTTCGGCTGGACAAAGAGGACGCCGCCTATTTTTTCAACGACGTGGAAAAACTGCTTCCGGCGGGCCGGGCCGTTTTCTACCCTGACAGCTACCGCCGTCCTTACGCATTTGAAGAGACCGCCAACGCCAACGTGGTCTTGCGGGCTGAGGTCTTGAACCGACTGGGACGTTCTGCCCACGGATTGGTGGTGGTGACCTACCCCGAGGCCCTCTTTGAGCAGGTTGTTTCCCACAAAACCTTGCAAGGACAAACCTTTTCCATTGCGGTTGGGGATTCCCTGGGCCTGGATTTTCTGAACGAAACCCTTTTTGAACTCCATTTTGAGCGCACCGACTTTGTGACCGAACCCGGTCAGTTTGCCGTGCGTGGAGGAATCGTCGACGTATTCTCCTACGCCTTCGACCGGCCGTACCGCGTCGAGTTTTTGGGCGACCAGGTGGAGTCCATTCGGATTTTTGATGTCGAGACCCAGTGGAGCGAAGGCCAAACCGACCGCATGGACGTGGTGCCCAACATCGAGAACAAATCGGTCTTGGAAACCCGCGAGGCCTTTTGGGACTTCGTACCCAACTCTACCCGCTGGTGGGTGGAGTCCGACGAAATTGTCAGCGGCAAACTGGACCGGTTTTACGCCAAGGCAGAAGATGCTTTTGCCGACCTGACCGGCCCCATCCAGCGAAGCGAACCCCACAAGCTTTTTGTCTCCGGAACCCAGTGGGAAAAGGCCCTGGAAAGCCGTTCGTGGGCCGTGGATGGCGAAGGAAATGCCCACACGGTCCGCATGGAAACCCTCCCCTCTCCGTCGTTTGGGAAAAATTTCAATTTGCTGGCAGACACGCTGGAAAACCACCGTCGGCTGGGTCGCAAGGTGGTGCTCATGGCCCATGCCCAATCCCAAATTGACCGGCTGCGCACCCTTTTTCAAGACATGGGCCGCTTGGTGGAATTTGACCCCATTCTGGGCGCTCTCCATTCCGGTTGGGAAGATCTGGTAGGCGGGCACATTGTGTACACCGACCACGAGATTTTTGAGCGCTACCAGCGGTTCCGCCTGAAAAACGGATTCGACAAGGCCCACGCCATCACCCTGCAAGAGCTCCAAAGCCTACAAATGGGCGACTTTGTGACCCACCTGGACCACGGGGTCGGGAAATTCGGCGGCCTGCAAAAAATCGACGTCGGCGGCGCGGTTCAAGAAGCCATCAAGCTGATTTACCGGGACAACGACGTGTTGTACGTCAGCATCCACAGCTTGCACAAAATTGCCAAGTTCAACGCCAAAGACGGCACCGCACCGGCCCTGCACAAACTGGGATCCGGCCACTGGCAGGCCCTCAAAGCCAAAGCCAAAAAGCGGGTCAAGGAAATGGCTTACGACCTCATCCAGCTCTATGCCCGGCGCAAGGAGGCCAAAGGCCATGCCTTTGCCCCGGATTCCTACCTGCAGCACGAATTGGAAGCCAGTTTCGCCTACGAAGACACCCCGGACCAAGTCAA
>Ga0164293_10005935_pt1 | contig 10392 bp, 3 predicted proteins | sample GEODES118metaG_FD_111487 | JGI IMG/M metagenome (GOLD analysis project Ga0164293, IMG submission 111487) | Eutrophic lake water microbial communities from Lake Mendota, Wisconsin, USA - GEODES118 metaG | ecosystem: Environmental > Aquatic > Freshwater > Lake | place: USA: Lake Mendota, Wisconsin...
GCGGTGATGATTTTGTCGTCGAGATGGGGGTGGGGGCGTTTGGTGCGGGCTTCGAAGAGGGTTTTGCGGCAGCGGTCGAAGAGGGCGAGGATTTCGTCCGGGGTTTTCTTGAAGTATTCGGCGGTTTTTTTGGCGGAGACGGCGCGGAAGAGGGTGTTGGTGCCTTTGAGTTCGCCGTGGGGATCGCTTTCGGGGCGGGCGTTGCCGTCGCGCCGGGCGCCGAAGGCGTAGCGGAAGATGCCGCCTTCTTCTTTGCCGAGGAGGGTGTCGATTTCGGCGGCGGTCCAGACGTAGAAGGCGCCTTCGGTTTTGTGATCGGCGTCGGGTGTGGCGAGGCTGTCGGCGTCTTCGGCGGAGTAGAAGCCACCGTCGGGATGGGTCATGTCGCGCTGGACGTAGGCGGTGATTTCTTTGGCCATTTCGGCGTGGAGGGCGGAGCCGGTGATGAGGTAGGCTTCGGCGAAGGCGTGGAGGAGCTGCGCTTGATCATAGAGCATTTTTTCGTAATGCGGGATGTGCCAGTAGCCGTCGACGGAGTAGCGATGGAAGCCGCCGCCGAGTTGGTCGCGCAGGCCGCCGTGGGCCATGGAGCGGAGGGTGCGGGTGGTCATTTCGAGGGCCCAGTTGGATTCGCTGGCATGCTCTTCGATGGATTTCCATTCGTGATGGACGCGGAGGAGGAGGTTGAGGGAGGTGGGGCGGGGGAATTTGGGGGCGCTGCCGAAACCGCCTTCGTGGTAGTCGAAGCTGGTGGCGAGTTCGTCGTAGGCTTTTTGGATGACGGTGGCTGGGGTGAGGTCGGAGGGGTCGGTGTCGGTGGTGTCGAGGTGCTCCTGGAGTTTGGTGACGGCGTTTGAGGCGCTGTTGATTACTTTTTCGCGGTCTTCGGTCCAGGCTTTGTTGAGTTCGATGAGGAGGTTTTTGAAGCCGATGCGGCCGTTGGTGTTTTCCGCGGGGAAGTAGGTGCCGCCGAAGAAAGGTTTGAGGTCCGGGGTGAGGAAGACGGTCATGGGCCAGCCGCCGCCGCCGGTGGCGGCCTGGACGTAGGTCATGTAGGTGAGGTCGACGTCGGGGCGCTCTTCGCGGTCGACTTTGACAGGGACGAAGTGGTCGTTGATGTAGGCGGCGATTTCTTCATTTTCGAAGGATTCGCGCTCCATGACGTGGCACCAGTGGCAGGTGGAGTAACCGGAGGAGAGGAAGAGGGGTTTGTTTTCGTCGCGGGCTTTTTTGAAGGCGGCGTCACCCCAGGGGAGCCAGTTCACGGGGTTGTGAGCGTGCTGGAGGAGGTAGGGGGAAGATTCGTGGATCAACGCGTTGGAGTGCGTTTGGTTGGCGGTGCTCATGGCGGAACTTGGGTTGTGAAGAGGTAACGTTGCTGTGGGGGGGCGGGTTGCAAGGGGGATTGATTGGAGTTGAGTTGAGAGGGGATTCTGATGGCAGGTTGAGAATGCTATGAGAGCGAAAGGATGGTTACCCTCGGCAGCAGGCTGCCTGAAGCGAAAAGCGGCAGCAGGCTGCGCGCAGTCCAAGGCATCTGTGAGCGATCGTCCGGTTCAGCGGGTGGCGTTGAGGAAGAAGGCGTATTCGTCGGCTTGGGCCTCGATGACTTTGGCGGTGGGTTTACCGGCGCCGTGGCCGGCTTTGGATTCGATGCGCATGAGGACGGGGGCGGGGCCGGACTGGGCGTGTTGGAGGGCGGCGCCGTATTTGAAGCTGTGGGCTGGGAAGACTCGGTCGTCGTGGTCGGCGGTTTCGACGAGCATGTGGGGGTAAGGGACGTCGGTGCGGAGGTTGTGCAGGGGGCTGTAGGTGCGGAGGGTTTTGAAGTCTTCGGCTTTGTCGGGGCTGCCGTATTCGTCCTGCCAGGCCCAGCCGATGGTGAACTTGTGGAAGCGGAGCATGTCCATGACGCCGACGGCGGGTGCGGCGGCGGCGAAGAGGTCGGGGCGCTGGTTGGCGACGGCGGCGACGAGGAGGCCGCCGTTGCTGCCGCCTTTGATGACGAGTTTTGCTTGGGAGGTGAACTTTTCGGCGATGAGGAATTCGGCTGCGGAGATGAAGTCGTCGAAGACGTTTTGTTTGCGCTGTTTTTGGCCGGCTTCGTGCCAGGTTTCACCATACTCGCCGCCGCCACGAAGGCACGCGACAGCGTAGGTGCCGCCTTGTTCGAGCCAGACGGCGATGGCGGGGGAGAAGGAGGGTGTGAGGGAGATATTGAAGCCGCCGTAGCCGTAGAGGATGGTTGGGACGGAGCCGTCACGGGAGGCGTCTTTTTTGCGGGTGATGAAGAGGGGGATGCTGGTGCCGTCTTTGCTGGGGTAGAAGAGGAGGTCGGTGGTGAATTGGTCGAGCGGGACGGGGAAGTTGGGTTGCCAGAAGGGGGTGCTCTCGTTTTTGGTGACGTCGTAGCGGTAGAGGGCGCCAGGGGAGGTGTAGCTGGAGACGGCGTAGAAGGTTTGGGTGTCGTCCTGAAGACCACTGAAACCGCCGACGGAGGAGAGGGGTGGGACGTCGACCTTGCCGAGGGATTTGCCGTTGCGATCGAAGAGGCGGACTTCGTCGTGGGCGTCGGTCATGTAGGAGGCGATGAAGCGATTGGAGAGGAAACTGACGGACTGGAGAGGCTCCTTTTGTTCGGGGAGGAGGTCCTGCCAGTCTTTGGGGTCGGGTTTGGCGAGGTCGATGGCGACGAGGCGGGAGTTGGGGGTGTCTTTGTCGGTGACGACGAACCAGGTGGAGCCTTCATTTCCGATGACGTCGTAGCGGGCGTCGAAAGCGGAGAAGAGTTCGACGATGGGAGAGTCGGGTCCGGCTTTGAGGTCGCGGTAGAAGAGGGCGTTTTTGGAGCCGGCGCCTTCCCAGACGTGGATGATGAGGTAGCGCTCGTCTTCGGTGACGCTGGCGCCGAAACCCCACTTGGGGTGGTCGGGTCGTTCGTAGATGAGCGTGTCTTTTTCCTGGGGATCACCGAGGCGGTGGAGGTAGAGTTTTTGGTTGAGATTGGTGTCTTTGAGTTCCTGGCCGGGGGTGGGGGCGGCGTAGCGGGAATAGTAGAAGCCGGAGCTGTCGGGGAGCCAGGTGGCGCCGGAGAATTTGACCCATTTCAATTCGTCGGGGAGGCGGCGGCCGGTTTCGACTTCGATGACATGCCAGGTGGTCCAGTCGGAGCCGGACTCGGAGAGGGAGTAGGCGAAGTATTTGCCGTCCTCACTTTCGGAGGTGCCTGAGACGGCGATGGTGCCGTCTGGTGAGAGAGTGTTGGGGTCGAGGAGGAGGTTTTCTGGAGCGTCGGGTTTGTCATCGCGCCAGTAGTGGACGCCCTGGTTTTGGAGTCCGGTTTTGCGGGTGTAGAAGAGGCGGCCGGCGATGCGGGTTGGGAGGCCGTGTTTGTCGTAGTCCCAGGCTTCGGTGAGGCGTTTTTTGAGGGGCTCGCGTTCGGGAATTCGGGTGAGGTACGATTCGGTGAGGGTTTGCTGGGCTTTGACCCAGGTGGTGGTTTCGGGGGAGTCGAGGTCTTCGAGCCAGCGATAAGGATCGGCTACAGGAGTGCCGTAGAGGGTGTCGGTGACGTCGGTGCGGCGGGCTTCGGGGTAGGTGATAGCGGAGGGCTTTTCGGCGACGGAAGGCATGTCGCAGGCAAGCATGGAAAGGGGTATGAGGAAACGGTATTTGCGCATGAGGGGCATTTCACACTGAAGTGCGAGGGGATGCAATGACGGGCATTCGGGGATGGACAATGGGAATCGGGGGGGTAGTGTCTGAAGGAATTCAAACCAGGAGTGACTATGGAAAACGAATCGTCAACACCGCCGCCTTCCTCTTCGTCTGAACCGCCCGCTGTTCCTGAGTCTGCGTTGACGCCACCACCACCACCTTCTCCTCCTGAGATTCCGACGATGGTGGAACCGCCACCGGTGCCGGAGGTGACGGCCGCGCCACCAGCACCGGCTGCGATTCCTGAGGCAGGATCAACAGTGTTGAATGACTTGAACGGACTGGCGACGGAGAAGAATTTGGCGATGTTTTGTCACCTGTCAGCGCTGGTTGGCGGGATTGCGTTTTCAGCCATCGGACTGCCTGTGGGGAACATCCTGGGACCGCTGGTGATTTGGCTGATGAAGAAGGACACGATGCCGCTGGTGAACGAACACGGCAAAGAAGCTTTGAATTTTCAAATCACAGTGAGTGCTGTGATACTGGCGTGCATGGCTTTGTTTTTTCTGATTTTGCCAATCTTTTTGATTCCACTTGTCGGGCTGGCAGCGCTGGTGCTAACGATCATCGGTACGATCAAGGCGAGCAATGGGGTGCTGTATCGTTATCCATTGACCGTAAGACTGATTAAGTGAACGAAGTGGCTTCGGTCTAGTGATTGAAAAGGAAGGCTGGGGAGTTGATGAGGGCCCAGGCGAGGTCTTGGGTGGCGGTTAGGCGTTTGTGGAGGAGTTGGCCTTCGCTGAGGGCGATGTCGCGGCGGAGTTGGACGAGTACGGGATCAACTAAGATCGGTTTTTTGGCGTCGGTGTTTTTGGCTTCCAGCGCGAGCCTTTGAGGGTCGGCAGGTAGAGGCTTTGAGACTGAGGCCAAGGTTTTTTGCGCGGTCTGATAAGGGCGATCCTGAGCAAGGAAGAAGTCGCGAAGCTGGGCTTGCTGTTCTTTGCTGCGCTTAGCGGCAGGGGTCTTCATCGAGGCGATTACGGCTTGAGGCGCGCCGAAGCGCGGGTTGGCAGCGGTGGTGACCCATAGGCGGAAGCGGCCGAGGTTGTATTGGCCATTTTGGAAGGCGGTGACGATTTGAATGGTCAGGGTGGAGCCACCGTCGGAGGTCACGGGTTTCGCCGGTAGGAACACGGCCTCATGGCGGAAGCCGCCTTCGGGAGAGACGGCCCAACCCCGATTGCGATTGCCAGCTTTCAAGGCTTCGGTGACGGCAAAGCTTTTTTGTTCGAAGTCGGCGAAGGCCTTGGAAATAGCGATGGCACCTGCTTTGCTACCTTTGGCGCGCTTGGCGTTGAGAGGGCTTTGTGAGACAAGGAACTCGCTCAACACAAAATTGCCATCTGGGGCTAAACCGGGGCCATTGTTGGGCAAACGTTCGTCAGGAAGGACTTCAAGCTTGATGCCGGTGATGCCATTCAGAGTTGTGTTGGCTTTTAGTTGGTAGTTGCCCAAGGCCATCTGACCTTCGGGCAAAGGGGTGGCAAACAAGGAGCCATCGGATTGTTTCTCGAGTTTGGCGACGCCGGTGGCACGGACGACCTCGACATCAAGTGGAATCCATTCCGTGCTCAGATCCATGTAGTTTTCCCACTGGGTTTGGCGGGGCATGGATTCGGCAGCCTGTTTTTTGGCAGCTTCGCGTGCCTTGGTGATGGCGGCATCGCGGGCAGCGGTTTGTTTGGCGACCTCGGGTGCCATTTTTGCGATGTAGTCTTGCAAGGCTTTCTGGGTCGTGGCGATGGCAGCCGCGCGATCGGCTTCGGCCTTTTCGATGATGGCTTTTTGCTCGGCCTCTTTGGCCTGCCATGCGGCTTTGAGCGCGGTGTGCTCACCGTCGATGGAGGCCATGCTGGCCAGGGCGGCGTTGGTTTCTTGCGGGGTGGGTTTGCGGTTAAGGATACGGAGGAAGAGGGCTTCGATGAGCTCATGGTCTTCCTTGGTTTCGGAGGCGAGTTTGGCGAGGGCGTTCTTGGGATCACTGATGGCGTCGCCAACTGTGGGACCAGACATGAGAGCCATGACGGGACCGAGGTTCATTTCGTTGCTGCGCTCGCACTCGCAGACGCTTTCGCGCACTGGTTTGCCGAAGTTTGAGAGGAAACCGTCTGGCAGGGTGATTTGGGAGTCGGCCAAGGCAGCGGCGCGGGTGCCGGGTTTGACGCCTGGGATGTTGGGGGTGGCTCCGGTGACGGCGAAGACGCTGTCGAAGAGAGCTTCGGCAGAGAGCCGGCGGGCGCGGGCATGGGAGAAATTGAAGTGGTCATCTTCGTTCCATTTGTTGCTTTCCAAACCCAGTTGATAGGTGCGGCTTTGGGTGATGATTTTCATGAGGTGGCGGACATCGAAGCCGCTCTGCACGAACTCATTGGTGAGGTATTGAAGAAGCTCGGGATTGCTAGGCGGGTTGCCAGCGCGGATGTCGTCGAGGGGCTCAATGATGCCGGTGCCGGTGAGGTAACCCCAAATGCGGTTGGCGTAGCTCATGGCGAAGTAGTCGTTTTCGGGGCTGGTCAACCAGTCGGCAAAGGCTTCGCGGCGACTGGAGGCGGAGGCTTTGACGAGTTGGCCGTCAAAGGGCACACGGGGTGCCACGGCGGTGGCTTTGAGCGGGTGATTGACCTCGCCGTCTTTTTTGTCGCCGATGATTTCATAGAGAGGTTTGGCACCCTCGACAGCGGTGCCGCCAATGGTTTTGCCGGCAGCGGCGGGGTCTGGCTTGAGGTCGACTTGGGCGAAGAAGGCGGCGGTCTGAAAATACTGGTCCCAGGTCCAGCGCTCGAAGGGGTGATCGTGGCATTTGTTGCAGTTGAAGCGTGTGGCGAGGAACAGGTGCGTGGTGTTTTCGACCAGTTCTTCAGGGGTGCGCAGCACTTTGTAGTAGGCGGCGGGTGGATTTTCCTTGGTCGAACCAGTGGCGGTGACGATGGAGCGGGCGAGCTTGTCGTAGGGTGTGTTGTTGGCCACTTGCTCACGGATCCAATCGCGCAAGGCAGTGGCGCCTTCGCTGCCGAGGAACTTGCTGTTCACGGCCAGCATGTCCGCCCATTTGTTGGCCCAGTGCTCAACGAAGTCGGGGTTGCCGATGAGTTTGTCGATGAGGATCTCGCGTTTTTCACGCACTGGCCGGGTATCGGCCAAAAAGGCCTGAACGTCTTCGGGTTTGGGCGGCAGGCCGGTGAGGTCGAGGTGGACGCGGCGGAGGAACTCTTCGTCGCTGCTCAGGCCGGAGGGTGCGATTTTGAGGCGCTGCCATTTTTTGGCGACGAGCTCGTCGATTTTCGTCCAGGACTCAGGCTCTTGCCAGACGAAGCCGGAGCGGTCGCCCATGACGGTCACAGTCGTTGCCGCATAGGCGCCTTCGAAGCGGGCAAGCACAGGGGCTTCGCCGCGGCGCAGGGTGGTGACGAGGCCGCGTTTGTCGACTTCCACGACTTCGATGTTGCCGCTATCAAGGAAGGACTCGGCGGTGACGTCTTTCACCAAGCCGTCGGCATAACGGGCGACGACACGCATTTGCTGGCGGGATCCGATGACATCGACGACGGGGTTTTTGGGAAAGACTTCGATGCTGGTGACGCGCGGGGTATCCAACTTCAGTTTTGCGCCCTGGCTGATCCAGGCTTTGAGGGTTTCATAATACAATTCGCCTGGAACGCTGAGTTGACCGCCCTCGTGAGGCACACTGCCGCTGGCTTTGAGCAGCATCATGGAGTGGGCGGGCGATGCTGGATTGGCGCGGCGGCTGGCGAGCTCGTCGGTGAAAGCGAGCACGTCATACATGGGATCGTAACCGCGCAGGGAGAGTTTGAAGCCGGCCTTGCCGTCTTTGGCACCATGGCATGTGCCCATATTGCAACCGAGCTTGGAGACAATCGGCATGACGTCCCGCACGTAGTCGGGTTGCAGAGGCTTCTCCATGCCAGAGACGACGACCTGCACGTTGGCTTTTTGACCCATGAAAGCCACCTGGATGCTGCAACTACCATCAATGAGTGGCCGGGCGAGACCGCGTTCATCGACTTTCACGACAGCGGCGCCTTGGACGGTCGACTTCATCATGCGGGTGACATCGACGGTGCTGCCGTCTGCTAACTTGGCGGTGACCAGGAGTTGGGTGTATTCGGTGGGTTGGTTGATTTCGATTTTGGCGGGCTCGATTTGCAAGGACGCGACCTTGGATCCTTTCGGGAGAGATTCCGGACTGAGCTTGGCATCGACTGTGGAACGGACGGCGTCATCGGCGATGACGTCCTGGGCGGCGAGTTGTTCTGCTTTGGCGAGGGGCACGCTGGGGAAGGTTTTAGTGACTTGGCCATTGGCTACGGAGATCAGGCGGATCTGACCATCTTGGCCAGCGGCTGCCACGACTTTGCCATCGGGAGCGAAGGCCAGTGAGTAAATGCCACTACCCGGAATGGCGGTGGTGCTGAGTTGTTTGATGTCTTTGGTCAGCCAGTCGTCGAGTGCCTTGCCGCTTCCATTGACGGTCTCAACAATCTTCTTCACTTCGTCCGGCATGGTGCTGTCGTAGTCCGAGGCGCAGAGGTTCACGGCTCCATTGCCTTCGTAGCTGGCGCCACAGGCGATGGTCTTGCCGTCGGGTGAGAAGGCGACTCCGAAGATGCGGCCTTTCATCGGCGGGAACTTGCGGATGAGATTGGCGTTGTCACCGATCTTGCGAACGGTGATGCGGTTCATGCGGTAGATTTGCGGGATGCCATCCGAGCTTCCGATGAGGACTTCGTCCCGCTGCGGGTGTCGAGCCAGAGCATGGACGCCACCTTTGAGCGCGCCAGGGGTGATGGAGGTGATGTTGTCGATGAACCGCTGGGTGCTGCCTTCGGTGAGTTTGACGCTCATATCGCGACCACATGAGACGACCTGCTTGCCGTCAATGCTCCACAGTGTGTCGAGAACCCAGTCATTATGACCGCCCATGAAGAGGGTTTCCTTGCCGGTCGAAGCGTCAATGGCGCGAAGGGCATTGTCGGCACACCCAAATGCGATTTGTTTGCCATCTGGCGACCAACTCACGCCGTAGACGGTGTCGAAGGTGATGGTCTTGGAGAGTTCGAGCTTCTTTTTGGCGACGTCCCAGACTTGAAGCTCGCCGAGTCGGGCCGGGCTGCCACCGGCGACGGCCAGTTTGGTGCCATCAGGAGACCAGGCGACTTTTTGGACGCGCTCCGAGAGGCCAATCAAGCGCGCGACGATGCCACTACCGTCGGCAAGGTGAACCAGGACTTCATGATAACCGGCAACGGCGATGTGTTTGCCATCGGGTGAGTAGGCCAGGGAGGTGACGGTGGGAGCGGTGACGTATTGGGGCGGGTGCTCCTGGTCGAAGTGGGCTTTGGCGGACTCAGGGGTGTCGTCTTTGGCCCCTTCACTGATCCATTTACGCAGCAGGGCTAACTGAGTCTCGTGCAGGGGATCGCCTTTGGGTGGCATTTCGGCCTTGCCACCGACTGGGGTGGAGACCTTGAGGAGATTGGATTCGTCGGGCTTGCCGGGGAGGATGGCACCGCCTTCTTCACCGCCCGCCAGAAGCTTGGCGAAGTCGGTCATGATGTAGTCACCCTTGGCTTTGGCGGGTTGGTGGCAACCGGCGCAGTTGGCTTGTAAGATGGGCCGAATCTCCTTGTAGAATGAAACTGGTGCGTTCGGGTCCTTAACGACTTCCTGTTTCGGCGGAGCCGAGTGGGAAGGGGACAACGAGACAAGGATGGACAGGATGGCGAGGGATCGCGTTTTCATTCGACAAGATGGATGACAGGGGTCGCACTGGAAAATCCAGCCCGATAATACGCGTCGACCCGCTTCGACCTTGCGTCCAAGCTGTCGCTTGAATCAAGCGGAGACCTGAGAGGTCGCCACGTTCAGGTATCGCTGCTGGAGGTGCTGCACGGTTTCGTCGGCGGTGTCGGCCTGAATCATCACCAAATCGCCGGGCTTGGCGGATGCGATCGCCAAATCCACGGCTTTCAAATGTCCTAGGATGGATTCGACGCGCTGTGTGCGCTGGGCGTTTTGAAGCCCTTTTGCGAGCAGGGCCATGATTTCTCCGGATTCCCGCCCACGAACGTAGTCGCCTTCGTAAAGCCAAGCTTCGTCGAACTCGGTGCTGAGCATTTGACCCTGAATGATGATGTCTTCGTCTCGTCGATCTCCAGCCGAGCTGTAAACGACGATGCGCCGCTGATTCGGAAAATGCCGCAGAGATTGCAACAGTGCCCGTAGGGCGTCGATATTGTGGCCGTAGTCGCAGACAACGGTAATGCCCTGGATATCGAGTACATTGAAGCGGCCGGCATTTTGATCAAAGCCGGGGGCAAAGCTGCGCAAGCCCTTGCGGATAAGATCAGGATCGATTCCAAGTGCCCAGGCTGAGCCCAAAGCAGCGAGCGTGTTTTCGACTTGGAAGCTGATCGTGCCGCCCCAAGTTAGTGGAACCTCTTTGAGATCGATGAATTTGGATTCTTGGCCTCCGTCGATGGTCCAAATGCTGCCGTCACGCACGAGCAGCCCTTTGCCGCCTTTTCGACAGTGAGCGTGAAGAATTTCGTTTTCTGAAGTTGCTGCAAAAAAGAGGATGTTGCCTGGGCACGTTTCCGCCATTTTGACAACAAGGGGATCGGCGGCATTGAGAACCGCGGTGCCTGTCGGGGA
>Ga0164293_10005936_pt1 | contig 10391 bp, 13 predicted proteins | sample GEODES118metaG_FD_111487 | JGI IMG/M metagenome (GOLD analysis project Ga0164293, IMG submission 111487) | Eutrophic lake water microbial communities from Lake Mendota, Wisconsin, USA - GEODES118 metaG | ecosystem: Environmental > Aquatic > Freshwater > Lake | place: USA: Lake Mendota...
CTGACCGCCGCGCTTCGATCGAGCGGTACTTAGTCGGCGTCGCTTGCCCCGCGACGGGAATCGCTTCCCCGGGAGTCGCTTTCGCCCGTGTCGTCGGATCCGACGCTGGCGGCCGCCTTCGGTTCCGGAGCCTCGTCGGGCGATCCCAAGTCGGCCTTGAACTCCTCATCATCGGGAAGCGCTGGAGCATCGACAACCGGGTCGTCGATGGCCGGGGCCTCGTCAGCCGGGGCTTCGTCGACCGGGGCTTCGACGGCCGGGGCCTCGTCAGCCGGGGCTTCGATGGCCGGGGCCTCGTCAACCGGAGCCTCGACCTCGACTGCATCAGAAACCGCTGCCGCGGTGGTAGGCGCCGGCGGCGGCGTCACCACCATCTCCTGGCCGAGGTATTGACCCAGGCCGACCGCCGCGCCGATCCAGCTCACCGGGATACCCGGGTCGTTGACCTTGACGGACGTGCCGTTCGGTTTCGGAAACTCGGAGACCTTGTAGTTGATGCTGGCGGCCAGGGAGTCGAACAGCACTCCGCCGTCGAACTGCGTGGGAGCGGTTCCACCCGTCAGCAGGGACCCGTTTTGCGGGACCGGAGGACTGATCAGGCCACCGAGGTTGAGGCCGATGCTCTCGACCTCGGGCGGAAGCGGCGAGATGGCGTTGACCACACCGGTCAGGTCCAGGACGCCGCCGCCGTTGAGCACGGCGTTGGTGACGTTGGCCGGGATGTTGATCAGCTCGTTGATAGCCCCGGTGACATCACCGGCTTCGAAGAACGCGCCGATGGCGGTGAAGCTGCGGGTCAGCTCGATCACCGGTGCCAACAACGGTCCGAGTAGGCCGACCACCTGGCCGCTGTAGTAGGTCGCGGTGAAGTTGACGACGGGCTTCAGCGGGCTGGCGTCCCACTCTTCCGGGGTGAAGCCGAGGACCGTGGGCAGCAACGCGAAAATGCTCTGCTGGCTGAGCGGAAGACCCGCTAGGGAGGCCACCTCGGTGCCGGAGACGTACGTTCCTGCCGGATCTCCGGGCGACCACGGCGCGTTGAAGAATGTCTGGACGTTGCCCAAGATTTGCTCGGGAATCAGACCGGCGTTGCCGTTGGTCAGTTCTTGGAAGTAGGTGATCTGGTTGGCGATGACGGTCTGCAGCAGCGGGAAGACGGCCTGGCCGGGACCCTCGAGGCCGAGGGGGCTGGTGTAGCCGCCCGGGTTGCTGAAGTAGAAGTCGAAGAGTGCCCCGATGTTGGCGACCGAGGTCTCGATAGTGTCGACCCAGGGGGTGATCGGGTCGATCGGGGTCATTGTGGTTTCGGCGGCGAGTACCGCCGCCAGGCTGCGCGTTACCCGGTCCTGATCGGGCGTGGCGATGGGCTGGATCGGTGTGAGGGCGATGGCACCGACGCCGAGTGCAGCGATACCAGCGGTAAGATATGAACGAGATGTGATGTACATGTAATCAGGCCCCTTCCTGTGATTTACCTGATAGTTCAGGAAGGTAGCTTAAAAAATACTGAACGTCAGTAAAATTCGGAAAATCGGGCAAATTTTTTCGCGCGCCGTCTCAGTCGCCGGCTCACTCACCGGCCTAGGTCTCCGGACTCGGCCGGAACCGGGTGCCGTCATCGAGGCCGTTGAGGGTGTCCATTTCGGTGGCGGTCAGTTCGAAGCCGAACACATCGATGTTCTCGGCGAGCCTCTCCGGTGTGGATGCGCCGGGAATCACCACATTGCCCAATTGGATACTCCACCGGATGAGCACCTGCGCCGCTGACTTTCCCTGCGCCGCAGCGATTTCCGCGACGGTAAGGTTCGCCAGCAGCTCGCCTGACCCGAGTGGGCAATAGGCCTCGGTGACGATGGAGTGCGCAGCGTGCACCTCCCGCAACTCGGCCTGGTTGAGCAGTGGGTGCAACTCGATCTGGTTGACCGCAGGGGTGAAGAACGACAGGTCGATGATGTTCGACAGGTGCTCGGGGGTGAAGTTGCTGACCCCGATCGAACGGGTGTCGCCGACCTCCTTGGACTTCATGATCCCGCCCCAGGCGTCGATGTACTTGCCGTTCTGCTCGGCCGGCCAGTGGATCAGGTACAGATCGACATAATCCAGGCCCAGCCGGGACAAGCTCGCCTTGCACGCGTCCTGTGAAGACTGGAAGCCCTGATCGGCGGTCGACAGCTTGGTGGTGACGTACAACTGCTCACGCGGGACGCCCGCGGCGGCGATGGCGCGGCCCACCGCCTCCTCGTTGTCGCCGGAGGAGATATCGATCAGCCGGTAGCCAGCCGCCAGGGCCGCCGCCACCGCGGCCTCGGTGTCGGCGGGGGGAAGATCGGACACGCTCAGACCCAGCACCGGGATGGCGTGGTCGTCGTTAAGCGTGACGGTGGGGATGGCGGCCGCCGGTGTCATGTACCTGCCCTGTGCCTCGATGATCCTGGATCGGGATGGATCGGATCGGATTGGGGAGACGATAGTACCGAGTGGCACGTGGACTGGACGCACACCGCCGTTCGGGTCAAACCGCTGTTACGGGGCCGCTATCGGGGCGCGGATTGCGACGCTGCGACGGGCGTAGGCTGCGGCCATGACAACCGTCAAGGAACGGGCGCTGGCTGTCGGCAATCGGGTGGGCGTGAAAGTGATACCGCGGCTGCCGGACACCGCCAAGAGGCTGCTCTCCGGCGGCCGGGCAATCACCATCGACGGCAACACGCTGGATCCGTCGCTGCAGATGTTGCTCGCCGCGCAACGGGCCGTCGGCATCGAGGGTCTGGTGGTCGACGAGGATCCCGTCAAAACCCGGGTCAGCAACACCGCACTGACCAAAACCCTCGATGACCCCAACGTGCGGGTGGCCGAGGTCAGGTCGGTGTCGATCCCCGGCCCGGCCGGGGTCATTCCGGCGCGGCACTACCGGCCCCCGGCCGGCGGAGCGGCGGCGCCCCTGCTGGTCTTCTACCACGGCGGCGGCTGGGTGTTCGGTGACCTCGACAGCCACGATTCGGCGTGCCGGCTGATCTGCCGCGACGCCGGCATCCACGTCTTAGCCGTCGATTACCGCCTGGCCCCCGAACACCTCGCCCCCGCCGCCGTCGACGACGCCTACGCGGCCTACCGCTGGGCCCGCGAACGGGCCGTCGACCTGGGGGCGGACCCCCGGCGGGTCGCGGTGGGCGGCGACAGCGCCGGCGGCAATCTGGCCGCGGTGGTCACCAGGCTGGTCCGTGACGCCGGAGACCCGTTGCCCGCCTTGCAATGGCTGATCTACCCGGTGACCGACCTGCGTGGAATGACCCGGTCCCGGTCACTGCTGGGGGAGGGATTCCTGCTCACCAAGCACGACATCGACTGGTTTCAGGACACCTACGTCAAGGGGTCCGGTCTGGACTTTTCCGATCCGCTGGTCTCCCCGTTGCTGGCCGAGGACCTGTCCGGGCTGTCCCCGGCGCTGGTGGTCACCGCAGGCTTCGACCCCCTGCGTGACGAGGGTGATCAGTACGCCGACCGGTTACGCCAGGCCGGTGTCGCCGTCGACCACCGGCAGATGCCGTCGATGATCCACGCGTTCCTCAATCTCAACGTGCTGGGCGGCGGTGTGGCGCGGGCCAACGCCGAGATCATCTCCGCTCTTCGGGCGCACCTGGCCCGCATCTGAAAACCCCGGGCCGACGCCGGTACTCTGAAGGGGCCTAAACGACCGACAGCGAGGATCAGCCGACTGTGGCCACCAACAAGAAAAACACGCCCCGCTATGACCTGAAGGCTCAGGACCGCAAGCGTGACCTGGCCATCAAAGTGGGACTGACCAGCCTGGTGGTGCTCTTCGCCGTCGGGCTGGTGCTCTACATCGTGATGGGTAGCGACAAGAAGAGCGGCGACGCGCAAGCGGTGCGGATCGCCTCTAGCTCGCTGGTCAAAAAGGAAGGAACCGACGAGCCCAAGGCGGTTCTGGCCATCTACGAGGACTTCCAGTGCCCGCACTGCCGCGACTTCGAGAAGACCTTCGGCCCCACCATCGCCAAGATGGTCGACAGCGGCGCTGTCGCGGTCGACTACTACATGCTGTCGATCCTCAACCGCAGCAACGCCGGCTACTCCTCGCGCGCGGCCAACGCTGCCTACTGCGTCGCCGATGAGGACAAGGACGCCTTCAAGCGATTCCATTCCGCGCTGTTCGCCCAGCAGCCTCAGGAAGGCACCGGTTCCGGACCCGACAAAGCGGCGTTGATCGAGACCGCCCGGCAGGCCGGCGTGACCGGCGGTGTGCCGGACTGCATCAACAAGGGCTCTTACGAGAAGATGACCAAGGGTCTGGCCGCCTCCACCAAGGTGAGTTCCACCCCGACCATCCGGCTCAACGGCCAGGACATCAACCCGGCCACCCCCGACGAGTTGCTGGCCAAGGTCCGCGCCGTCGTCGGGCCGATGCCCGCGCTGATGCCGACACCGGCACCCACGTCGCCGGTTCCGGCGACGGCCCCGTGACCGTGACTGCGTCGACCCCGGTCGACACCCCGCCGGCCGAGGTTGCCGGGCCGACAGGTGTGTCGGTGGGTCGGGCCGCCGCCTGGTGGATCCTGCTGTCCGGCGTCATCGGGCTGATCGCCTCCTCGACGCTGTTGGTCGAGAAGATCGCGATGCTCAAGGATCCCGCGTTCGTGCCGAGTTGCAGCATCAACCCGGTGCTGGCGTGCGGGTCGGTGATCGGCACCCCGCAGGCTTCGGTCTTCGGTCCGCCCAACCCGCTGTTCGGCATCATCGCCTTCACGCTGGTCATCGTGACCGGTGTGCTGGCGCTGGCAAAGGTGGCACTGCCGCGTTGGTACTGGGTGGGTCTGACGATCGGGACCGGTTTCGGCTTGGTTTTCGTGCACTGGCTGGCCTACCAGAGTCTCTACCGAATCGGCGCGCTGTGCCCGTACTGCATGGTGGTCTGGTCGGTGACCGTACCGCTGTTCGCGGTGGCGGCGGTGATCGCGTTTCGTCCGGTGCTGGAGTCCAACCCGGTGGCCAACGCCGTCTATCAGTGGCGCTGGCCGCTGGTGGTGCTGTGGTTCACCGGGCTGCTGCTGCTGATCCTGGTCCGGTTCTGGGACTACTGGTCCACGCTGATCTGACGCGTGGCCCGCTCGGTCTAGGTCGATGACCCGCATCGTCGCCGGCGCCGCCGGCGGTCGGCGCCTCACGGTTCCCTCAAGTGCCAGGCCGACCACCGACCGGGTCCGCGAAGCGCTGTTCAACGTTCTGGCAGCCCGGCGGGACTTCGCCGGCATGCACGTCCTGGACCTTTATGCGGGCTCCGGCGCGCTGGGCCTGGAGGCGCTGTCCCGCGGCGCTGCGGCGGTGCTGTTCGTCGAGAACGACCGGCGAGCCGCCGACGTCATCGCCCGCAACATCGCCACCGTCGGACTTGCCGGGGCCACCGTCCGTCGCGGCCCGGTCAGTGCGGTCCTCGCCGCCGGGGCGCCCCGCCCGGTCGACCTGGTGCTCGCCGACCCGCCCTACGATTCGCCCGCCGCGCAGATCGACGACGTGCTGGCCGCCCTGGACGGCCACGGCTGGGTCGGCACCGGAAGCGTCGTGGTGGCGGAGCGACCCGTCTTCGCGCCGGAGTTGACCTGGCCGCCCGGTTGGACGGCGTGGCCGGTGCGCCGCTACGGCGACACCCGCCTGGAGGTCGCCGAGGTCGGCTGAGGCACCGATGCGGCTGCTAGCGTCACTGGGCATGAGCGGCGCGGTCTGTCCGGGATCCTTCGACCCGGTGACTCTGGGGCACATCGACGTCTTCGAACGCGCCGCCGCGCAATTCGATGAGCTGATCGTCGCGGTCCTGGTCAATCCCAACAAAGCCGGGATGTTCACCGCCCAGGAGCGGATCGCGATGATCGAGGAGGCCTGCGCGCACCTGCCGAACCTGAGGGTGGAAGCCGGTCAGGGGTTGGTGGTCGATTTCGTCAAGGCACGTGGATTCACCGCCATCGTCAAGGGTCTGCGCACCGGCACCGATTTCGAGTACGAACTGCAGATGGCACAGATGAACAAGCACATCGCCGGGGTGGACACCTTCTTCGTGGCCACCACACCTGAGTTCTCGTTCGTGTCCTCCTCGCTGGCCAAGGAGGTCGCTGCCCTGGGCGGGGACGTGTCACAGCTGCTTCCCGATCCGGTCAACCGCCGGTTACAGGCCAAGCTCGCCGCCAAATAGCGATCAGTTCGCGACACACCGCGCCACCAGCACAGTCACAGCTGTCACACCAGGCACACTGGTCACTACCAATGCGCAGCATGAAGGGTGGCACCGTGTACCGAGTTTTTGAAGCACTGGACGAACTGGGCGCGATCGTTGAGGAAGCCCGCGGCGTGCCGATGACGGCCGGTTGCGTGGTCCCGCGTGGCGACGTGCTGGAACTCATCGATGACGTCAAGGACGCAATTCCCGGCGAACTCGACGACGCCCAAGATGTCCTGGATGCCCGCGACACCATGCTGCGGGAAGCTCAGGAGCACGCCGAGTCCACCGTCTCCAACGCCAACGCTGAAGCCGATTCACTGCTCAGCCATTCCCGCGCCGAGGCTGACCGGCTGCTGGCCGACGCCAAATCCCAGGCCGACCGGATGGTGGCCGAGGCCCGTCAGCACAGCGAGAGCATGGTGACCGAGGCCCGCGAGGAGGCGGCTCGGCTGGCCGCGGCGGCCAAGCGCGACTACGAAGCGGCCACCACCCGGGCCAAGGCCGAGGCCGACCGACTGGTGGAGAACGGCAACATCTCCTACGAGAACGCCGTGCAGGAAGGCATCAAGGAGCAGCAGCGGCTGGTGTCGGCGACCGAGGTGGTCCAGTCGGCCAACTCCGAGTCCACCCGCCTCATCGACTCCGCTCACGCCGAGTCCGACCGGCTTCGCGGTGAATGCGACATCTACGTCGACAACAAGCTGGCGCAGTTCGAGGAGTACCTCAATGGCACCCTGCGCTCGGTGAGCCGCGGCCGCCACCAGTTGCGCACCGCTGCCGGCACGCACGACTACGTGCAGCACTAGTCGCCTCGAGGATGCCGCCGGACCCGGCCAACCGGTAGCCGGTCCGGGTCCGGGTCGGCCGCGGGGCGGCACCGTAGGATCGCCGTCATGGCATCCCGGAGTCACGGTTCGGTGCACGCTGGACGGCACCCCGATCCGCGCTCGCCGCTGGTATTCGATGTCTCCCGCCTCGGCCGGCGCCCCGGCGCCATGCAAGAGGTCCGACGGACCGTACCCAGCCCTGCGCGAATCGGTTTGGACCTGATCGCCATTGAGCCCGGTGAGCCCCTGGATCTCGACCTTCGCCTGGAGTCGGTATCTGAAGGTGTGCTGGTCACCGGCACGGTGCACGGCCCCACCCGGGGCGAGTGCTCGCGCTGCCTGGAGCCGGTCACCGGTGACATTGAGATCGCGCTGACCGAGCTGTTCGCCTATCCGGACAGCCTCACCGAGTCCACCACCGAGTCCGACGAGGTGGGCCGAGTCGTCGATCACACCGTCGACCTGGCGCAGCCGATCATCGACGCCGTCGGCCTGGCGCTGCCGTTCGCCCCGGCGTGCCAGGAAGGCTGCCCTGGACTGTGCCCGACGTGCGGAGTCCGACTGGCCGCCGCGGAACCGGGCCACCAGCACGACCAAATCGACCCGCGCTGGGCCAAACTGACCCAACTGCTGCCCCCGGCGCAGGAGCAGTGATGACCCGCCGGCACCTGCTCGACGCGCTGGGCGCCGACCTGCCCGACGACCTGCTGACCTTGGCGCTGACTCATCGCAGCTACGCCTACGAGCACGGCGGGCTGCCGACCAACGAGCGGCTGGAACTTCTCGGCGACGCGGTGCTGGGCCTGGTGATCGTGGAGGAACTGTTCCGCCGTCATCCGGATAACTCCGAGGGAGACCTGGCCAAACTTCGCAACAGCATCGTCAACAGCCAGGCCCTGGCCGGAGTCGCCCGCAGCCTGAGCGACGACGGACTCGGTGAACATGTGTTGCTGGGCCGCGGCGAGATCAACACCGGGGGACATGGCAAGGCCAGCATCCTGGCCGACACCCTGGAGTCCCTGCTGGGCGCGGTGTACCTGCAACACGGACTGGAGGGCGCCCGCGGAGTGATCCTGCGGCTCTTCGACGAATTGCTCGACACCGCACCGACACTCGGCGCTGCGCTGGAGTGGAAATCGAGCCTGCAGGAGTTGACGGCATCCCGCGGGCTGGGCGTTCCCCGCTACGACGTCACCTCCGAAGGCCCCGACCACGACCGCCGATTCGCCGCCGTCGTCTACGTCAACGGAGAGGCCTGCGGAAGTGGGCTCGGCCGGTCGAAGAAGGCCGCCGAGACCGATGCCGCCGCGCAGGCCTGGACGGCACTCGACGCCGAATCGGAATCCGAGCCGGCCGACGAGCCGGCCGACGACCCGGCCGACGACCCGGCCGCCGTCGCCGCCGAACTGGATGCCTGAACTTCCCGAGGTCGAGGTGGTGCGACGCGGCCTGCAGGCCCACGTCGCGGGAAAGGCCATCACTGCGGTCCGGGTGCACCATCCCCGGGCCGTGCGCCGACATGAAGCGGGGGCGGCGGATCTGACCGCACGACTGCTCGGCGCCCGGATCGCCGGGACCGATCGGCGGGGCAAGTACCTGTGGCTGGTCCTCGACGACGATGAAAACGCCTTGGTGGTGCATCTGGGAATGAGCGGCCAGATGCTGCTCGGGGACATCCCCAATGCCAACCATCTGCGCATCGACACCGTTCTCGACGACGGCACCGCGCTGAGCTTCGTCGACCAGCGCACCTTCGGCGGATGGCAGGTGGCACCACTGGTCGACGTCGACGGCAGCCGGGTGCCGACCCCGGTCGCCCACATCGCCCGCGACCCGCTGGACCCCCGCTTCGACCGCGACGCGGTGGTGAAGGTGTTGCGCCGCAAGCACTCTGAGATCAAGCGTCAGCTGCTCGACCAGACTGTGGTGTCCGGGATCGGCAACATCTACGCCGACGAGGCGTTGTGGCGCGCGCAGGTCAACGGTGCGCGCATCGCGGAGAAACTGACCCGACCCCAACTCGGGCAGGTGCTGGACTGCGCCGCGGAGGTGATGCGGGAGGCGCTTTCCGAGGGCGGCACCTCCTTTGACTCGCTCTATGTCAACGTCAACGGGCAGTCGGGTTACTTCGACCGCTCGCTCAACGTCTACGGCCGATCCGACCGCCACTGCCGGCGCTGCGGCGCGGTGATCCGCCGGGAGAAGTTCATGAACCGCTCATCCTTCTACTGCCCGGTCTGTCAGCCCCGGCCCCGTGCGCGGCGGTAATCTCTGCCGAAACTGAACCAGTGGCGGGGATTTGAGGCGTTTCTCCGCCCAGGTTTCAACTTCGCGCGAGAGACAACAGGATGGCGTCATGACGGAACTCTGGGTGGAACGAACCGGCATCCGCCGCTACACCGGGCGCAGCAGCAGGGGCGCGGAGGTCCTGATCGGGTCGGAGACCGACGAGGGCGTCTTCACCCCCGGTGAATTGCTCAAGATCGCGTTGGCCGGTTGCAGCGGACTGTCCAGCGACGCCCCGCTGCGCCGCCGGCTAGGCGACGACTACCCGGCGGTCATCCGGGTCTCCGGGCCGGCCGACCGCGAGCAGGAGCGCTACCCGCGGCTCGATGAGACCCTGGAGATCGACCTTTCCGGACTGTCGGATCAAGAGAAGGACCGGCTGCTGGTGATCGTCACCCGTGCGATCGACCAGGTGTGCACGGTGGGGCGCACGCTGAAGTCGGGCACCGAGATCACCTTCGAGGTCGTCTCGCCGTGAGCGAGCAGACCCGGCTCACGGCTTGGGTGCACGGCTACGTCCAAGGGGTGGGTTTCCGCTGGTGGACCCGGTCGCGGGCGCTGGAACTGGGGCTGACCGGCTATGCGGCCAACCAGACCGACGGGCGGGTGCTGATAGTCGCCCAGGGCCCCCGGCCGGGCTGCGATCAACTTCTGGAGTTGCTGCGCGGGGGCACGACCCCCGGTTCGGTGGACACCGTCGTCGCCGAGTACGCCCAACCGGGGGAACCGATGACGGGGTTCTGCGAGCGATAAACCCCCGGGGGTATAGTCGAATCAGAGTCACTGACGCCGCTCTTTTCGGAGGACCCCATGCAAGACACCGCATCGCCCCACGTCATCCCGTTGGATTCCAGCGGACTGGGTGACCGCAGCTATATCGCCCATGACGGCTCGGCCGCCCTCGTCGTCGATCCGCAGCGGGACTCCGACCGGATCGACGAACTGCTCGCCGAGCACGGCCTGACGCTGACGCACGTGGCTGAGACCCACATCCACAACGACTACGTCACCGGCGGCCTGGAACTGGCCCGCCGGCACGGCGCCACCTA
>Ga0164293_10005937_pt1 | contig 10390 bp, 5 predicted proteins | sample GEODES118metaG_FD_111487 | JGI IMG/M metagenome (GOLD analysis project Ga0164293, IMG submission 111487) | Eutrophic lake water microbial communities from Lake Mendota, Wisconsin, USA - GEODES118 metaG | ecosystem: Environmental > Aquatic > Freshwater > Lake | place: USA: Lake Mendota, Wisconsin...
GCGATTTCAGCTGATTCATCGTTGTAGGCACTAATTGTTGGCTTGCTGCCGTGATCATTGATTGCAACAAGTTCATTTCCCATGGCACCTTTTCGCAAAATGCTGTTGGCGGTAAAGATGATTTCTGGAGTTGATCGGTAGCCAGTAGTTAGCCGAACAACTTCGGCTTCTGGAAAGCGTTGTGTAAATGAATTAAGGAACACTGGTGTTGCACCCGCAAATGAATAAATGGTCTGGGCTGGATCGCCAACAACACAGAGCTCTTCTCTAGAACCAAGCCAGGCATTGATTAAACGTTGCTGCAGGGGCGAAATGTCCTGATACTCATCAACGGTAAAAAATCGGTATTGATCCTGAACACGTTCGCGAACTTCGCGTTCTTCTTCAATCATCGCTGTGGTTAGCAGTAGAACATCTTCGAAATCGATGGCGCGCTCTTGGTGCTTCACGCTTTCATATGCGGTGTAGACCTTGGCTAACTGTTCAGGATTGATACGCGGCTTAACGGTGCGCTTTTGTGATTCGCTTAAGTAATCAGAAGGGGCAACCTGTGAAACCTTGGCCCATTCGATTTCAGTTGCGATATCGCGCAGCAGATCACGTGAGGTGATGGACAGCTCGCCTTGTAACTGTGCGCGCTTAATCGCTTCAGTGAGAAATCCACTCTTGGTTGTGAGCAAATCCGGTGTTCGACCGCCAAAAACTTGGGGCCAAAAGAAGGTTAACTGCTTCAGAGCGGCTGCGTGGATTGTGCGGGCTGCAACTGATGGCACTCCTAATGAACGAAGGCGTGTGCGCATTTCGCCAGCTGCGCGAGCGGTAAAGGTCAGCGCAAGAACTTTGTGCGGATCCATTGTTCCGATCGCGGCGGCATATGCGATGCGATGCGTAATTGCGCGGGTCTTACCTGTTCCAGCTCCTGCAATAACGCACACAGGACCACGTGTAGCAAGTGCGACTGCGCGTTGTTCGTTATCTAGAGCTTCCAGAATCTCTTCTGCACGTGGGTTTCCTACGGTCTCCACGATTCACCACCGCGCAATTGGTCACGTGTGTATCCATCAACACGTGTGTACCAACTTTGAATCATTCGACGCGCAACTGACATTGTCGGTGGTAACAAGATTTCATTGTCTGCCACAGCCTTTTTCATTTCATCGCGTGAAAACCAGCGTACTTCGGTAATTTCAGTGCCATCAGGACGAGCTTCTTCTGGGCGATGTGTAATTGCTTCAAAGGCAATCATGATTGATGCTGGAAATGGCCAAGGCTGTGATGTTAGGTATTTGATTTCTGATGCATACACACCGGCTTCTTCAAAGACTTCGCGTGATACGCATTCTTCAAAAGATTCACCGGTTTCAACAAAACCTGCAAAGGTAGAAAAACGTTTAGCCGGCCAGACAGGTTGATGTCCCAAAAGAATGCGATCATCTTTATCTTTTACTAAAACAATCACTGCTGGATCAGTTCGCGGATGATGTTGAGTTGAATCTTGCGGGCAAACACGAACGCTTCCACCAAGATCACTTACGGTCTTTGCTCCACAACGTGCGCAATGTGTATGAGTTGCATGCCAGTTAGCTAAACCAACTGCGTGCATAGCAAGTGCTAATTCATCGGCATCTAAAGTGCCACCAAGTTCGCGCAAAGATTTAAAGCCTTCGTACTTTCGCTTTCCAAACTCTTCAGTGCCGTCATCTTCTGGCGCAGTGATCCAGGTTGTGTGCCAGGCAAAGTAAGCCTGATTGTCATCGCGGCCGATTCCTAAGAAAAAACGATCACCTGGGACAAAAACTTCGCTCAGTGCTGCAACTGCAGCTGCATCAATAAAGGTCAAGGAATCATCGGCTGCGCTTAAGCGGGCATCGACCAGATGAATAATCTGAGCGGTTTGCCACAGTTGTTCTAACTTGGCCGCATCTGTGCGCAATTCGCTTTCGCGATTGATAGGCGAGAGCGAAGCCGGGATGGGACCAGAGTTGTGCGCGCTCATAGGGGTGAACGCTACTAGCCTTAGCCAATGCTCGTAACCTCATGGAATTTGCTGCACGGAATGGCTATTCCCCCGACCAATAACCTAGTCGCAGACCAGACAAAACTAGGTAGTGCAATTGAATCCATTGGTGCTGATGTCATTGGAATTCAAGAGGTCGATGAAGGTTTGACGCGATCTGGCGTTGTCTCACAAACTCGTTTAGTTGCCACAGCCATGAGAACACAGCATTGGGGGTTTGCTCCAGTGATTATCGGCGAGCCTGGATCCAAGTCGCGCAAGTTAGATCCCCTTGATCTAAAAATCATCAACGAAGAGAATTTGGCAGTACATCAACGCTCACGTACTGAGGGTAATTACGGAATCGCCTTAGTCTCTAAAATTCCGGTTAAACATTGGGATCGTTTAGAACTGGGTAACTCTCCATTTGGAATGCCATTGGTCATTCCGGCCGAAAACAAAAAAGGTAAGCAATCTATTCGCTTCATTTATGTTGCAGATGAGCCACGTGTAGCTTTAGCAGCGACATTGGACAATGGGTGGACTGTAATAAATACTCATCTTTCCTTTGTTCCATTTGTTAATTATCGCCAATTAAGAAAAATCAAGAAGTGGGCAGCTCAGTTGAGTAAAAAGTATGGAACTCAGGTCTTGATTATTGGTGACATGAATCTTCCTAAAGGTTTACCAGCAATTGCCTCATCATGGAACTCGCTTGTCGAGCAAAACTCTTATCCTTCGTGGGGAAGCAAGATTCAATTCGATTACATCTTAAGCAACACCTTAAAGCCAGATCAGTATGAATCTTTACCCACCGTGGTGACTGGAATGAGCGATCACTTACCAGTCAGGATCAAGATTCTTTAAACTTTCAAGCTCCAGATATTCTTTATCATTCGTTGCTTGAGCTTAACTATTCACTTCTGTTGATCTTGAATATCAACAGAAGTGATCAAAGCAATGAGTTCAGACTCATCCAATAAATCAGAAGGCTTGTCGGTGACACCGGTTGGCACATAATGGAAAGCGGCAGAGATTTTTGAGATATCGCAGCCAGATAATTTGGCCCATGCCAGGCGATACATTGCCAATTGAACCTGAGCTGACTTTCCTAATTGCTCAGAACCAGTCTTCCAATCAACTACCTGGAAGCCATCTCCGTCGGTGTAAATCGCATCAATACGACCTCGGATCAATACGCCAGCGATAGTTGTTTCAAAGGGAACTTCGACCCGAGCAGGTGTGCGATTGGAAAATTCGCTCTTAAGCCAAGCTGTCTTTAGATCCTCTAATTTTGAATCATCATCTAGTGGATCTAAGTAATCCAAGTATTCATCACCAAACAATGTCGCCGCATCAGTAAATTGGCGTTCAACCCACAAGTGAAATGCTGTTCCGCGACGAGAATACTGATCTTGTCCCCTAGGCATTGGACGGCGAATATTTAGCGCAAGCTCTTGTGGGTTTTCATGCAGCGCAACCAAGGTTGATGTTGATAGACGAGTTGGCAAGGCAACTTGTAGAACATCTGAAGCGCGATTGCGTTGTTCTGTAATCAAACTGTGGGCATCCATAATCCAAGAATTAACTTCGGGATCTTGTGAATCAATGAGTGGGTGGACCACAGATGCCTTAACTAGTTCCATCGCTGTATCGAACTGTTCTCGCTTATCACCCAAGTAATCTCGTGGCCACACTGCAGTTTGTGGATTTTCAAGTGAAGGATTTTCGGCATCATCATCAGGTTCTTCAACGTGCGAAATTAATCGCCCACCATTTGCACTTGCCACACCGGCAATGAGTAAAAATATATTTGATGGTTTAACTGCGGTGGCTCCATCTCGCCATCTTGTAGTAGTACAAATCAAATTAGTTCGAGCGCGTGTAATTGCAACATAGGCTAGACGCATCTCTTCGCGCATCTTAATTTGATCCACACATTGACGAGCAAACTCTTTGATCGCCTTTGCAGCGTCGCTATTTTTAGTAATGCCATCTAAAGAAAAGTGTGGGAGTTCGTGTGCATCTCCGCGAAGTGCAAATGGCACATGCTTTTCATTCTTTAACCAGTTATCCGGGTCAGAGCGGTTTACGCCAGGGAAAGTTCCTTCAGATAATCCAGGCACGGCGACTACATCCCATTCAGCGCCTTTTGCCATGTGAACAGTAAGGATTTGGACCACATCTGTGCGGACTTCAGGGGCTCCAACCTTGAGCCCACCTTCTTCATCAGATGCGACATCTAGCCAATCAAGGAAAGCTGACACTGTTCCGCCACTGCGTTCAAACTTTGCTGCCTCATCTAAGAAACGATCAAGGTGGCGACGACCGCTTTGTGAGCCTTCTCGCAATGTGATTTCAGATTCAAGGGTTAAGTAGTTTTCAATCTCTGTTACCAAATCTGTAATCTGTCCACCAGCACGAGAACGCAAACGACGTAAATCTTGTGCAAAGGTAACAAGACGTTGATATCCAAGATCACTAAAATTACTTTTTTTCGCCGAAGTTATCTCATCTAAGGCATCAATGATAGATCCAGCGAATTGGTCATCTGCTTCTAGTTGATCAGGGTTACCCGCTGCAATTTTTTTAATAAAGCTCTTAGAGTCTGTGTGCATCGCCTTGGCACGTTCGCGGCTAAATGCACCGAGCGCAGCAATATCGCGTGGACCTAGATTAATTCGTGGTCCAGTTAAGTGGCGCATTAAAGATGAACCTGCATCCGGATCGGTAATAATTTTCATCAAAGTTACAACATCTACGACCTCTGGAATATTAATCAAACCACCGATACCGATAACTTCAACAGGTAAGCCTTGCTCACGTAAAGCCAGTTCAATTGAGGTTATCTGACTACGCTTTCGTACCAAAACTGCAAATGATTTACCAGCATCGGGATTCCACAACGCCTTGAAGTATTCAGCGATTGCTTGTGATTCAGTTTCCACGGTTTCAAAAATTCCGTAGGCAAGTTCACCGGCACCAGCGTTTTCACGTGCTTCAAGTTCGACAACTTGCTGCCCACCTGCAGCTTTGATTTCAGCGCTTATGGTGTTGGCTGCAGCCAAGATAATTTTGTCATTACGAAAAGTGGTTGGCAGTGAGAATTGCTCAGTTCCGATTTGGCCTTTCGCCTTTGGAAAATACTTATGGAATGAGGCCATAGTTCCAGCAGAAGCCCCGCGCCAGGTATAGATAGCCTGCGACGGGTCTCCCACGGCCATTACGGGGTGTCCGGTTTCTTTCATAGAATTGCCGTACAACGAAGACAGCATTCGCACTTGGGATTGTGAAGTGTCTTGATATTCATCAAGCAGTACAACCTTGTACTTGCCACGCTCTAGCGTGCCAATATCTTCAAAGTTTTGTGCGATATCTGCCGCAAGTGACATCTGATCATCAAATGATAGTTCTCCCGCTGCTTTACGACGATTCAGGAAAGTTTCAACCATAGGCAGCAAAGAATTACGTTGGCGCATGGCGCGAGCAACTGCCCGAGTATCTTCATTTGTTGTACCAGCTAATTGTTGAAGTTTTTCAAGCATTTCGTTGCCAATAAATTCGATATCTGCTGGGTCTACTTGATGTTCTAACATGAACTTGGAAAGACCAAGTAAATCCTTAATTACTGTGCTGACTGCACTGTCATTGCGATATGAGTCATCTGGCCAGTTGCGCACAACATCAGATGCAATCTGCCAAATTGCAGCCTCACCCAATGGTTCAGCATCTGCATCTATCCCATAACGAATTGCATGCTCGCTGAGCAACTTGCCCGCATATGAATGATAGGTGGTTACAGCGGTGCTATTTGATGTAATGTGTTTAAACTCTGGCAGTTGTGATAGTTGGCGCAAACGCTTGCGAATTCGAACCGATAATTCACCCGCAGCTTTACGTGTGAAGGTAAGACCCAAAATTTGATCAGGAGTAGCAAAACCATTTGCTACTAAGTACAAGACACGATTACTCATGGTCTCTGTTTTGCCAGAACCAGCACCTGCGATAACTACGGCAGGTTCTAACCCACTGCTTATAATCGCTGACTGATGCTTTGTAATTGGTTTAATCTGTGACCCGAACTTTGGATGGGCCTGGAGTTTGGCAATAATCTGCTCAGGTGTGTATTTAGGTTCTATAGGTTCCGTGCTTCCAATCAATGTCATTGCTCAATCACCGCCCTTCCATCACTTTGAACAGGGCAGGATTTCCTTACCGGGCAGCCTTTGCAACGCTTGTTAACGGTGGCAAAGAAAGTGGCTGCTCCCATACCTTCGCCGATAGTTTCAATGGTTGCCTTGGTTTCGTCTAAGTCGATTGCATACTGCTTGCGAATTGATGCAGCCGTATTGTCTGTCCCCAAGTAGACCAACTCTGCACCAGAGCTTTTTGTGCCTTCAGTAAATCCACCTTCGGCCACGCCTAATTGATAACTTGCAAGCTGAAGATTTTTCTTTGCATCCTCCTTGCTAATTGCAGTCTTGCCGGTTTTAAAGTCAATGATAAAAAGTGATCCGTCGGCTTCTACTTCTAGACGATCAACCGTACCAATAATGCGAGCACGACCGATTTTTACATCAAAGCGAAGTTCAGCACCAATAACATCACGCTTACTCTCTTTGTGGTATTCAGCAAATTTTTGAAGCATGATTACTGCTGATTCCAAATGTGATGCACTTACCCATCCGCTTTCAGAATCAATCAACTTCCAGGAGTTTCGCAAAGTTTCGATTAACTGCTCGCGAGTTGTTCCTGGCTCCAGAACCATCTTTGCTGCAAATGCGTGAATCGCAGAACCCAAAACCATCGCGGTGCTATCACCGTCTGATCCACCATTATTTTGAAGAAACCATTTTACGCCGCATTCAAGAAATGATTCTGCACCCGATGGTGAAACTATAACTTCTTTGTTTGGATCAACTACAGGTGCATCAGTGCTTAACGGAACTGAACCAATCCAACTATCTGGATTGGCCAGATAAATTCCTTCGGTGCTCATCGCCTTTAGCAACGCTGCAGCCTCAATTGCCTTGGGTCCATTCAATTGTGCACGGAGCTCGGCAACTAATGCAGGTGCCGTGATTGGACGCGGAACATCAGTCAGCATATGTTCTTCATCATCTGTTTTATTAACTATAACTTCGACCGCTTCAAAGAATTGCGAAGGTTCTTCATCTTCGCGCTGAACTGCAGTGATGAAAAGTGATTGTTTGGCGCGGGTTAGAGCCACATGGAAAAGCCGTTGTTCATCTTGCAGTAAGCCATTGGCTGCGATTACATCTAGTTGATCCCGCGGAATATCGGGATTGCGTTTGCGCTCTACCAAGCGTTCAGCACCCAATAGAGAAGAACGTTGCTTCAGGTTAGGCCAGGTACCTTCTTGCAAACCTGCGATTGCAACTATTTCCCACTGGCGACCTTTTGCGCTGTGAACGGTAAGGATTTCTACGAAATCTGGTCGTACTCCTTTAGCGGTAATGACATCGCCAGCTATGTCCTCCTGTGCAATTTCATTAATAAATGCTGCTGGGCCTGACAATGGAAAGCGCTCGGAATAACGTGCGGCAGAATCAAACAACTGCATCATTGCATCAAGATCACGATCTGCTGCAGCTCCGCGAATTCCGGGACGTAACGCTTGATTGCGCCAGGCTGAAGCTAACTTCTGACCATCACTTGTAACTGAGTTATTCCAAATAAACCACAACAAGTCATCAGCTAAAGCGCTCTTATTTTGAGCAATCGCTTTTGCACCCTTTAGCAACTTATGTACACGTAAAACACTGTCTGCGCCTTCAATAAATAATTGTCCATCTCTAATTGCATCTAGCAGCAGTTGAGTTCCAGAGCGTTCATCACCTTCAGGTCGAGCGGTAATCAAGGCTCGTCGAATTCGGCGAAGCGAAATCGAATCTGCGCCACCAAATTCAGATAGTAGTAGTCGCTCGGCGGTATCTAAATTTAGTGGTTGCTCCTCAATTGCAACGCGGGCAAGTAATAGAAATGGTGATATCGCTGGGTTACCCGCAAGAGCTTGAAGCTCGGAAGCAACTGGAATACCAACTTGTGAAAAAGCACGGCGCAGCGCAGCTGCTTGGACTCCGGGTGTGCGCAGGACAACTGCCATATCGCTGTATGAAATCCCTTGACGCAAATGTGCACTGCGGAATTGGTGCGCGATAAAGGCAGCCTCTTCTGTTGCGCTTCTAAAGCGATGCACCCCCACAAAACCTTGATTTTCATTGGCTTCAGTGCGCTTGCGGGTAACCGGTGAGCCACGCAGACCCTGCACATATTGATGACCCACGGCAAAGACCGCCTTTGCGTTGCGATAAACATGAGACAGTACAACTTCCTTGGCGCGATATGGGTCAAGAGCTGCAGCTAAACCATCAGGATCTGCTCCGCGGAATCGACCTACTGCACTATCTGCATCAGCACAGATGATTACATCGTTTCCAGCAAGTAACGCCAGAAGTTCGCGCTGTGCCGGATCACTTTCCTGAAATTCATCGACCATGATTGTTGTAAATCGATTACGTAACTGACTGAGCAATGCTGGATTATTACGTAAGTGAATCGATGCTCGCGATACTAATTCAGATGGATCAATACGAAGCTTTGCATCTTGGGCACTGATTTCTCGCAGGATCATGGAATTTGAATATCGCTTCCAAAATGCTGCCGCTGGTCCCCAATACTTTTCGCCTTCTTGTGCACCTAATTGGGCTAGCTGATCTGCATCGATTCCGCGTTCTGATGCGCGCAAAATTAAATCGCGAAGTTCGCGAGCAAATCCGCCAGTTGTTAAAGCCTTATACAAATCTTCTGGCCACTCTTTGTAACCATCAACAATGTCACCTTGCAATAGTTCGCGAATATAGTTCTCTTGTTCTGGACCGCTGAGCAAAATCGGATCTGGATCGTTCTTTGCCTTCATCTTTAAAATCGAAAATGCCGGCGAGTGAAAAGTTCTAGCCAATGGTTCAAACATAGTTTGACTTGTGCGCAGCGCAATCGCATCACGAAGTTCGGATGCTCGCTCGCGGCCATATGTCAGTAAGAGAATTGAATCTGGATTTTGTCCTTGTTCAATCCGAGCAAGGGCTGCTTCAATTAAAACCGTTGTCTTGCCGGTACCTGGTCCACCTTGCACAACAATGGCAGATCCACGGTGCGCAACAACGGCCGATTGTTCCGCGTCCAGTGCAACCGGGGCAGCCTGAAGCACCTGTCGTACAAGGCTGAACGGCTGCTTACTCACAGTGAGCATCTTGCCCGAATGCGCCGACAAATCGGTTGCTTTACGCCTGTGGCGCTAGTTCAGTACCCGTTTTGCCCATTATTTAACCATAAGCCAACTAATTCAGATTCTAAAAAGTTGAACCAAGATTCGCAGCTTTGAAATTCTTGCCTTGCATTGTTAACGCAAGACCTACTTCGCTTAGTGAAATGGATTTCACGCTCATACCTTGTGGTGGGCTCAATGTGCGAACACTCTTGGCTTTTATTTGATCTTTAATCTCTGCAGGTAATGAATCTGCAGGAATTTCATTACCAAATAGAGATACTCCTTGAAGTTCGAAGTAGATCTGATTGTCTGAATACTTTGGAACAAGAATTGCCGTACCAAGACCGCCCGAACCAACTGAGATTTGCAGAGTGTTTCCTACGATTTGGGCATCACTAAAGTCAGTTAATTCCATAATCGTTGCAGCAGGAATAGTTGCAGTTACATCTAATGAACCGATCACGTTTGGAGTTGTCTTCGAAATATTTTTGGCATCAATAGCAAGTGATGGTTTAAAGGTTGAATTCTTTAATTGATATTGGCCCACATCAATGTGAACCGATTTAATGGAGTCATTCACTATGTTTCCGGGAATTTCAAACAAAGGTACAGAAGCCGATACGTCGGTTGCTCTGGGCATAACCTCATAGACCCGTGTGGTGATTCGAGATGAGATGGATTTTTCAATTGTGATCGCACTGATAGCAATAACGGCAACTAAAGCTATAGGTACTACGCGGTTCTTTTTCATCAACTCGAACTCCCCTTAATTATCGATGTTGCAGTCTAAGTGATGAAGTGAGAAAGCCCCGCAACTGATAATCAGTGCGGGGCTCTCTCTGTGAATTACCTGTTAATTAGCGTTGAGATTCGCCTTCTTTGCACGAGAAGTAGCACGTGCGCGCTCGTCGCCGTTAAGAACAACCTTGCGGATGCGAACAACCGCAGGTGTTACTTCAACGCACTCATCTTCACGACAGAATTCCAAAGCGCCTTCCATGTTGAGCTTCTTAGGCGGAATCAAACGCTCTGATTCATCTGTACCTGAAGCACGCATGTTTGTTAGCTTCTTTTCGCGAACACAGTTAACGTCCATGTCATCA
>Ga0164293_10005941_pt1 | contig 10389 bp, 4 predicted proteins | sample GEODES118metaG_FD_111487 | JGI IMG/M metagenome (GOLD analysis project Ga0164293, IMG submission 111487) | Eutrophic lake water microbial communities from Lake Mendota, Wisconsin, USA - GEODES118 metaG | ecosystem: Environmental > Aquatic > Freshwater > Lake | place: USA: Lake Mendota, Wisconsin...
ACCAGGTTCTGCGGCAATCTATATTGAGCCTTGGCATAAAGATATCTTTGATTTGTTAGACATTAAAAAGAATACAGGTGCTGAAGAATTAAGAGCTCGTGATTTATTTACCGCACTTTGGATACCTGACAACTTTATGAGGTCAGTTAAAGAAAATGGTGATTGGTATTTATTCTGTCCTAACGATATTGAGAAATCAGGATTAAAACCATTACAAGAGTGTTTTGGTGACGAATATGAGGAAGTTTATAACAAAGCGGTCTCTATGGGTCTTGGTAAAAAAGTTAAGGCTCAAGACATTTGGACTAAAGTTATTGAATCACAAGTTGAAACTGGTGTTCCTTACTTATGTTCTAAAGATAACGCGAATAAGAAAACTAATCACCAAAACATCGGTGTGATTAAACAATCAAATCTTTGTAATGAGATTTATCAGTATACTGATGAAGAAACAACCGCAATCTGTACCTTATCATCTATGGTATTGAAAAACTTTATTAAGTCAGGAAAGTTTGATTTTGAACTTTTATTTAATGAGGTTAGAAAAGTTGTAAGATCACTCAATAAAGTTGTGGACATTAACAACTACTCAACGCAAAAAGGGTTAAAAGGTGGTTTAGAACAAAGAGCAATTGCTATTGGAACACAAGGTTTAGCGGATGTATTTTATTTAATGGATTATATCTTCACGTCTGATGAAGCAAAAAAATTAAATAGAGACATTTTTGAAACAATCTATTACGCATCGATCTACGAAAGTAATCAGTTGTGTATGAATGGAAAATACGAACAATACAAATTCTTCAAGGGATCACCAATGTCTCAAGGAGTATTCCAATTTGATATGTGGAATATTGATGAGACACAACTATCAGGAATGTGGGATTGGGACAAATTGAAAGAAAGTGTTAAATCGTATGGTGTTTGTAACTCATTATTCACGGCACAAATGCCAGTTGCGTCTTCGGCAAAGATCACAGGTTCTTATGAAATGACAGAACCGGCTCACTCAGCAATCTTTAACAGACGAGTTGTTGGTGGTGAGATCATGATTGTGAACAAATATTTAATCACGGACTTTGAAAAAATAGGTATATGGTCTGAGGATTTGAAGAATGAAATTATTATGAATGAAGGATCAATTCAGAACATTAATTTCAATAACTACTTAGATCCTGAAGATAAAAATTACAATAAGAAAGTTAAACGAATTGAACATTTGATTCCTAAATACAAAACAATTTGGGAGATATCACAAAAACAACTTATTGATATGGCGGCAGATAGAGCACCATTCATTGATCAATCACAATCAATGAACATCTATATGTCTAATCCAACATTATCAAAGATTACCTCATCACACTTCCACTCTTGGGAAAGTGGATTGAAAACACTTTGTTATTATGTGAGAACCAAAGCGATTTCAACAGGAGCAAAACATTTGGCGATGGACATTTCAAAAAAACAAAAACCAAAAGCAACACCTGAACCACCGAAAGTTGAATATAGTAATATAAATTTACCGTCAAAACCTGAGAATTCAGATTTTGAATGTTTTGGATGTTCATCTTAATCACGACATTAATCACGACAATGTGTCGCGATTATTTTAATAGAAAGGTATAAAAAAACAATAAATCACGATTTCTGTCGTGATTTTTTTTTATATGTAATATTTATAAATAAAAATTATTATGAAAAAAATAGTAAGACTTAATGAAAGAGACTTAGCTAATATCGTAGCTAAAGTGATAAGAGAAGAACAAAAAAGTAAAAAGAACCTTAATGAAGGTGTATTATTAACTTTAGGTGGACTTGCACTTGGTGGAGCTGTTATCAAAAAAGCATACGATTATATAAAAAACAGACAACTTAAAAATAATATGTCTGAGACAGGTAACGTTAAAAAATCTAAAGATGGTAAATTTACCATGAAAGAATATGAAGACAATTCGTCTGGTGAAACGTTTTGGGGTGTTGATGTAACTGACCACACTAGAGGTGAAGGATATGAAGAGAGACGAGTTTTATTATTTAAAAACGACCCTGAAAGAATTGAAAAAATCTTAAATTCCGAAGTTAAACATGATTATTCTGATGAGGCGTATATGACAGATGGATACGAAGATATGTTCGGACAATTCAAATCCGACAAACGAATTGATTTAGATATCGAAGATTAATAAAAAACCCTCCCCAAAAAGGAGGGTTTTTTATTTGTTCTAATTTTTACTTAAAAAAAACCTAACCTATATTTATATGTGATATGGCAAATGGTATTACATACGGTATTTCTTTTCCTTTTGTGGATTCATTCACAGGTAGGTATTTGGACGTAACAAATTCTACTGAAGGTGAAATTAGATCTGACTTAGTTCACTTACTTTTAACAAGAAAAGGATCAAGGTATTTCTTACCCAATTTTGGTACTCGTCTTTATGAGTATATTTTTGAACCTTTAGATGGGCCAACGTTTTCGGATATTGAATCTGAAATAAGAGACACAATTGGTAATTACATGCCAAATCTACAAGTTACTAATATTACCGTTGAACCGGCATCTGCGGGATTAGAAGATAAAGGATTTACGGTAAATCAAGATGGTGAACGAGAATTTAAAGTTACCAATATTGCTCAATTAGAACACACAGCAAGAATTAAAATAGATTACAGAATAACGGATTCTGCTTTTGAATCTAGTGATTTTATCATTATTAATATTTAATAGTATATGGCAGAAAAGAATATATCTTATACAGTCCGAGATTTTCAAGGAGTAAGAACTGAGTTAATTAACTTCACTAGAACGTATTATCCTGATCTCGTTCAAAACTTTAACGATGCGGGTATTTTCTCTGTGATGTTAGATTTGAATGCGGCAGTTACGGATAACCTTAACTTCCAAATAGATAGAAGTATCCAAGAAACCGTATTACAGTTTGCGCAACAAAAGAACTCCGTTTATAATATTGCAAGAACTTATGGTTTAAAAGTACCGGGTCAAAGACCGTCAGTTGCTTTAGTTGATTTTTCAATTACAGTTCCCGCTTTCGGAGATAGGGAAGATTTAAGATATTGTGGTGTTTTAAGACGAGGATCCCAAGTTAATGGAGCTGGGCAACCTTTCGAAACGGTATATGATATTGATTTTGCTTCACCAATAAATGCTGAGGGATCACCAAACCGAGTTAAAATACCAAACTTTGACTCAAGTGGTAAACTTATTAATTATACGATTCTTAAACGAGAAGTTGTTGTTAATGGTATTACGAAAGTTTATAAGAGAGTAATTACCGCTAACGATGCTAGACCTTATTTAGAATTATTCTTACCTGAAAAAAATGTTTTGGGTATTACAAGTGTTTTACTTAAATCAGGAACACAATACTCAACAATACCACAACCACAAGATTTTATCACCGTAGGTCCTGAGAGATGGTTTGAGGTGGATGCTTTGGTACAAGATAGAGTTTTCATTGAAGACCCTACTAAAGTATCTGACCAACCTGGTATTAAAGTAGGTAGATATATAACAACATCAAACAAATTTATTAGTGAGTATACACCTGAAGGTTTCTGTAAAATGACCTTTGGTGGTGGTAATATCTCCGCAGAACAACAATTAAGAGAATTTGCCCGTGATGGTAAAGGTTTTGATTTAAGTAGATATACCAATAACTTTGCTATGGGTGCTGCTTTGACACCAAACACGACTCTATTTGTTCAATATAGAATTGGTGGTGGATTATCAAGTAATTTAGGTATAAATACGATCAACCAGATTGGTACTGTATCATTTGCGGTTAATGGTCCATCAGATTCTGTCAACAGAAGTGTTATTAATAGTTTACAATGTAATAATGTGACTGCGGCTATTGGAGGTGCTAACCTACCAACAACTGAAGACGTGAGAAACATGGTTGCATTTAACTTCGCGGCTCAAAATAGAGCGGTTACGGTTAATGACTACAACTCAATTATAAGAACAATGCCTTCTCAATTTGGTGCACCTGCTAAAGTGGCAATCACTGAAGAGAACAATAAAATAAAAATTAAAATGTTATCTTACGATACAAGTGGTAGTTTAACGAACGTAGTTTCAAACACATTAAAACAAAACGTCGCAAATTACCTATCAAATTATCGTATGATAAATGACTACATTTCAATAGAAGCAGCAGAAACGATAGATCTTTCAGTTACGGTTGATGTTGTTTTAGATAATAGTCAAAATCAAGGTGCGGTTATCGCCAAAGTAATACAGTTGGTGTCAGAGTTCTTTAACCCATTAGTTAGAGAATTAGGTCAAAACGTTAATATCTCTGAATTAAGACGAATACTACAGTCCGAAAATGGTATTGTGAGTATTTCTGATGTTCTATTCTTTAATCAAGTTGGTGGTCAATATTCATCGGCTCAAACATCGATGCCATATGCAGATCCTTTAACAAGACAGATACAACCAACGGCAGATACTATCTTTGCTACACCAACACAAACTTACCAAATTAGATACCCAAATAAGGACATTAATGTAAGGGTATTGAACTTAAAAGCGGTAAACTTCTCGTAGCGATTTATTTTTCCAAGAATAAGATTATTTTTTCTAAAATAGGAAATAAACTATTTATGAAAAAACGAAATCTTTAATGCCCAAATCATATAGAATAAGAACCGAAGTAGGTGTTGACAAATATATTAATGTCAATTTAGAACAAGATTGGGAATCTTTGGAAGTGCTTTCCTTAAAGATTCTTGCAAATGATTTATACACAAGAATGTGTGCGGATTACGGTGTCGTAGTTGGTCGTGTTTTTGTTAATAACGGATTTGGTTTACCAAATGCTAAAGTATCGGTTTTTATCCCATTGGATGATGCGGATGAATTTGACCCTGTAATTTCCGAACTATATCCCTATAGAACCATAACCGATACCAATGAAGAAGGTTATAGGTATAATTTATTACCTAAACTACCATCATATAAAGGACACCAATCGACAGGAACATTTCCTAATGTTGGGGATGTGTTAATGGATGAATCATATATTGAGGTTTACGACAAATACTACAGATTTACTGTAACAACAAATGATAGTGGTGACTTTATGATTTTTGGGGTTCCCACCGGAACTCAAACAATTGTGATGGATGTTGATTTATCTGATATTGGTTGTTTTTCTTTATCGCCACAAGATTTAATACAACAAGGGTTAGCAACCGAAACACAAGTTAACGGGTCTACCTTCAGATCATCAACAAACTTAAGAGAATTACCACAAATTAAAAATTTGGTGTTTGATGTTGATGTTGCTCCTTTTTGGGGTGATCAAGAGTTATGTCAAGTTGGTATTACACGAGTTGATTTTGATTTGACCAAACAAGCAAATATCAGTATCCAACCAACCTCCATATTTATGGGGTCAATTATATCAACAACAAATGACGATGCATTGAAGATTGGATGTAAACCAAAAAACAATACAGGTAATTTATGTGAGTTGGTTTCAGGTCCTGGTGAAATACAGGCAATACGACAAACAATTAATTCTGATGATCAAGGTTTACCAATATTAGAGGTATATCAAGTAGAACAGGAAGGTAAAGTAATTGATCCTGATGGGGCATATGTCCTTAACGTACCAATGAATTTGGATTACGTATTCACAAATGAATTCGGAGAACAAGTATTATCCGATGACCCTAGTAAAGGTATACCAACAAAAGGTAAGTACCGATTTAAAATGAAGTGGCAAAATGAGGAAGGACTACAGAATAGTTTCCAAAGAGCCAATTTCTTAGTACCAAACGTTAAAGAATACGGGTGGTCAACATCAGGTAATGATCCATTTGATCAAGCAACACAAACCTATACTTACCAAATTCAACCAGGTTTAGTTACAGGTGTAACAGAAGTACAATCATTTGGTTTTGATGCTGGTATTTCATTTGAAACTTCACTTAATAATTCATCATATGAAATATATTTGAATGGTGTTCTATATACGGGGTCTCAAAATTCAATACCATTTAATGTCGGGGACACAATTCAAATAGTCGGTACATCCGTAAATCCTAACGTTACTCAAGATTTTACATTCAAGGTATACCCTGAAACACTATTCAATCTTTTAAAGTCATATGCGTTCAGTTTAGATTGGGATGATTATGTTAACCCACAAGAAGCGATCGATTGTGAAGATACTTTCTATGAGTTTAAATATAATAAAGTTTATACGACCGCAATGTTCTTGGATAGATACAAGAATGGAATTGGTAGGGCAAGACATTTAGGGATAAAAGAAATTGATAACAGATCTTGTAAATCGACGGTAAATACGTTCCCTGTAAATGATATAATTAGAAACTTTGACCCAATATTTTTTGTGTTTAACATATTGATCAACGTTTTAACTTTCCCACTTTTAGTTTTACTATTTGTTGCACACTTTATTTCATTCACATGGCCAATACTCAAATACGTATTAATAGTTTTAAGTCTTTATTTAACTTATGATGCGGCAGTTTCGTTGTTTAACGCTATACAGACTGGTATACAATTAGTTAGTGCGGGTGCTGGTGTTATTTCAGTTGGACTTGGGGTTACCGTTAACGTGGGGTGGATACTTGAGGGTATTCGTTTAATATTTGCCGGTATTTTCTTAATAGCCGCAGCGGCATTTAAAGTGGCGCTAGCGGCGGCATTTTTCGCCTTTACAATTATTGCCGCAATTAAAGTAAAAGGGTTCCCAAGAATATCTTTACCTATGATTGCATATCCTGATTGTACGAGTTGTGATTGTGATTGTAAAACTGCGGAAATGGATGATAATTTTGACCTCAATAGTGTTAATGATGAAATAGACGCTGCCGCTCAAGGAGGGTCAAGTAGTTTTTATGATCTAACATTAGTACCGTCTTTAAGTATTATTGCGCCTGTTAACTCTGCTGGGTCATATTATATACAACACCCTAACATGTCAGGACCAGATGATGATCCAAATAGTAATCCATTCCAATGTGGGGGGTCGGGACCTTATAAAACATTTGCATCACTCATAGGTGATGATAAGATAAATCAAGATTTAGCGGTACAAGCGTCTTTGGATTTAGCGAGAGTTATTTCTGGTTACGATGTACTTTCATCTACTAATCCGAATAGATTATATGATAATGAACAATATTTGCTTCACGCCCCACAACCATTTTTATGGTCGGCAGATAAAGATGGTGTAGGGACTGACGATAGATATTTTGCGTACCCAACCTCAAAAACATTCCCACAACAATTAAACGACTTCAACACAAGAGATAAGTATTTCAACACAGGAGGAGCATATAATCAAATACAAACAACGGTGAATCCTTCTCTAAACTCACAACCATTTACGGATCAAGTGGTTGTTGTTTTAATGAGTCCTGGTGCGATAGGTCAAATCGGAATTGGAAATGTGTGTTCATTCCAAGACCCAAATTACACCGACGCACAATCCTCAAATCGTTTACTTAATTTAACAGGGGCAACACTTAATCAGTTTAACACTAATTCAATTACGGGGACAACACTAACAGGAAATTCAGTACCGGCTTTAGTGCAATATGCTAATCCTGCTAACCCACAAGTTAACTTAAATGCGAACATCGTACTTAATCTACCACAAGTTAGTCAACAATCTGTTGTTGGTAACCCAAATGTTGAAGCGTCTTATTTACAGTTTGCGACCGATATTGAGTATTTCCAACTAATAACAGGACTTACCGTTAATGAATTCATCGGAATTGATCAGTTAACCACTGGGTATTATCCTAACAACTACTTAAGGCATGATGTTACTATTTTAACACCTGACTGTCCGGTAGGTGACCAAACAGCATTTAGTTCTTGGACAATAAATAACGTAGTTACCTTGATGGATGGTTGGGAAGGTTATGAAATTTGTATTTTTGTAAGAGGTGTTGACCCATTCACACCAAAACAAACTATCAAATACGATGTATCTAAAATATTTGGTTTCTCATCTTTTGGGTCGGTTCAGATTGAAGGTTCGTATTATTTAAATAGACCAATACAGGGTTATAGTACTTTTGCTTCTGGTAATAAACCAGTTAGTCACGTAAGTGCTAACAATAATGTTTCTAACTTATATTTCCCATCATTTGCATTCACACCTGATACGACTAAGTTTACGGCGTTTACCTCTAACTTACCTTATTATTATTTATGTACTGACGATACCAATGTTACTAATATTGGTTCTTACACACCAGTATTTCCTACTTGGCAGAACACATCACAACTAACAACAGGTGGTAATTTATATCAACTTTTAGCGTCGTCTTATTATACGATACCACAACAACAATCTGCGCCAACTCAATATGTTGGTGGTAATGCATTCTTAGCGTGGAATTTAGATCAATTAATATTCACAAAAACAATATACACCAATTCAGGTGGTTCATGTGATAGTGAATGTCAGAAAAAACAATATTACAATACTCAAAGTGGTTGGTTTAATAATGTTAATGTTGGAGGTAACCTATCAGTTTTATATTCACCGGCTTACTATAGATACGGATTAACGCCTGTTACATTCCAAAGTACAAATATCGTAATGAGAAGTGACCGATTACCAACATCAACTAAAATTGAAAATGGTGTTCAGAATAGAACTGGTTATGCTTTACACCAAAATAACAATTTTACCGCTTATAACGCTTCAGGTATTCAAACTGAACCTACAATATCGGCTGGTGCGGACTTACCAACGGGTGATCAACAAGATGAGGATTCATTTGTTTCAGGTTTGACAAATACTTTAACTTGTGAAGGTATGGTTCCTTTGGAATGTTATAGTGGATCAGGAAGTAATGTTGGGGTTATTCCTCCCGATCAATGTTCTATACCTGTTAACAGAATGGTTAATGGTTGTTATTGTTTATTAAATAAAACATACTTAGCCCAATATGGTGATGACGCTAGATTATTCTTAGAGTGGAAAGTTAGATTTACAATGAACTTTGCTGCTTGTAGAGGTGTGTTTTCACAGGTGTTCCAAAACAACTGGTTAAATGGGTCTTTATATATGTTTAGCTTTAATAAGAGTACAACATTCGGACCTACACTACAACCAAATTACAATTACTGCGAAGATGTTGTTGTATTTAATGATTTGTCAAATAGTTTCTATTATAGATCGTCACCATGGAATGGTAATGACTTTATTGGTAAAAATTCACCATCAATAAGTCCTTTTACCCCACAAAGTCTTAAAGATTTTCCTGGTTTTGGGTACAATAAAAAACAAATTCAATTCCCAACAACGGTAGTTGATTTAGGGCCAAGAGATAGTTTTATTAATGAGATTTGTTGTAGTGGTATTGATGGTTTTGGATCTTACTACGCGGATCAATTAAAAGCGACATCATACCAAGATAATTCTGATCTAATCCAATTAGGGTTCTTATCGAGAATTTTAAATGAAGGGGTTAGACAAAGAATGATACCTGTTAGTACTGGTGGTGACTCAAGTGAAGGTAAAGGTATTATACAGTTCTTTAACAGTACAAGAGGTGGTTATAGAATTGATGGTGATTGGGCTCAGATGTTATCAGTTAATTCGGAGTGGAAAGTATTGCCATTCATTAGTGAGAACGTACCAAGTAATAATTATATTTTCTTCGGTGATAACTATTATCCGGCTTCTTATCCGTCAAATGCGGACATTAAACCGGTATTCGGTGTATTCTTCCAAACACCATTACAAAACTTAAACTACAGAAAAATTGAATCACCGGGTATTGAAACATACAGTAACTCCCCATTAATTCAGGAAAAATTTGGTTACTCTAAATCTCAAGTTGTTCCTCATTACAAATGGTCTTTAAAACAAAGTAACCCTACTATGAACATCTTTGGGACCGAAGATAACAACTGGCTTACTGATAATGTTTATAGTGGAGGGTTCTTTAGTAAGAAATACCAAGATCTTGACTTTGATACTTTACAAGAAAAATACATTACCCAAACAACTAAGTTAGGTTACATTTCAAATTATGTTAATAACGTACCAGATGCTCAACCAACAATTAATAGTATTATACAAGGACAACCAATCGGATCTAATCAACAAGCAGTTGTTGTTGGAGCACCATACCACTTCTATTTTGGTTTGAATAATGGTAAAACAGCGGTAGACAGGTTCTATAAACTTTACGTAGCAACAACTGATTAATAATGACCGTAGACCCAACAGAAAGAATAATATCGTCAACACAGAGATATAAATCCGCACCGAGAACTGATCAGTTTATAAACATACCGTTCAGTCAAACAAGTAAAGATTTAGTTGAATATGACAGAAGTGTTGATTTAAATTTGGTAAA
>Ga0164293_10005944_pt1 | contig 10388 bp, 8 predicted proteins | sample GEODES118metaG_FD_111487 | JGI IMG/M metagenome (GOLD analysis project Ga0164293, IMG submission 111487) | Eutrophic lake water microbial communities from Lake Mendota, Wisconsin, USA - GEODES118 metaG | ecosystem: Environmental > Aquatic > Freshwater > Lake | place: USA: Lake Mendota, Wisconsin...
ACCAGTAAACAAAACTGGCAAAAAACGCCACACCCCAAACACGGGGGTATCCAAAGTGCAGCAAAAAACAAACAACAAACAAAAACCACCAAACACACTATTGAGTTCTCAAACAACACACCCGGCATCTCCGGCCGCGCGATTTACCCGCGGCGATTGCCGCGTGCTCATCGTTACGGACATTGGAACCGAACCGAAGACCGGATCTATTCCATGGAGGTGCCGCCGCGCTCTGCGGAAGAACCGCGTCGCAACGACTCCGTAAAGCTACGTCAGGCGACCATGCGAGTCAAATCCCCTGAGCACCAAAGGGCTTTGACGTTCGTCACACTGGGCGCCGACGTCCGTCACACTGGGCGCCGCACCGACATCACCGCGCTTCATGGCAGCACTGGGACCCGCTGCACCCCGGCGATGTTGCGCTTGCCCCGGCGAAGAACCAGCCAGCGTCCGTGCAGGAAGTGAGATGACTCGGCCACCCACTCCTCGCTGTCGATCCGAACGTTGTTGACCGACACTCCGCCTTCGGCGATCGTTCGCCGCGCGGCTCCCTTGCTGGCGGACAGCCCTGTCGCCACCAGCAGGTCGACGATGGTGTCGGGGCCGCCGGGCGGCAGTTCGGCCACCGAGGTTTCCCGCAGCGCAGCGGCCAGGGTGGACTCGTCGAGCCGCTCCAGTTCACCGCGACCGAATAGCGCCGCCGATGCATGCTCGACGGCCTCGGTGGCGTCCGCGCCGTGCACGAGCGTGGTCAATTCGCGGGCCAGTCGGCGTTGCGCGGCGCGTTCGTGCGGTCGCGTGGCGGTGGCTTCTTCCAGTTCGGCGAGATCCTCGGCAGGCAGAAAGGTGAACCAGCGCAGATACCGGATGACGTCGGCGTCGGCGGTGTTCACGAAGTACTGATACCAGGAGTACGAGCTGGTCATTTCCGGATCGAGCCAGAGGCTTCCCCCGCCGGTGGATTTGCCGAACTTGGTGCCGTCGGCGGCGGTGACCAATGGAACGGTCAGCGCATGGACCGTCGCCCCGAGTTTCTGGCGGACCAACCGCACCCCGGCGATGATGTTGCCCCACTGGTCGGAGCCGCCGATCTGCAGCGAGCACCCGTAGCGCTGATGCAACTCCACGTAGTCGTTGGCCTGCAACAGCATGTAGCTGAACTCGGTGTAGGAGATGCCCTCGCCGTCGAGCCGGCGGCGAATGGTGTCGCGGTCGAGCATGACGTTGACCGAGAAATGCTTGCCGACGTCGCGCAGAAACTCGATCGCGCCGAGCGGCTTCGTCCAAGTCAGGTTGTTCACCACCACGGCCCCGGTCGCGGTGTCGTCGAAGTCGACGAACCGCTCGAGTTGACCGCGGATGCGCTCGGACCACGCCGCGACGGTGTCGTCGGTGTTCAAGGTGCGCTCACCGGCGTCGCGGGGGTCGCCGATCAGACCGGTGGCACCACCGGCGAGCACGATCGGTCGATGCCCGGCCCGCTGGAACCGCTGCAATGTCAACAGCGGCACCAGGTTTCCGGCGTGCAGGCTCGGCGCGGTCGGATCGAATCCGGCGTAGACGGTCAGCGGCGGCTGCACCGCAGCCGCTTGCAGCGCCTCGATATCAGTGGACTGCGCCACCAGGCCGCGGCAGGTGAGCTCGTCGACAATCGTGGTGCCCATCGTGGTGCCCATAGGTGAATCTTGACCTATCGCCTGCCGCTAGGCCGTCGACAGGCCCCCCGATACGGCCCCCGAGTGGCCTCCCGGTAGTCCCCCCGGTAGTCCCCCCGGTAGTCCGAAGTCGTCGCTGAGACAGTCCGCCGCAGCGAGGCCGGACAGCGCCACCATGGGCAATCCCCCGCCCGGGTGGGCGCTGCCGGAAGCCAGGTAGAGACCGGGTACGCCAGGCACCCGATTGGGCGGCCGCTTGAAGGCGGCGAACCGGTTGTTGCTGGCAGCTCCGTAGATGGCGCCGCGGCTGCCCGGAAAAGCGGCCGCCAACTCCGTCGGAGTGCGGCGCCAGAGCATCGAATCGCCGTGGCTCCACCGGCCCGCGGCCCGGATGCGCTGTTCGACCGCTGCCTCCAGATCGGCCCAGACCGCCGCCGGCCGCGGCCGGTCCGTGGGCTCGGCGGGAGCGTTGGCCATCACGAACAGCGGTTCGGCGTCGGCCCATCCCGGTAGTCCGTGGCAGCGCTCCTGGGCGCACAGGTAGACCGTCGGCGCCGCCGGGGGCCGGTCGCGGTCGAAGATATCGGCGAACTCGGCGTTGTAGTCGGCGGGAAACAGCACTTCGTGCGGCAATCGGTCGGCCCGCCGGGCTGATCGCAGCACACCGGTCCAGCCGGACATCGAAGGCGGCGCAGCGGTGGGCAGGTGCCGGTCGGCACCGGGCAGCGCACCGGCGCGCAGCCACCCCACGTCGGCGTTGACCAGCACGGCCCGGCCACGCAACTCCCGACCCCCGGCCAGGACGACGCCGACCGCCGCTCCCCCATCCATCAGGAGCCGATCGACGGGGGCGCCGCACTCGATGACTCCGCCGCCGGCCTCGATGGCCGCCACCAGGGCGTCGACCAGGGCGCGGATTCCGCCCTGCACGCCGTAGCCGCCCAACGACAACTCGACGTGGGCGATGCAGTTCAGGGTCGCCGGGGCGCGGCGAGGGTCGCTGCCGTTGTAGGTGGCGTACCGGCGCAGCAGCATGCGCAGGTACGGGTCATGAACGTGACGGTCGATACCGGAGCCCATGGCGCGCATCGAGTCGACGGCCAGCAGTGCCCGGGGGTGGCGCAGGGCCAGGCCCACCATCGCCGCCCATGTCGGCGCGGGACCGCGAACGAAATGCGGGGCGGCCGCGTCCCAGATCTCCCGGCTGTAGTCGAGAAAACGGGCCAATTCGGCCTCGGCGGCGGGCCCCAGGGCGGTCCGGACCCGGGCCAGGGTGTCCTGCGGGTCGTGGGCCACCTCGACCACGCAGCCGTCGGCGTATCGGTATCGGAAACCGGGGTCCAGACGGCGCAGGCCGATCACATCATCGAGGCGCAGACCGGCGCGGGCGAACGCGTCGGCAAAGACCTCAGGCAGAGTCAGAACGCTCGGTCCGGTCTCGACCACGACGCCGTCCACCTCGACGCTTCCGGCCTTACCGCCCGGGCGCGCAGCGGCCTCGACCACTCGCACCGGCAGCCCACGGGCCGCCAAGGCCAGGGCTGCCGTCAACCCACCGATGCCGGCCCCGACCACCAGCACCTCCGCACCGGTTTCAGCCCGCACGTGGCCCCCAACGGCGCAGACAATCGAGCAGTCGCGCACCGAGGCCGTCCTGGGCTGCGACCTTGTCGGGACGCACCAGCGCGACGAAACCCGGAAACGGTTCCTGCGGGTGGCTGCGGCCCCGGCGGCCGTCGGTAGCCGCCAGCGCGGCGGCATCGATCGCGGCGAGGCCGTCGAGCATGGCGGCCTCCACGGCTGGAAGCAGAGCCGCCCCGACGACCTCCCCACCGGGCATCGGCGGTGAGAACCGGACGACCGCGGCCGGGCTGTCCTTCTCCAGGAAGACGTAGTTGATGCTCACCGCCACGACATCCACCGCACTGCCGGCATGCAAGATCTGCATTCCCGGCTTGAGGTCCAGTGGACGCAGATGGGCCGGTCGCTGGCGGCCCTGCGGGAAGATCCAGAGGCTGCGACCGGGCCGGTCGAGCAGGGCTGCCGACGCCTGCAGGCACCGCCGGCTGTGGTCCTGGCTGCTGCGGTCCAGGGGCAGCGCACCGACCCAACCGAGGAATGGCAGTTTGCGCAGGTTCGCAGCGTCCATGACCGCCCAGCCCACCCCGCCGAGCGCCTCGTCGAGAACCAGCAGCAGCAGTGGGTCCCACCAGGCAACGTGGTTGGCCGCGAACAGCAGCGGACGGCCGCCCAGCGCGGAACGGCAGTCGTCCAAGCCGGACACCCACAGCCCATCCAGCCCGTGACCGATTCGGCGGCGGGCGTACCGACGCGCGTAGTGCAGGAAGCGGGGGCGCCGGGTGTCCCCGGCTTGGGCCAGTTGGTCGATGTCGGAAGTCACACGGCCTCCCGTTGGGCACGGGCAGCGTACGACCGGCCCCGCCACCGAATGTCGCCCCGGCGGCTCCACCGGAAGCTGTCGAGAAGCACGCCCATCATGAGCAGCACGGCGATCGGATGCAGCACCACGCTGATCGGGCTGTGGCCGTGGCGCAGCGCCATGATCACCCGTAGCGCCAGGTTGGCGGCGACCCCGACGGCGGCCGCAGCGGCCAACCCGGAGGCGCCGGCTACCGCGGCAACAGGCAGAGCCAGGTAGGGCAGCACGAAGAACTGCACATGCAGCCACATCACGATGATCAGCGCCACCGGATGCCCGCCGATGCCCTCGTAGAAATTCTTGGCGAAGCCGCGCCACAGCGAGGCGGCGTCACCGTACATACGGCAGTCGGCCATCTCGTGGCCGTCGGCGAACACGACGCGGCGCCCGCTGCTCTTGACCGTCCGGCACAGCGCCATATCGTCGACCAGTGCCGTGCGCACGGCCGCCCAGCCGCCCACCGCCTCCAGCGCCGAACGGCGGATCAGCAGAAGTTGTCCGTTGGCTGCCAGCAACCGGGGGTCACGGGTCAGGTGAATCAGCGGCATCGGCAGCCACGCGAGGTAGGACAGATGCAACAGCGGCATCAACAACTTTTCGGCGACGCTGCCGGTCAGCTGATGCGGCACAGCGGTGACAACGGCGGCGTCCAGACCGCCGGTTACCTGGTCGGGTGACCCGAGCAGCGACAGCAGGCGCAGTACACCGTCGGGACACAGCACCACGTCGGCGTCCATATTGAGCAGCAGGTCACCGGCCGCTTCGTCGCTGAGCCGATGCAGGGCGTGCGGTTTGCCGACCCAACCGTCGGGCAGGCCGTCGCCGTGCACCACCCGCAGCCGGGGTAGTTCGGCGCACAGGCCGGCCAGGACCTCAGCTGTGCCGTCGGTGGAACCGTCGTCGTAAACGATGATCTCGGTGATCGGGCCGCGGGCGGCGTCGGCAGCGCGCACGCACCGCTCGATGTTGGCCACTTCGTCGCGGGCCGGAATCACGACGCTGACGCCGCCGGGTGCGGCCCGGGCGGCTGCGGGCAGCGGACGGCCGCGCCTCCAGAACAGGGCGTTGAATGCCACCAGCGCCAGCGCAATCAGCGGGGGCACCGCGAGCAGGACAGCCAGGCCAACCGCCCAGCCGGGCGAATGGCCACCGAGCAAGGCCTCCAGCGAAAGGTCCGGGTCCGCCCGCAAAGTCATGTCCGCACTTCCCCGGCCCGTCCGAGCAACCTGCGCACGCGGCCCGCGCTGTCGCCGGAGAACAGCGGCAGCCACATTGAATTGGGGCCGTCGGATTGGTGCACCCGCATCCGAACCAAAGGCCGCAGCAGGTCGGTGTCGACCCGGTCGGGCACAACATGCTCACCGACGCCGTAGGCCTCGTCGGCGCCGCAGCGGCCTTGAAGCAGGTACCGCTGGTAGAAGGGACCGTTGTCGAGCAGTGCGGTCACATCCACGTGCACCGGGGTGCCGTCGGGGTCGGGAAACGTGGCACTGGTCGGCCAGCGCAGTCCCCAGGTGCTTCGGCGAAGCCGTCCCGGCGTGATCTCGGCGTCCTCACGCACCCGGCAGGAACCGTCCGTCGCGATCTCGACGATGAAGTCACGCGGGACGGTACCGCCCGCCGCGGGAATCAGCCGATAGAAGATCAGGTCCCGGCCCGGCAGGGCGAGGCGGCCCCACCACCAGCGTTCGATGCCCAGCGCGTTCAGCGGCCGAGCGGCGCTGTTGCGGTCGTGATAGGCCCGTCCCTCCACCCGAATCTCTCCGCTGGGTGTGCGCAGTTCCAAACAGCCCCGGCTGGCGGCGATCATCGGTGTCCACAGGTGGGTGCCGACCGGATCGGACAATCGGGTGCCGTTGGAGCAGTCGCGGCGCAGCGCCCCGGAAACCTGCAGGCGGCCGGTCATCCGGCCGCCGGTGGGCAGGGCCAGATCGAGGGTGGCGTGCAGCGTGCGGGTCGGCGCCGCCCCGGCCGGTCCTGAATCGTTGCCCGGCGCGTCGGTCCACCGGAACTCGCAATCGCCCAGCCGCCAGGCGCGGCCGTCTTCGCTCCATTCGCAGTCCTGGGCGGGCAGTTCGGAAAGCAGATAGAACCGTTCGCGCCCACCGCCGTAGACGACGACGTTCACGCTCGGACGGTTGATCGGCAGTTCGGGGCGGCCGGCCCGGGCCGCCTGTACGTAGCCGGGCAGAAATGGCAGGCCCCACGACCAGATGACCGTCGCTCCCCGGCCCTGATCGTCGACCAGGTCGACGTAGAACCAGGTGAAGCCGCCCGGGCTGTGCAGGACAGCCGGATCCGGCGGACGGTCAGCGGAGCTGAGGTCGATCAAGAGGCCTCCGGGGTACGGCGCGGGGCGGCGAGCCCCGACCCTGTCTGGTTCAACGCTTGATCTTCCCGCATGCCCAACTCAGTCGCTGCCGCCCGGTCGGGATGCGCGGGGACTGCGCCGGTAGGCCGACACCTCCAGCCGGTCGGGAACCCAGAGCCGCCAGGCCCGATCAGCGGCCCGGCTGACACCGACCCGCGGGCCGGCCGCCGCGTGCGGAGCACTGTCCGCCGAGCCGGCGAGTTGCACGGTGACCGGCGAATCGGGGTCGAAAACGTCGATGCCGTTGTCGGCCATCGTGATGGCCAGCGCGGCACAGAGGTTCCCGGGGCCGCGGGCCAGTGCGGTGGCACCGACGGCGGGTCCGCGGCGGGATTGGGCGCTGTCCCGGCCGGACTCGATGAACGCCGCTCGCAACAGCACCGCCCCGGCGGTGCCGTCGCCGCCGCAGGAAACGTTGGCGCACACATGGATTCCGTGACTGCGGTAGGTGTAGAGCCGACCGGGCGGACCGAACATGACGGCGTTGCGGGCAGTTCGTCCGCGGTGGGAGTGCGCCGCCGGGTCGGGCCACGGCCCGTCAGCAGGGCCGCCGTAGGCCTCCACTTCGACGATGCGGGCACTCACTCCGCGCGCAGTGACCACCGCACCAAGAAGGCGGCGGGCGGCGGTCAGCGGGTCGACGTCCATCGCCACCGCGCCGGCGACGGGCGCCCACTGTGTCACCGGACTAACGGGCACCCGCACGGGCCATCAACTGCTCATGCTCGTCGGCGCCGACGTCAGTGGCGTCATCCACCAGCAGCACGGGGATGCCGGCCTCGATGCGGTAGGCCCTGTGCAGCCGTGGGTTGTAGAGCCGGTCGTCGATGAGCAGCAGCGGTCCGCGGTCGGCAGGGCATACCAGGATCTCGAGAAGCTTCGGGTCCATGTCGCTGGGTTGAGAGTCCATGTGGCTGAGTTGAGGGCCTACGGCATCGGCGGCATGGGCGGCGCGGTGGCGGGCGGCGGCGTCGCCACGACATTCGCCGGGCTGCCCGGGCCGGGGGCGGCCCCGGCGCCCATTGCCGCGCCCTGTTGGGACTGCGCACTGCTGAGGATCTCCATCTGCGCCTTCAGCTTCTGCTGGTAGGCGATGGTGTCCTTGAGAGCGTCGATCAGCGGCAGCTGGTTGGGCCGGTACTTCATCGCGGCCTGCAACTCGTCGAGATACTGCTTGGAGGGCTTGAAGCCCATCGAGCGCAGCTTGAGCGAGAGCTTGAGCAGGTTGGACAGTTGACCCCCGCCGGCCCCGACCGCGTACTCCTCGGCGAGTTGGTCCAGGACATCACCGGTGGCCGCAGTCGCCGCCGCAGCGGCCGCGGCGGCCACGGCGGTCGAGGCACCGGCCTCGGCACCGCCTTCGGCGGCGACGGTGGGCGTCGGAGTGGGAGTGGGCACCAGAGACGGATCAGCGAGCGAGTGGCCGGCCGTTCCGAGGACAGCTCCGATTGCGACACCGGCGCCGGCGATGCTGCTGAGCAGCCCGCGTCGCCAACCGCCGAATTTCCCGGTCATCGCTCTCCTCAACCCCTGCCTCAGAACCCTGTCAGCCTACCGCGGATCACTCGCCGCCCCGGACCATCGCCGCCCGGGCGGCAGCCGTCAACCGCCTGTACTGCCCTGTATCGGCGTCCAGGTACCAGCTGTTACGGCCCGATTTGGGGATGCCGGCCGCCCGAAGTGCCGACACCACCGGCCGGTAGGACGCGCTGATGGCCAGGGACGGCACGACATGTACGACGTCCGGCGGCAGACCCGCGGGCATGTTCGAGACGGCCTCGGCGATGTCGGCGGCCGTGACGCTCATCCCGGGCCGCACCGTCAGCGCGGTGACCGCCCGCGTCCCAGCGGGGGTGGCCACCCCGTAGGTCACCGCGAGGTCAACCGCGGGGATCGAACCGACCGAGTCGGTGATCGGCGCCGGGAACACCACTCCGCGGGGTGTGCGCAGCAGACCCGAGCGATTACCCAGCAGCCAGAAGTCCCCGTCACCGTCGCGGTAGAACACGTATTCGGTGGAGATCCAGATGTCACCGGCGGCGAACACGCCGCGCTTGATCGACGCTGTCGGGTCGATCGGACCCCACGGCTTGGCGAGCAGGACCCCGATCTCGTCTCTCCCGGCGACGCGGACGAAGCCGCGGCCGTCCTCGAGGATCAGGTCGGAATCGGGGTCATAGGCACCGAGTTCGACCTCACCGCCGCCTGGCAGCGGTCGACCTTCACTGCCGACCTTCACCCCGGCGACGTTGGCGAGCACCGCCTGACCGTCGGACGTGGCGAAGAACTCCACGATCTTGGCGGGTGCGAAGACCTCCTGGATTCGGGCCCACAAGCCGGTCGGCATGCCCGATCCCATGAACAGCCGGATCGGGTTGTTGCCGGCCATGGTGAAGTTCGGGTCGTCGATGACAGCACGCAGCATCGACCAGGTGTAGGTGACCACCGTCACCCCGTATTGCCGGACCTCGTCGAGGAACCGTTCCGGGTTCAGCCCGCGGGACAGCGCGATCCGGGAACCGGCCACCACCGATCCGCCCAGGCTGACCAGCAGGCCGGCCTGATGATGCAGCGGAGTCAGGCAGTACACGGTGTCGTTGCGGGTCAGCGCGGCGGCCGACGCGGTACCGAAGGCCGACAGCGACCACCGGTAGTTGGTGATCTGCTTGGGCACCAGTTCGCCGCCGCCGACCGCGTTGAACACCACGAAGGCGACATCGCGGGCGTATGACGGATTCGGCCGGTACCACCCCGGCAGTTCGACCGCGTCCGGGTCGATCTTCTCCATGTCGATGACATCGCTGTCCACGGGCAGGTCCAGGCTGCGGCTTTCACCGCCGCCGAGGACGAGGACCTGAACCGGAAGCTTGGCGGCGGCGGCCAGGTTCGCCGGATCGGCAATCACGTCGGAGATCCCGCCGAGCCGGGCCGCCTGCTGAAGATCGGCATCCGGGGGCATCAGGACGGCGACCGCACCCAGCCGGGACAGGGCGGCGATGGCGACCAGCGCGCTGGGCCGGGTGTCCATCAGGACACCGACCCGGCCGCCCTGTCGCACCCCAACCTCGATGAGGCCGCGCACGACGTTGTCGATGCGGCGGTTGACCGCTTCGTAGGTGTGGACCCGGCCGTCGAACAGCAGGAACTCGCCGTTGGGGGCTTCCTCGGCCTGTTCGTCAATCATGCGGCCGAGTGAGATCCGGGTGTGATCGTTGATCTGCCCGAGCCGGACCAGTCGCGGCAGGGTCCGCGCGGTTTCGACGGCCATGATGCGGACCGAGTTGTTGGCCGCCACCACGGCGTCGGCGGCGCCCTTGGCCACCGACAGGGCAAGTTCGGAGGCTTCGGCCATGCCCAGCATCAGCCGCGAACTCAGCGGGACGCCTGAGGAGTCGGGCTTCTGGGCCGGGGCGTCCTGCATGAGTTCGATGTTGGCCGGGCGCGGCTCGCGGCCGGACACCCACAGCGCCCAGTCGGCCACCGTCGGCCAGGTGTTGGTGGAGGCTTTGGAGCCGACGACCAGACCGAAGTGCCCGGCCCGGATCATCACCTCGTAGACGTCGGCGTTGGGTGCCGCACGCTTGATGCCCCGCACCGCCGGGGGTTGGCCGATGTCGTCGACCTCGCCGACGAACGCCAGCACCGGGCAGGTGATATCGGACAAGGTCACCAGCTGGCCCTGGATGGCGAAGCCGCCGGTCATCATCCGGTTGTGAGTGACGAACTGCTTGAGCAGTTCGGCCACCGCCGGACCCGACCAGGCGATCCAGCCCTCCCGGTCGAGGAAGCGGCGCTGCTGTTCTCGGGGCAGCAGGGATTCCCGGTCGTGCAGTTGCAGCAGGAACTCGACCCGGGACTTGGCCGTCTTGACCGGATCGAGCATCTGGAAACCGGCGCGGGCCAGCCAGCCCGGGATGTCGAT
>Ga0164293_10005945_pt1 | contig 10386 bp, 7 predicted proteins | sample GEODES118metaG_FD_111487 | JGI IMG/M metagenome (GOLD analysis project Ga0164293, IMG submission 111487) | Eutrophic lake water microbial communities from Lake Mendota, Wisconsin, USA - GEODES118 metaG | ecosystem: Environmental > Aquatic > Freshwater > Lake | place: USA: Lake Mendota, Wisconsin...
AAGACAAAGCGCGTTGTATTGGGCAGAGGGCGCACATTCATCGCCAGCCACATTGCCACCGGCCGCGATACACCTCGCGCCTCGATCCACTCCGAAAACGCCGCGCGGTCTGCAAACTCTGGGGGCAAGTTCTGGAGCAATTCGACAATATGCCGCGTCGATTCACTCCCTCGCGCATCGGGTCGCACGCTCGGTGTCGAGTCAATCACGAAAAGATGCTTCAGCTCGTGTTGGCATCGTTGCGCGACTTCCAGCGCAACTTTGCCGCCAAAGCTGTGACCCAACAGCGCATGAACGGGTCCTGTGATTTGCGTGTGGATGACATGCAGCACGTCGCGAGCCGCGCTGTCGATGGTGTGAGGCGGTTCGAAGCCATGGTGCGATTCACCGTGCATTCGCAGATCAACAAGCACGGCCCCCCAGTTTGGATTTTCCGCCACAAGCTGTTTCGCAAACGAGCGCCAATTCGCGCCTGATCCAAGAATGCCGTGCAAAAACATCAGATAACCGACGGGATTCGCACCGGGCGCCACCACAACCTGATGCGCAAGTGAGTCCGAGACTGCCATGCCACGAGCTTAGTCTGCCAAGCACGCGCGATGTTCGCGTTCTGGCACGCAACGACGCGGGCGCTTGATGACGTCAGCGCTAACACCGCTCGTCGTCGGTTGTGACACCGGGGCTATTGCCGGTCGGGGCGGCTGCTTTGATGTCGTTTAGCCCTTCCTTCGGCGTCTCACCCTGTTGCTGACGCTTCGATGAACGTGAACAACGGCGATCGCGCAAGGAGCCGATGCCTCGCCGGTGCCTAACCGATGCGAGGCCCGCGACCGGAAACGGCGCGGCCGCAGCGCTCTGCTATGCTCGACGACGTGTCCGAAGAACTCAACGGGTCAACGTCGACAGCAGTAACCCCAACGCCAACCGCCACGCCGGATCCGGCGCACGACCCCTGGCACACTGGCCGTTTCGGGCCGTACGGCGGGCGTTACGTTTCGGAGACACTCATCTTTGCGCTCGATGAACTCACCGAGGCAATAATGAGCATCGCGAACTCGCAAGCGTTCGACGACGAACTAAACCATGCATTACGCACATACGTGGGGCGCCCCACACCGCTTACGGAAGCCAATCGCTTGGCCCGCGCGATTGACCCGGATGGCAAGACAATCAAACGCCTATTTCTAAAACGCGAAGACCTGTGTCACACGGGGGCGCATAAGATCAATAACGCGATTGGACAAGTTTTGCTTGCCACCAAAATGGGCAAAAAACGAATCATCGCTGAAACCGGCGCAGGCCAACACGGCGTGGCGACCGCAACGGCATGCGCGCTGTTTGGATTGCCTTGCGATGTGTTTATGGGCGAAGAAGATATCGCCCGACAGGCACCGAACGTAGGTCGCATGCGATTGCTAGGCGCCCGCGTCGTACCGGTCACATCCGGAGCGCGCACGCTCAAAGACGCCATGAACGAGGCACTTCGCGAATGGGTCACTCACGTTTCGAATACCCATTACTGCATCGGCAGCGCGGCAGGTCCGCACCCCTATCCGCAACTCGTGGCGCAGTTTCAATCGATCATCGGCTGCGAGGCGCGCGCGCAAGTCGTGGAGCGCACCGGTGCTTTGCCGGACGCCGCAATTGCATGCGTGGGCGGCGGGTCGAACGCGATTGGCCTCTTCCGCGGATTCATGCACGATGCAGACGTTGAGTTGTTTGGAGTCGAAGCCGCAGGCCACGGAATCTTGTCCGGACATCATGCGGCCACGCTCACCGCCGGTCGCGTCGGCGTGTTGCACGGTGCCAAGAGCTACGTGCTTTGCGACGAACAGGGTCAGATTCAAGAGGCGCACTCGATCAGCGCGGGACTCGACTATCCGGGCGTCGGACCGGAACATGCGTGGCTCAGGGACACAAAGCGTGCAATCTACATAAGCGCGACCGATGACGAGGCACTCGCAGCCGCCTCACTCGTGTCACGAACCGAAGGCATTATCCCGGCTCTCGAGACGTCGCATCCATTCGCGAAGATTAAAGACATCGCACTGACCGTATCCGCACATCGCAACCGCCCCGCGACACTCGTTTTATGTTTATCAGGCCGCGGCGACAAGGACTTAAAAACGCTTCTTGAAAGGCTGCTCTAGATGGGACGCATCGATGACGTGTTTGCACTACGCAACCATGACACCACTGCTCGCAAAGCGCTGATTACCTATTTATGTTGCGGCGATCCCGATGAGCAAAGCTCTGTGGAGCTCGCGCTCGCCTGCGCGGAGGAAGGGGCGGATATCATCGAACTTGGTATTCCGTTTAGCGATCCCACGGCTGATGGACCAGCCATCGCTCGTGCCAGCCAGCGTGCTTTGCGGTCAAACACCGGCCTCGACGGGTCGCTTCGAATTGCACGCGCCGTTCGCGATCGCTCCAACGTCCCGATCGTTCTCTTTGGATATTACAATCCTATTTTTGTTCGCGGGGAGGCGGAGGTCATTCGCCAGGCGCGCGAATCCGGCGTCGACGCGCTGCTTGTCGTCGACTTGCCTGTCGATGAATCGGTCTCGCTTCGCGAAACGGCGGCAGGCGCGGGTATTGCGGTAATTCCCCTCGTCGCCCCCACAACGTCGCCAAGCCGCATCGAGGCGCTGGGCCAGCTTGCAACCAAATTTCCGATTCCGTTTATTTATTCGATATCGATGATGGGAGTGACCGGCGGCGCTGGTTCTTTGGACGTGCTCGAACACGCAAGCGCCCAAGCCGCGCATATTCGTCGCGTCACCGCGCGCCCCACCGTCGTTGGGTTCGGAATCGACTCGCCCACTGCGGCGCGTACCGCGGCAACGCACGCTGACGGCGTTGTTGTAGGCTCAGCGCTCGTACGCCTTGTCGAGCACGAGCCCTCGCAACCGGCGCGAATCGCGCGGGTCCGAGGGCTCGTTCGGGAGTTAGCCGCTGCTGTGCAATCAACGTGAAGATCGGCGGCTACACCCAACCGCACGTCACTGAACCCAACGCCGACCGGGCATCACATTACTCAAGCCGAGGCGTTGGGCGCAGTCGCTGCGTTGTCAGGTCGGGCGCACCTTCCACGTACGTGCGGCGGGCTTCACTTGCGACACGTTTTCGCCCAGGACCTCTTTCGCAGCGCGCTCTCCGGACTGAATCGCGCCGTTCATGAATCCCCACCAGTCTGGGCTCGTGTGCTCTCCGGCGAAGATAAGACGCCCGTTGAGTTCGGTATCGCCTTCACTGCCGAACAGAGTCGTGTACTGGCCAACCTCGGGGCTCACATAGCTGCCGCGCGCGAACCTCGAGTTAGGCCAGTGCTGCATGACGTGATTGCCATCGTGAAGCGCCGCCAGGCCCGGCCAGAAGGTGTTGAGATCGGCCAACATACGCTTCAAGTTAGAGTCGGGCCTCGCGGTCAGGGCGTCAGTGCCGCCGAGGAAGTTCGTGAGGATTCCGGACTTGCCTGCTTGAAGACGGCTGGTTTCCCAAACCATTCCCATACCGAGATCGGTGGTGAGAACGCCGGTAGACTTCGGCACGCCTCCGATGCCATCGCGCCAACCCCGGCTCTTGAATCCCGCCATGTGCTTGACGTTCTTTCCGTAGCCGAGCTTCGCGATCGAACGCTTTTTCAACTCAGGCATGCTGAGATCTTTAATGCCCTCAACGAGGCGCAACGTGGTGAATGGCAGCGCCATAATGACTTGGTCAGCAACGACTTCGACGGTGCCGCCATTCGACTTCTTGAATGTGAGCCGTATGCCTTCGCTGTTTTCGCGAATAGCAACCAGGGTATGATCGGTGTTGATAGGGACATTCGCGGCCTTCAGCTTATCGGCGAGCCGCGACGTGATTTGACTGTTCCCGCCTTTGACGCGCTTCGATTCGTCGCTTTGCCCGTACCACGTAAAACCGTCGCTCAGGTCGGTGTCAGCCAGCGTCAAAAAGTTCAGTGCCGATTGCGTCGCGACGTCATCCCCGTATTCGGTCATATAGGCCACCTCGAGGGCCCGAAGAACCCACGAGTCCGTCGTTGTTGCCTTTGAACCGAAATACTGAGCAAGGCTCGTATTATCGAGCTTCTTCAGCGCATCGTTTGCCTTCGTCTGGTACGTCACGCTATCGAGTTCGTTTAGACGCGCTGCGTTGATGTCTTGCTCAACAGACTTGAGAAATGGCCTTAGGCCCGCGTACAGCTGTTCGGACGTGTACCGGGTGCCTCCGAAGTAAAAAAACTCAGCCTCGAAACCCTCATCTCCGGGCGCAAATTCCTCAATCTCGAGGCCAAGCTCCTTGGCTAGGGGAATAAGGCTCTCGTTCAACGTGTCGACAAGTTCAGCGCCTCGCTCCACGAATTGCTTGTCACCGTTAAAGTTTTGTTGCGTCCACATTCTGCCGCCAAGACGCTTTGGTTCGCCTTCGTAAACCGTCGAAGACCAGCCGGCTTGCATTAATCGGTAGGCTGCAGTGAGACCCGCGGCGCCTGCCCCGACGATCACAATCTTCTTGTCGGTTTTCAGCGCGGCCCCAGAACCCGAACCGCCATCCGCGTCCGACTCGGACGATGCACACGCAGGCATGGCCATCACAGCGCCGACACCCGCAGCGGCTCCGAGCAACTTACGACGCGACAGAGCCGCCTCGTTGTTCGCAAACAACTTATCCTCGAACCGACGCGCATCAACATCGGGCCGATTCGCATGGCGCGCAGCCGCAATGATCTTCGAAAGGTGTTTACCAAAAATACTTCTTCGCAACATTTGTTACCTCTGCCACCGTAAGCGGGCGTGTCTCGACGCGTCCATCTCGGCCGTAACCGGCCTTTCTGGGCGCAGAGGTATTCCACGACCGTTCGGACGACAACCTAGAAGTGGCCCCGTCTCCGCGGAACGAGCCGCTCCAGCGGTTTTTGCCGGGGTAAATGCGGGATTTCTTTTGCGTCTCCATACCATCGCGTTGAATAGGCGGTGATGCTGGGTTTTTCGGGCGTTCGCCGTTAGCCCCAAGGGGAAATTCAGGACTTTTTCAAAAATGATATTTTATTCATTCGCGTAAAACTAAATAAACCAACTTCCAATATCTAAATTTCAAAAACCCACAAGGTGGTCGCCGAGAACCGTGACTTATGCGTTCATGCCGGGGCCTATCGACTCGGAATTAAAACGAATCGTTTTCCGAGGACGGTTGCGAAAAGTGCGTCGTTTCATTGCCACCCCGGCTCGCATTCGGAACTCGGGCTTCCGCTGACTCTGCCAGGTCAGGAATACCCAAGCCGACGAAGCGGCAGGGCTAATCGGGCAATCCTCGTTCGCCGCTCATTGAAGCGAAGCGTCGGTTTTTGCGCGGTGACGTGCGACCTGGAGCTCTTTCCACGTTGGCGTCGTTGCATCGTTTGCGTCGTCTTTCACAGAAAAAACCTCAACGCGCAGAGCGTTCGGGAGCATCCAACCCGTATCGACACACCTGACGCGTTCGTGAGCGTGAAAGGCGGCCCGTGCCTCGTGCGCAAGCGCAACGACGGTGGAATTTCCTTCGTTTTGCGTGCGGCGGCTACGCGGCCTGATACGATACCGGCTCGCCGATGCTGTTTCTCTGCGTTTCAGATATCCACGGGAATCTCGATGCCCTTCGCGCGGTGCTCGCCACGGCCGAAAAGCGTTCGTTTCATAAACTTCTTGTCGCCGGAGACATTGTCTTCCCAGGCGACCAGCCACTCGAAACGTGGCGTCGACTGACGGCCGCGGGCGCCATTATGGTTCAAGGAGTGTCGGACAAGGCCCTCGCAACGCTCGATCCCAATGCCCTCCATCCGCGCAGCCACCACGAGCGCGCGATGCTCGAGCGCATGCGGGCCGTACGGTCCGAACTCGGCGACCTCATCCTCGAGCGCCTCAAGCGCCTTCCAACCCACGTGCGCATACCGCTCGAAGACGGCGGAGAATTGCTTCTGGTGCACGGCTCTCCCGCCGACCCGGCAGAAGCTCTGTCGTTCGACATGCCGGACGAGGAAGTCGATGCGCTGATCGGCGATGACCCTGCCGATGTCATCGTATGCGGAATGAGCCATACGCCGTTTCACCGCATGCTCGGGGATGTGCACGTCGTCAACGTGGGTAGCATTGGCGAGGCCCCCGATGGCCTCGCAACCCCTCCGTCGTTCGGTTCGCCAGAGCGATCGACGGTCGCTCACGCCACGTGGATCGAATCGACCCCGAGTGGCATTCACATCGAATCGATCGTCGTTCCGATCGATTCGCCGTCGGAGCGCCTGGTCGCGGCCCGCGGACGTTGACGATTCGCCGCAGGTTCGCACGCACGCGTTCGCGTTCGCGTTCGCGTTCGCGTTCGCGTTCGCGTTCGCGATAACGAGTGCATGGTGAACATTCTCGACGCCCTCAGCCAAACGCCGCATCCAATGGCATTTCGGCACGGTTTCGCGCAACCTCACGACGAGAAGTTGCGTCCGCGATCGCGGCCAGGTGACGATCCTGTTCGTGAACGAACAGCGCGGGCCAGGGCTTCGAAAAGCACGGCCAAGGTTTTACACCGAGCATCCCACAGGCCTTGTCCGCACGAGCGAGGGACGATGGCGCGACCTATTCCAGCAGGCCGACGCCATCAGCGAAGGAGGTGTCAAACACGACGCCGAGGGCCCCACCTGGTTCGGATCGACAAGTCTCATCCTTCGTTTTCCCGCGGATACACCCGCTCACGAGCGAACGCTTCTCGCCCAGCTTGCTCGCAACGACGTGCATGTTCGCACGCATGCTCTGCGATGCGCACGACGCGAAGCGCAGAGCCGCGCCCCTGCGATGCTCGGTCGCGTGGCGTGCGAGGTGCAGATTCACGAGGTCGCCGAAGGGTTGAGAATTGACATCGACGTTCAGGCGCCTTTGATTGAGCGCCGTAAGACTGCGAGGACAAGTCCGTGACACGCCTGCACTCGCGCTCAGCTCGCCAGGGATTTTACCGATGACCTCTTCTCCGAAACGGCCAGCAAGTAAGGGCAAAAAGCCCGCGGGCGGAGAGATCATCCACGTCGCCTGCGGGCCCGGAGGCGGCCGCATTGAAACGCCGAAACCGGCTGGCGGCGCGTGGGGTGCGGCGAAAGCCACGGCCGACCAACGTGGAGATCCGGCACACTCTCCGGTGCTTCCGTCGCGCAACGGCGAACCCATTTCCGACGTCTTTTCCCTTCGCGAGGTCGCGAGACTTCTTGCGTGCTCACCGGCGCGACTGCGGCGCCTCGAGAAAGCCGGCGTCGTTGTGCCGAGCGCCCAGCGCGGGCGGCGACGCGCGTACACCTTTCAAGATCTCATCGCGCTGCGGGCCACCCAAGGCCTTCTCGCTCATCGCATACGCATATCCGATGTGGCACGGGCCATCGACGCACTGCGTGTCGCATTGCCGAAGGTAACACGCCCCCTCCAGCAGCTGCGCGTCGTGAGTGACGGACGCCGCATCGTCGTGCAAAGCGATGCAGGGTCGTTCGAACCGGTCACCGGTCAGATGGTGCTCGACTTCCGCGTCGAGGGACTGCGCGACGACGTCGTGCGGGTTTTACGGCCACAAACGCCAGGCGCTCGAGCCCGCTGCGCCTACGATGTGTACGCGCGCGCTAGCGAAATCGACAACGACCCTTCGCGTTTCGACGAGGCGGAGGCCCTGTATCAGCACGCCATCGAACTCGATCCTCGCCTCGCGATTGCGTACACCAACCTTGGGAATATTCGATTTCGGCGCGGCGACGAACCTGGCGCAGAGCAGCTTTACCGCAAGGCGCTCGCGATCGACGCGCGCCAACCCGAGGCCCATTACAATCTCGGCTACGTCATGCTCGAACGCGGTTTCGCCGCGAAAGCCGCGTCGTACTTCGAAGCTGCACTCGAGAGCGACCCGCGCTTCGCCGATGCGCACTTCAATCTCGCGATGGCGCTGGAGGCTCTCGCCGAGCGCCATCGCGCTCGGGCGCACTGGCGCCTTTACCTCGAACTCGAGCCCACCGGCACCTGGGCAGACATTGCACGAAATCACTTGTAAAACACAAGTTTGTATTCTGCATTTTTCAAATCAATCAATGAGGGGCGGGCGTGCGTATCGCCGTCCTCGAGCCTAGGCGTGCGGTAATCCCAGGCGTCGATGCGCCAAACAAGGAAGCGACGATCGAACGCGGTCTTGAGAGTCAAAGTTCAGCGATGCGACAGCCATCCCCTCGCCTTCGGGGCATTGCGCGATCACATCGCCCCATGGGTCCACGATAACGCTCTTGCCATAGCACTGACGCCCCCCGGGGTGCCTCCCGTGCTGCGCCGGCGCGAGAACGAACACCTGATTTTCAATCGCGCGAGCACGAAGAAGCACATGCCAATGGTCCTTGCCCGTTGCGAGCGTGAAGGCCGCACCAACGGTAACCACGCGCACACCACGCGCAGACAACGAACGGTAAAGCTCGGGAAATCGTACGTCGTAACAGATGCTCATCCCAAGTTTGAAAGCTCCACCGGCCCGCACGTGAACGTCTGCGGCAACAACGGCATCGCCTTCGCAGGTTGATGCACTTTCGTGCGCCCGCGTCCCGTCTGGCAGATCGACATCAAACAGGTGAATCTTGCGGTATGCAGCCATGATCTCGCCATCAGGCGACACCAAGAGCGACGTGTTGTAGGGCCGTTGCGGATCGTCGCTCCGCTCGGGCATACCCCCGGCGACAATCCAAACTCGCGCGTCGCGGGCCGCTGCGCGCAATGTCGCGACAATCGGCCCGCTCGCATCATGCTCAACGCTCTCGGCAATGGCTCGCTTGCGCGATTCATCGCCCATGAACGCGAAGTTCTCGGGCAGCGCGACCACCTCGGCCCCCTCAGCAGCCGCTCGGCCCACCCACAGGCGCAGACCCCGAAGATTGCATTCCACATCTTCTTGACTTGAAAGCTGAATGACGGCAGCTCGAACCATTCACTCCTCACGACACGCAGCGCGCAGTTGCGGCATGCCCTTGCCCGCAGGCGCATGCTCCTTCGTGCGATGCAATGAGGGCGAGTGGCATTGACCATGGCGGCGCTCGCCTACATCGCGATGCACGGGTTGACATGCGACGACGCGCGCGCTCATTTCGGAGCAAGCGCGCGCTCGTCTGTTTTGGTGCGTCTTCTTTACGCGGAGGCTTCCGCCTGCTTGCCGTCGCCACGCGCCTTGGCGCCCGAGCCCGCGTAGAGCGACTCGATAAGGCTTTGGTAGGCCTCAACGACTTTGCGTCGCTTTACTTTCTGACTTGGGGTGAGCATGCCGTTGTCGGTTGTGAAGTCTTCAGCAATAAGGCCGAAGTCTTTAACGCCCTCGAAACCTTTGAATTTCTCGCCGAGGCGCTGCACTTCGCCTCGGAACAATTCGCGAACCGCCGGCAACTGCAGCAGCTTTTGGGCATTCGGCTCAGCAACGCCTCGCTCTTGCCCCCATGCGCGCACGGCATCGACGTTCGCCACGAGCAACGCAATATTGTACGGCCTGTTATCGCCGTAAACCATGGCGTTGAGGACAAACGGCGAGAGTTTCAGCTGCTCTTCCAGCGGAGTGGGAACGACGTATTTGCCATTTTCGAGTTTGTATTGCTCTTTGATACGCCCGGTGATGAATACAAATCCGTCATCATCGATACGTCCCATATCGCCCGTGCGGAATCCGCCGTCCGCGGTAAACACGGCGGCGTTCTCGTCGGGGCGATTGAAATACCCTTGCATCACATTGGGGCCGTAAACGATGAGCTCCTGCTCGGCCCCAACGACAACGCGAACACCCGGAATCGGCTTGCCGACGGAACCAATCTTTCGACTGTTCGGCCAATTGGCCGTTGCTATCGGACTTGTCTCAGTGAGGCCGTAGCCGTCGTAAACCGATATCCCGAGCGCATCGATAAACTCGGCAACTTCGAGCGAAATCGCAGCGCCGCCGGAAAACGCATATTTCAAGTTCCCACCGAAACGAGCTCGAACTTTGGAAAACACAATCTTATCGGTGAGCGCAGTGACGAGAGACTCGGGCAGAGATACCGGCTCGCCCAAACGTTGTTTGCGACGAGCGCCTAATGCGACTTTCACCATCGACTGGATAAACGGCGGCTTCGTTGCAAGCTGCTTTTGCACCGCCGCATAAAGTTTATTGAACACGCGAGGAACGCTGAAAAGGAGCGTGGGCTGCGTTTCTTTGAGGTTGTCGAGAATCTTGTCGACGCTCTCACACAAGGCCAGTGCCGCGCCCATCGACAGCAGACCGTGGAGCTCGACCGTCTGCCCGAACGAGTGCGCCCACGGCAAAAATGACAGCGATCGGTCGAGCGACGACATCGGAAACACTTGGTGAATCGCGCTGACGTTCGAC
>Ga0164293_10005947_pt1 | contig 10384 bp, 5 predicted proteins | sample GEODES118metaG_FD_111487 | JGI IMG/M metagenome (GOLD analysis project Ga0164293, IMG submission 111487) | Eutrophic lake water microbial communities from Lake Mendota, Wisconsin, USA - GEODES118 metaG | ecosystem: Environmental > Aquatic > Freshwater > Lake | place: USA: Lake Mendota, Wisconsin...
CGACCGGATCGACGAACTGCTCGCCGAGCACGGCCTGACGCTGACGCACGTGGCTGAGACCCACATCCACAACGACTACGTCACCGGCGGCCTGGAACTGGCCCGCCGGCACGGCGCCACCTACGTCATTCCGGGCGATGTGGAGGTGTCCTACGAGGCGCTGGCGGTGCGTGACGGTGACTCCTTCACCGTTGGCGAGCTGACCGTCGACGTCATCCACACCCCCGGCCACACCCCGCACCACGTCTCCTTCGCGGTTCGCAAGGGCGATCACCGGGGTGCGGTGTTCACCGGGGGCTCGCTGCTCTACGGCAGCGTCGGCCGTCCCGACCTGGTCGCGCCGGACATGGCCGTCAAGCAGGCCCATGACCAATGGCATTCGGTGCGCCGTCTGGCGCAAACCCTCGACGACGAGACCCCGATCTATCCCACCCACGGCTTTGGTTCCTTCTGCGCGGCGACCCAGGCCCAGGGACTGTCCTCAACGATCGGCAACGAGAAGACGATCAACCCGGCCCTGACCGAGGCCGAGGAGGAGTTCGTGACCAAGCTGCTGGCCGGCCTGGACGTCTTCCCGGCCTACTACGCGCACATGGGACCGGCCAATGCCGCCGGGCCCCGTGACGTCGATCTGTCGATGCCCGAGCAGGCCGATCCGGCCGTGCTGCGGGAGCGGATCAACCGTGGCGAGTGGGTCGTTGACCTTCGGTCCCGCAAGGTTTTCGCGGCCGGGCACGTCCCCGGTGCGCTGAACTTCGACCTCGACGGCGCCTTCATCAACTACCTGGCCTGGATGATGCCGTGGGGCACTCCGGTGACCCTGCTGGGTTCCACCCCTGAGCAGGTCCACGCTGCCCACCGGGAGTTGGTCCGAGTCGGCATCGACAACGCCGTCGGCCAGGCCTCCGGTGGTCCGGAGACCTGGTTGGAGAATCCGGCCACCGCGCAGCGCCTCGAGCAGGTCGACTTCCGAGGTGTCGCCGCAGCACTGGCCGCCGACAAGGACGCCATCGTGGTGGACACCCGCCAAATCCTGGAGTGGGAGGCCGGACACGTCGCGCAGGCCGTCTTCATGCCGTTCTACGAGATCGCCGACCGGCTCGCGGAGATTCCACGGGACAAGGCGGTCTACGTTTACTGCGGTTCCGGCTACCGCGCCGCCGCGGTGGCCTCGCTGCTGCAGCACAACGGGTTCACCAACGTCGTCCACGTCGATGACGACTTCCCCAACGCCGCCGCGGCCGGCCTCGACATCGTCGCCGAGGATGCTCCGGCACGCGAACCGGGATGGACGTGGATTGCATCCCGGGCGGCTGTCCGGGAGTTCAGTCCGCGGTCGGTGGCCGATACCAGGAGTTAAGCGCAGGCAGGTTGGGGTCGCCGGTACGCTGACCCGACGTGTACCTCAAGAGTCTGACGCTGAAGGGCTTCAAGTCCTTCGCCTCGTCAACGACTCTGCGCTTCGAGCCGGGCATCACCTGCGTGGTTGGTCCCAACGGCTCCGGCAAATCCAACGTCGTCGACGCTCTGACCTGGGTGATGGGCGAGCAGGGAGTCAAAACCCTGCGCGGCGGCAAGATGGAGGACGTCATCTTCGCCGGCACGTCCTCGCGGGCGCCGCTGGGCCGCGCCGAGGTCACCCTGACCATCGACAATTCCGATAACGCGCTGCCCATCGAGTACTCCGAGGTGTCCATCACCCGCCGGATGTTCCGCGACGGCGCCGGCGAGTACGAGATCAACGGCAACAGTTGCCGGCTGCTCGACATCCAGGAGTTGCTCAGCGACTCCGGTATCGGCCGGGAGATGCACGTCATCGTCGGCCAGGGCCGGCTGGCGCAGATCCTGGAATCCCGTCCGGAGGACCGCCGGGCGTTCATCGAGGAAGCCGCCGGGGTCCTCAAGCACCGCAAGCGCAAGGAAAAGGCGCTGCGCAAGCTGGATGCCACGGCCGCCAACATGGCCCGGCTGACTGACCTCACCACCGAACTGCGCCGTCAACTCAAGCCGCTGGGCCGCCAGGCCGAGGTGGCCCGTCGCGCACAGACCATCCAAGCCGACCTGCGTGACGCCAGGTTGCGGCTGGCCGCTGACGACCTGGTGGCCCGCCGCGCCGAATTCGCCGGCGCCGATGACATCGAGACGAGCCTGCGCCGCGAGCACGAGGACGCCGCCGCTCGGCTGGCTGAGGCGTCCGCTCAACTGGCCGCCCACGAAACGGCAGTGGCGTCGCTGTCGGAACGTACCGATGCCGCCCAGCAGACCTGGTTTCGGCTCTCCGCGCTGTCCGAGCGGGTCAGTGCCACGATCCGCATCGCCAGCGAGCGCGCCCAGCACCTCGACACCGAACCCACCGCCAACGCCGGCCCCGATCCCGACGAACTGGAGGCCCAGGCCGAGGAGGTGGCCCAGCAGGAGCGGGCCCTGCTCGCCGAGCTGGAAGCCGCCCGGGCCAGGGCGGAGCTGGCCCGCGCTGAGCTTGGCGAAAAAGAAAGGGCGGCAACCGAAGCCGAGCGGATGCACCTGGCTGCTGTGCGAGCCGAAGCGGATCGCCGGGAAGGTCTGGCCCGGCTGGCCGGTCAGGTGGAGACCGGCCGTGCCCGGGTGGAGTCCATCGACGAAGGCGTAGCCCGACTGTCGGCGGCCATCGAAGAGTCCGCCACCCGCACCGAGGTGGCCAAGGCCGATTTTGAGACGGTGCAGAGCCGGATCGGTGAACTCGACCAGGGCGAGTTGGGCCTCGATGAGCACCACGACCGCACGATCGCTGCACTGCGCCTCGCCGACGAGAGGGTCACCGAACTGCAGACCGCCGAACGTGCCGCCGAACGCGGGGTAGCCTCGCTGCAGGCCCGCATCGAGGCGCTCGCCGTCGGCCTGGAACGCAAGGACGGCGCGGCCTGGCTGGTGGAAAATCGTGGCGGCACAGGTCTTCTCGGAACAGTGGCGAAACTGGTCCGGGTGCACTACGGCTATGAGACGCCGCTGGCCGCGGTGCTCGGCGCGGCCGCCGACGCTGTGGCTGCCGACGGTTTCTCCTCAGCCCGCTCGGCCGTGCAGGCCCTCAAGGACGCTGACGGCGGGCGGGCGGCGATCGTGCTGGCGGACTGGCCCGCCGCCACGCGCCAGGACGGCGGAGCGCTGCCCGAGGGCGCCCGGTGGGCGCTCGATCTGGTCGACGCGCCGGATCGGCTGCAGGGCGCCTTGACGGCGATGCTGTCCGGGGTTGCCGTCGTCGAGGACCTCGCCGCCGCGCTGGACCTGGTTGCCAGTCGTCCCCAGTTGCGGGCGGTGACTCGCGACGGCGACCTGGTCGGAGCCGGCTGGGTCGACGGCGGCTCGGACCGCAAACCCAGCACGCTGGAGATCGCCGGCGCCGTCGAACAGGCCCGCACCGAACTGGCCGCCGCAGAGACCCAGGTTGGCGAGTTGACGGCCGCCCTGGCCGGCGCGCTTGCCGAGCAGGCCGGCCGGCAGGACGCCGCCGAGCAGGCCCTGGCCGCCCTGAATGAGTCCGACGCCGCGATGTCGGCGATCTACGAGCAGTTGGGGCGTCTCGGTCAGGAGGTCCGAGCCGCCGAGGAGGAGTGGCGACGGCTCAGCGCCCAGCGCGACGAACTCGAAGCCGGCCGCGCCCAGGCGGTCGAGGACCTCAGCGGGCTCGAAGCCCGCCTGCACGCCGCGCAGGAAACCCAGACCGTCGTCGAAGCCACGCCGGGGGAACGCCAGCAGATCCAGGCCGCCGCCGAGGCAGCCCGCGCCACCGAGGTCGAGTCCCGGCTGGCCGTGCGCACCGCCGAAGAACGGGCGAATGCCGTTCGGGGACGAGCGGATTCACTTCGCCGCGCCGCCGCCGCCGAACGCGAGGCGCGGGTTCGCGCCCAGCAGGCCCGCGCCGCCCGCCAGCATGCGGCCGAGGTCGCCGCCGCCGTCGCCGAGAGCGGCCGGCAGGTCGCCGAGCACCTCGGCGTCGTCGTCGCCGCGGCCTCCCGGGCCCGCGACAGGCTGGCCGCTGAACGCCAGCAACGTGCCACCGCGATGGCCGCCGCACGTACCGAAGTGTCCGCGCTCAACAGTCGCATCGGTGAGCTGACCGACGCCCTGCACCGCGACGAGGTAGCCAAGGCGCAGGCGGCGATGCGGATCGAACAGCTTGAGCAGACGGTCCTCGAGCAGTTCGGCATGGCTGGTGACGATCTGGTCGCCGAGTACGGCCCGCAGGTGACGCTGCCCCCGTCGGAGTTGGAGATGGCCGAATACGAGCAGGCCCGCGAACGCGGGGAGCAGGTCACCTCGCCGGCGCCGATGCCGTACGACCGGCCCACCCAGCAGCGGCGGGCCAAACGCGCCGAGCGTGAACTCGCCGAACTCGGCCGGGTCAACCCGCTGGCGCTGGAGGAATTCGCCGCCCTGGAGGAGCGCTACAACTTCCTGTCCACCCAACTTGAGGACGTCAAGGCTGCGCGCAAGGACCTGCTGGATGTGATCGCCGGCGTCGACGAACGCATCCTGCAGGTCTTCACCGAGGCCTACGCCGACGTCGAACGGGAGTTCACCGATGTCTTCGCCGCGCTGTTCCCGGGCGGGGAGGGCCGACTGCTGCTCACCGACCCCAACAACATGCTGACCACCGGAGTCGAAGTCGAGGCCCGCCCACCCGGCAAGAAGGTCAAGCGGCTCTCATTGCTGTCCGGCGGCGAGAAGTCGCTGACCGCAGTGGCCATGCTGGTGGCGATCTTCCGGGCCCGGCCCTCGCCGTTCTACGTGATGGACGAGGTGGAGGCGGCGTTGGACGACGTCAACCTGCGCCGTCTGATCGGGTTATTCGAACAGCTGCGGTCGCAATCGCAGCTGATCATCATCACCCACCAGAAGCCGACCATGGAGATCGCCGACGCGCTCTACGGCGTCTCCATGCAGGGCGACGGCATCACCGCGGTGATCTCCCAGCGGATGCGCGGGGAGACGCTCGCCGCCGCCACCTAGGCGATTTCGGCGCGCTTGCGTGCGCCCAGCGCTCGTTAGCGCGCCGAAACGGGCGGGGGCAATGCGCTGAGGTCGGACACCCCGCAGCAGTGCAGGCAGATCCGCAGCTCCTCGATGAACCCGCCGAGAACGTCGACCACGGCCGAAGATGACTCGATGGCCGGGGCCAGCAGTGGGCGGGCCATCGCCACCACGTCGGCGCCCAGCGCCAGCGCCTTGGCCGCGTCCATGCCGGAGCGCACCCCGCCGGAGGCCACCAGCGGCATCTCGGGCAGCGTGCGGCGCACCTCCATCAATGCCTGGGCGGTCGGGATGCCCCAGTCGGCGACCGCCGGATAGCGCACCTCGCCGTAGCGCACCAACTGCTCCACCCGGGCCCACGACGTGCCGCCGGCGCCGGCGACATCCACGGCGGCGATCGACATGCCGCGCAGCCGTTCGGCCGCCGCGGTGCCGATCCCGTGTCCGACCTCCTTGACCAGGACCGGGTAGTCCAGTTCGGCCGCGAGCCGGCCCAGCCGGTCCAACGAGCCGGTGAAATCGGTGTCGCCGTTGCATTGCATCGCCTCCTGCAACGGATTGATATGCACCGCAACGGCATTCGCGCCGACCCGCTTCAGGGCCGCGGTGAGCCGGGGGGCCAGGCCGTCGGTCACCTGCGCCAGCCCGATGTTGCCGATCAGCAGCACGTCCGGGGCCAGGTCGCGAACTTCGAAACTGGCCGCGGCCACGTCTGCGGACGGGTCGTCGCCCAGCATGATGCGCTGCGAGCCCAGCATCATGCCGACCCCCAACTTCTGGGCCGCCTCGGCCAGGTTCCGGTTGATGGTGCGGGCCAATTCCGCCCCCCCTGTCATCGCCCCGATCAGCACCGGTGCCTGCAGTGGGCTGCCGAGAAAACGGGTGCTCAGATCGATGTCGGCCAGGCTGGTCTGGGTCAGCGCGTTGTACGGCAACTCGAACCAGTCGAAGCCGGCAGTGACCCCGACGAACTCGACCGGGCCGGTCAGGCAGGCATCGATGTGGCGCAGTTTGCGCGCCGCCAGTCCGTCGCTCACGCGGGCCAGTCCGGGACGAGTTTGCCAGGCTGGCAGCGGCCGGACCGGAATCCCTGGAACAATGGCACGGTGTCACAGGGTCTGTGGATCGCCATCGCGGTCATCGCCATCCTCGTCATCATCGCGCTAGTCACCGGATCGGTGCTCTACCGGCGGCGCCAGGTCAGCCTGCGCCCCACCGGCGCAGCCCCCGAAGCCGAAGCCGCCGAGATCGAGGCTCCCATACCGGTCGACAAGTCGGGCGGCTACACCGCCAAGTCTGGCATCACCTTCACACAATCGTCAGCAGCACCGGCGACGGTCGAACGCCCCGCTGACCGCGGTAAGCCGCCGCAGATCGACACGACGGGCCTGCCCGGCGTCGGCGATGACGCCGCCCTCCCGCGGGACTCGCTGAGACGTCCGATTTCCCAGGTGAGGCTGCCTGAACCGCCGGTTCTCGACGAGACTTACGACGAGACCTTCGACGAGGCCTTCGACGAGACCTTCGACGAGACCTTCGACGAGATGATGGCCTCGGACACCGGCGTTCTTCCGCCGAGCGCGCCGACGGCCGAGGACATCGCCGACACCACGGTGGCCCCGAGTGTGTCGGAGGTCGCCGTACCTGCGGCACTCGATCTGGATTCGATCGCGCCGACAGCAGGTCGGCTGGAGCGGCTACGCGGACGGCTGGCCAAATCGCAGAACGCGTTCGGCCGCAGCATGCTCGGCTTGCTCGGCGGCGGCGATCTCGACGAGGACTCCTGGGAAGAGGTGGAGGACACCCTGCTGGTGGCCGACCTCGGGCCCACGACCACTACCTCGGTGGTCGAGCACCTGCGTGCCGGGATGGCCGCGGGCAGTGTGCGTACCGAGGCGCAGGCCCGCGCGGTGCTGCGTCAGGTCCTGATCGCTGAACTCAATCCGGCCTTCGACCGCTCGATCCGTGCGCTGCCGCACAACGACAAGCCCTCGGTGCTGCTGGTGGTCGGTGTCAACGGCACCGGCAAGACCACCACGGTCGGCAAACTAGCCCGCGTTCTGGTGGCCGACGGTCGCCGCGTGGTGCTGGGGGCGGCCGATACCTTCCGGGCGGCGGCCGCCGACCAGTTGGAGACCTGGGCGGTGCGGGTCGGTGCGGAGGTGGTCCGTGGGCCGGAGGGGGCCGACCCGGCGTCGGTGGCCTTCGACGCCGTGGACAAGGGCATCGAGACCGGGGTGGACGTGGTGGTCATCGACACTGCCGGGCGCTTGCACACCAAGACCGGTCTGATGGACGAGTTGGGCAAGATCAAGCGGGTGATGGAGAAGCGGGCGGCCGCCGTCGACGAAGTTTTGCTGGTTTTGGACGCCACCATCGGACAGAACGGCCTTACCCAGGCGCGGGTCTTCGCCGACGTCGTCGACATCACCGGCGTGGTGCTGACCAAACTGGACGGAACAGCCAAGGGTGGCATCGTTTTCCGGGTGCAACAGGAACTCGGCGTGCCGGTGAAACTGGTCGGTCTGGGTGAAGGGCCCGATGATCTGGCCCCGTTCGAGCCGGCCGCCTTCGTGGACGCTCTGCTGGGTTGAACGGCTCACCGCCGCTGGTGTAACAACACCGAAACCCCCGCCGCGGCTTCGTTCACCTCACCGAAACATCGGCGAGCGGCTCCGGAAACAACTACTGCGCAAGGTTCTCCTCGAGTCGCCTGAAAGTGGCGACGCAAAGGAGGAACTGCGAGTGGACCTATTCCCGGTGATGGGGGTGCCGGACAGCGGTGACACTGCGTGGATGCTGGCAAGCGCCGCGCTAGTGCTGCTGATGACACCCGGCTTGGCATTCTTTTACGGCGGCATGGTGCGCGCCCGAGGTGTGCTGAACATGATCATGATGAGCGTCAGCGCCATGGGCGTGGTGACGGTGCTGTGGGTGCTGTACGGGTACTCGGTCACCTTCGGCAACGACAAGTTCGGTGTGTTGGGTGATCCCAGTCAATACTTCGGTCTTAAGGGCCTCATCGGCGGCAATGCCGTCGCCGAGGTGATCGCCGACCCGGCTACCGGTATCGAAGCGGTGGAGGCGGTGACCATTCCGCTGGCCGGCACCATCCCGCAGACGGTGTTCGTGGCGTTCCAGTTGATGTTCGCCATCATCACCGTCGCCCTGATTTCCGGCGCGGTCGCCGACCGGCTCAAGTTCAGCGCTTGGCTGCTGTTCGCCGGGCTGTGGGCGACCTTCGTCTACTTCCCGGTGGCGCACTGGGTGTTCGCCTTCGACGGGGTGACGGCTGAGACGGGTGGCTGGATTGCCAACAAGCTCAAAGCGATTGACTTCGCCGGTGGAACGGCGGTGCATATCAACGCCGGCATTGCGGCGCTGGTACTGGCCCTCATCCTGGGCAAACGCCTGGGCTGGCCGGGCACCCCGATGCGTCCGCACAACCTGCCCTTCGTGATGCTCGGTGCCGGGCTGCTGTGGTTCGGCTGGTACGGGTTCAACGCCGGTTCGGCCATCGGTGCCGGCGGCATCGCCGGAACGACGTTCGTGACGACGACGATCGCCACAGCGGCTGCAATGTTGGGCTGGCTGCTCACCGAGCGGATCCGCGACGGTCACGGCACCTCGCTGGGTGCGGCCTCGGGCATCGTGGCGGGTCTGGTGGCCATCACCCCGGCCTGCTCATCGGTCAACGTTCTGGGCGCTCTGGCCATCGGCGCGGTGTCGGGAATTCTGTGCGCGCTGGCAGTCGGACTGAAGTACAAGTTCGGCTACGACGACTCACTCGACGTGGTCGGCGTGCACCTGGTCGGCGGTCTGGTGGGCACCCTGATGGTCGGCCTGGTGGCGACCCAGGAGGCTCCGGCGGCCGTGGACGGCCTGTTCTACGGCGGCGGCTTCGATCAGTTGCTCCGGCAGGCGGCCGGCGCTTTCGCGGTGCTGGCTTACTCCGCCGTCGTGACGGCTATCTTGGCCTTGCTCGTGAAGCACACCATCGGACTGAGACTCGACCGGGAAGCTGAGGCTTCCGGTATCGACGAGTCTGAACATGCCGAAACCGCTTACGACTTCGCCGCTTCCGGCGGTGGCGGTGGCGGTGGCGGTTCGGTCCTTACCCGGCAAGGCGTGGAGGTATAGAGGATATGAAGCTGATCACTGCGATCATCAAGCCGTTCACTCTCGAAGACGTCAAGACCGGACTGGAAGAACTTGGTGTCCGGGGTATGACGGTCAGCGAGGTCCAGGGGTACGGCCGGCAGAAGGGACACACCGAGGTCTACCGCGGCGCTGAGTACGCCGTCGACTTCGTGCCCAAGGTCCGCGTCGAGGTCGTCGTCGACGACTTCGCCGTGGACAAGGTGGTCGACGTCATCGTCGCCGCCGCCCGAACCGGCAAGATCGGTGACGGCAAGGTCTGGGTGAGTCCGGTGGACACCATCGTCCGGGTGCGTACCGGCGAACGGGGTTCTGACGCGCTGTAAGCCGTGCGCCGAAGAACTGGAATGACTGTGCAATGACGCCAAACGGAATGGCAAAGCGGACAGATGATTCCACCCGCTGGAGGTGGAAGCCTCCAGCGGTGGAATCACTCCACGACGCCAAGGATCTTGCGGCGGCGCACCGGCAACTGCTCGACGGCGGGCAACGCCGACTCGATGCAGCGGCGCTGCGCGAGGCCTTGCTGGATCTGCATGAACTTTGGCTCATCACAAAGGCTTCCGAACTGGGACTCGTCGCGGGCAGCGGCTTCGCCATCGTCGCCACCGGCGGTCTCGGCCGCCGTGAGATGGTGCCCTACTCCGATCTGGATTTGATGCTGCTGCACGACAACATGCCCGCCGAAGTGGTGAGCGAGGTCGCCGAGTTGCTCTGGTACCCGCTGTGGGACGCCAATATCCGGCTCGATCACAGTGTGCGGACGGTGTCAGAGGCTCTTCAGGTCGCCGGTGCGGACATGTCCGCCGGGCTGGCGATGCTGGAAAGCCGTTTCATCGCCGGTGACGAGGACCTGTCCGCACGACTGACCGGCGGTGCGCGGCGGCAGTGGCGGGCGGGAATCGTTTCCCGCTTCGACGAGTTGGTCGAGCAGAGCCGGGCGCGCTGGGCGCGCGCCGGCCAGATCGCCCACCGGGCCGAACCGGACCTCAAGTCCGGCATGGGCGGACTTCGGGACGTCCAGCTGCTCAACGCACTGGCGGTCGCGCAACTGGCCGATGTCTACCCCAGCCTCGCGCCGGATTCGCCGGCCGGCTCGCTCAGCGCTGCCCACCTGACGCTGGTGAATGTCCGGACCGAACTGCACCGGGCGTCGCGGCGCGGACGCGACCAACTTCTCGCGCAGTATGCCGACGAGATCGGCGCGGCCCTGCGTATC
>Ga0164293_10005949_pt1 | contig 10381 bp, 11 predicted proteins | sample GEODES118metaG_FD_111487 | JGI IMG/M metagenome (GOLD analysis project Ga0164293, IMG submission 111487) | Eutrophic lake water microbial communities from Lake Mendota, Wisconsin, USA - GEODES118 metaG | ecosystem: Environmental > Aquatic > Freshwater > Lake | place: USA: Lake Mendota...
CTATGATCGCACTGATGAAATGCGCCAAATTAACCAAGAGCGCTCATCGATTGAACCTTTGGTTATCAAATACCGCGAATACAAAAAACTCGTCGCAGATATCGCCGGTAACAGAGAAATTCTTCAGACTGAAAAAGATGAAGACATGCGCGATATGGCGAAAGAAGAGCTCGCAGAACTGGAAGCCAAGCTTCCCCCCATTGAGCAAGAACTCAAACTCCTGCTTCTCCCGAAAGACCCTGCGGATGAAAAAAACGTGGTGATTGAACTACGTGCCGGTGCGGGTGGGGATGAAGCGAGTATCTTTGTGGCAGAGTGTTGGCGGATGTATCGTCAGTACGCTTCCACACAAGGTTGGCGCGTCGATGTACAATCCATCTCGGAAGGTGATCGCGGAATTAAAGAAGTCATCGGCACCATCAGCGGTGATAAAGTTTACTCTCGTCTAAAATATGAATCAGGCGTTCATCGTGTTCAGCGTGTTCCTGAAACAGAAGCTCAGGGTCGTGTTCATACTTCCACAATTACTGTGGCAATCATGCCGGAAGCGGATGAAGTCGGTGATGTTGAAATCAATATGAACGACGTTCGTATTGATGTGTATCGTTCAGGCGGCTCCGGTGGTCAGTCGGTTAACACTACCGACTCAGCTGTTCGTCTAACTCACATGCCATCAGGAATTGTGATTGCTATGCAAGATGAGCGCTCGCAGCTTAAAAACAAAGACAAGGCCTTCAAGATTCTGCGCGCCAAGCTCTATGATATGGAAGTGCAAAAGCGTCACAATGAAATCGCCTCAACTCGTAAGGGTCTTGTCGGTACAGGAGATCGCTCTGAGCGCATTCGTACATATAATTTCCCGCAAGGTCGCGTTTCTGATCATCGCATCAATCTCACGGTGTTTAATATCGATGCCATTATGAATGGAGATCTCGATGGTGTGATTGAGCCTTTGATCGCTCACAACCAGGCGATTCTGTTGCAGGGTGAAGGGGATATGTAATGAACTGGCGCTCTTTTTTTGAAGAGCATCGAGTTCTTCTCCAAGACAATTACCCGGGCCTCACTTTAGAAAGATTTCTGCGCGAGGCCCAAGAGATCGGTGGCGACGGCACTGAGCTTCTTAAAGGCACTCCTTTTGCTTATCTTTTAGGTTACGCCGAATTCGCTCACATCAAACTAAAAGTTACGCCCGATGTTTTGATTCCTCGTATCGAAACAGAATTGCTGTTTGAAAAACTCTCGAACATCATCAAAAAAAATCCTCAGTGGAAGCGTTTAATAGATCTAGGAACTGGTCCGGGTACGCTTGGACTTGCTCTCAAGCATCAGCATAAAGATTTACATGTGACTTTGACTGATATTGCGCCTGAAGCGCTGAAACTCGCTCAGGATAATGCCAACAGCTTGGGCCTTGCAGTGACAACCCTGGAGAGTGATCTGTGGCAAAAAATCACCGGACTTTTTGATGTGATCGTCTCTAATCCTCCGTATATTCCCAGCTCATTGGCACAAAAAAGCGTGCATCAAAAAACCCATCAGTTTGAACCGCATCTCGCGCTCTATGTTGATGACTCTCAGTATGAAACATTTTTTCGCCGTCTCTTTCACGGTGTGGCCCGTCATATTACCGCTGACGGCGTATTTATGATGGAAGGCCACGAAGACAAAATGCAACTCTGTGCTCAGTGGGCGAAAGAAGAAAAACTCACCGAGGTTAAGATCGAGCAGGATCTAGCGGGACGTGAGCGCTTCTTAGTCGCTTTTGCGCCGCGTGCTCCCATGGGAACAGCATAATTCTTAGCTGCATTTCGCTCTCGCTTGAAGCTAAAATAACCAAAACTTTTACCGGATGATTTATGGATAAACTACTCGTCACTGGCCCTGGTCGCTTAAACGGAACAGTCACTGTTTCAAGCGCCAAGAATGCCACGCTTCCTATTTTAGCGGGAGCACTTCTCTTTGAAACACCGGTGAAGCTCGTTGATGTTCCTAAACTTAACGACGTTGCCACCATCATCAAGCTGTTAGAGAGCATGGGGGTGAAAGTCGAGCGCGATGGCAAGAGCATGACACTTGATAGCTCGAACGTTCATAACCTTGTGGCGGACTACGCCCTGGTCAAAACTATGCGCGCATCTGTTTTGGTTTTGGGACCTCTCTTGGCGCGTTTTGGTAAAGCAAAAGTTTCTCTTCCTGGTGGTTGTGCCATTGGAGCACGTCCGGTTGATATCCATCTCACCAATCTCGAAAAAATGGGTGCCAAGATCCAAATCGAGCAGGGTTATATTTTAGCCGAGTGTGAGCGCCTGCAAGGTTGTGAGTTATCGCTTTCATTTCCATCAGTGGGTGCTACCGAGAACCTCATGATGGCCGCCGTCTACGCCGATGGTGAAACGATTATTGAAAACGCCGCTCGTGAACCAGAGATTGTCGACCTCGCCAATTTCCTCATTCACTTTGGAGTGACTGTGGAAGGAGCGGGAACATCGCGCATTCGAATTGTCGGAACGAACACGCAAAAAAAATACGCTGCCACCAAAGCTTATCGCCCGATAGGGGATCGTATTGAAGCGGCGACATTTATTATCGCGGGCCTCATGGCGAACTCGAATATTGTGGTCAATGGTTTTGAACCATGGACACTCGAAGCCGTCCTTGAAACGCTGGAGAAGATGGGCGCGAAACTCACTCGTCTCGAAGACGGAGTAGAAGTTCATCCTTCGGGTCGCTTGAAAGGGGCCGTGATTGAAACAGCTCCGTTTCCAGGTTTTCCAACAGATGTTCAGGCGCAAATGATGGCACTGATGTGTTTGTGTGAAGGGAACTCGATCATCACCGAACAGATTTTTGAGAATCGATACATGCACGTTCCAGAACTCACGCGCATGGGTTGCAAAGTCACGCTCAAGGGCAATGCCGCTTTGATTGAAGGTGTGGAGTCGCTCTCAGCTGCTCCGGTGATGTGCACTGATCTGCGCGCTTCAGCCGCTCTCGTCCTCGCTGCGCTGACAGCTCACGGTCAATCAGATATTCAGCGTATTTACCATCTTGATCGCGGCTATGAAGATCTTGAGGCTAAGTTTAAAGGACTAGGCGCTAAGGTTGAGCGGGTTAAGTGAAGTATCTAGTTTTTCTCACACTTCTCGCGGCCTGTGCTTCAGTACCCGAGAAAGTTAAGAAAGAAATCACGGCACAAAATCTCGCAGGTCACTGGATCAGTTATCGTTTCTCGATGGATCCCACTAAGCGTGAAGTCGAGAGTGATTTATTTATTGGCTGTGACGGTCAGATTCGCTACACCATTCGTCGAGACCATGCCCTCATCATGAAAGAGAGCTCAGATGATGGCCGTATTAAATCCATCGAAGATGGGAAGATCCATTTTAGAAGTTGGATCGGTCTCAGTTGGACCCACTTATATACAAAACCTACAAAAGATCAGAAAGGCTGCTGGCGGATGCATTTTCATGGAGAGAGTTTCTCCAGTTCTCGCCTGAAAGATTGCACAGCTCCTCAATTAAGGTGGAATGAGGAATTAAGTAAGGCATTCGCTGATAGAAACAAGCCTGATGTGTGTCTCTAACCCGTAACCTTTAAGAATTTGCATAAAATCCCGACCAACCTTAAAATAAAAAAACTGGTGAGGGATAGAACCCCATGATGCTGGCATGGGCCCTCACCAGAAATCATCCTTACATCCGTAAGGGATTTTTGATAAGGCCATAAAGCAACACATAGGCCACCTCCTAAATTTGTAAGACGTTAATTTTTTTGAAGTCCACCCACTTTGCTTTGGAAAATATTCATCGCGCGATGGAAAAAAACGGACGTCATCGCTGAGATTGCGCAGAATTTAATTTCGCATTAAAATAAAAAAACTGGTGAGGGATAGACCCCATGGGCAGTACATGGGCCCTCACCAGAAATCATCCTTACATCCGTAAGGGATTTTTGATAAGGCCATAAAGCAACACATAGGCCACCTCCTAAATTTGTAAGCCAAAGAAAATGCGATTTTTCGAATGCAATGTGTTGGAAGAAATTGACCACACGAAGGAAAAAATTGGCTAAACTACTTCCATAAAACATTGGGAGTAGTGATGGACGATTGTTTGTTTTGCAAAATTTTTCAAGGCAAGATTCCCTCGAAAAAAGTCTATGAAGACGACAACGTCTTTGCTTTTCTAGACATCAACCCTTTGGCCAAAACCCATATTCTTTTCATCCATAAAAAACATACTGAGAATGTGAACGGACTCTCGACCATTCATGTGGGGCAAGTCTTCACGGCGATTAAAAATTTCACTACCGGGACTGATTTAGAAAAGAAAGGCTTCCGTGTCGTCACCAATTCAGGCGCTGATGCCTGTCAGACCGTCTTTCATGCCCATTTTCATGTCTTGGGTGGTGAGAAGCTTGGTGGCTTTGGTAAATGATCTCAGAGAAGCGTCGGCCCTATTTTGATTTCTTTCATGGTTTTCAATCACCACTCTTAAATATTACTTGGGAAGTTGAAACCGAGGATTTTACTGCTCGCTGTAAAGAGCAAGGAGTTTCAAGCTATCAGTGGTTGGTTTATTCACTTTGCAAAGCATGCTTAGAGGTCGAACCATTCTTGTGGCGACTTAATGATAAAGGCGAGCCCACTAAAGTCTCAACCCTCACGCCTTCGTACACCGTCATGAAAGAAGATGGAAATTTCAATTTCTGTACGGTGCCATATCAGCCAGACTTCAGAACATTTTTAGAAAAGAGCTTAGCTGTTAAGGCGGTAGCAGAGAAACATCCTGATGGTCTCACTAACGATGAACCAGGTCGCATTGATTATCTCTTTATCACATCAATTCCCTGGATGAAGTTCACTTCTATCCAGCATCCGGTGTTCGATATTAAAAATGTGCATGTACCGAGTTTTGCGTTTGGAAAGTTTCAAGTGGAGAACGGACGCATCCGTTTCCCATTCTCAGTGCAGGGCCATCATGGCTTTATTGATGGTCTGCATATGCATCAGTTAGAAGTGGCGCTAATTAAGTCCTTAAGGCTTAGCTTCTAGGCGAAGATTCAACAGCCGTTAAGTCTAAAATTTCAATCGAATTTCAATTCACAACTCAAGGTGCTAACAAGCGCCATTGATGTCTTTAAAGGAGAATTTATGAAGTGTCTCACTATGTTGCTAATCTTCGTCTCTCAGCTCTCTTTTGCGGCACTTGATCCCGTGGAATCCAATGAGATTGTGCAAGCTCAGTTGGCGACTCATAAATCATTATCAATGACAAATTACTGTGTGGTTAAAACCACCACCTGCCGCACTCTTGAGAGATTCGCTGATGCCGAAGGCAAAATAAGTCATAACTTTTTCAGAATTAGTTTTTTCTCAGGTGAGCGCCAAGTCGGAGCTTCAGAGTACTTTGTCCGAATTGATCGTACTGATAAATTTCACCGTTTTGTTGACGAAAAATTCGATGGAAAAGTCGTGATTACCAAAGAGTCTGAACTGCAAACAGTCCATGTGAATTCAAAAGTGATCACAATTAAAGACCTCTATATGCCTCGCTTGGGAACAACTCAATATGTCACATCTGATTTGATATTTAATCAAGAGCTGGCCCGGGTTAACGGAATAGCTCTTGATCGTGAGAACCCTGATTATCGTGAAGTGCTAAAGATCGACTATTTAATAATTAAATAGTCGATAGCCTAGCCCTGCATACCTTTAAAGAAGGCAGCAAACAAACTGCGCTGAAGCTGAGTGAGAGTGCTTGTGCGCGCCATGAAAATCAGCGGACTTTTATCGATCATAACAGTCGCTACAAAGCGCGCTTTTTTCTGATCCCATTCTGTTACTTCAAACTGCTCATTCCATTTATCGAGATATTTATCCATTAAGACGGCTTCTTTGCCGGCGCCAGTCATGAAGTTTGCTTTCTTGGTGCCAGTCAAAAGTGATTGAGTGAGTTTAGGCTTTTGTTCTTTTTGACCTTCTTCATTTTTCTGCTCGGACTGGATTACATCGTTGAATACGATTGAGAGATCAGTCGCGCCGAGGTTGCGCTTCATCCAGTACCACATCTCTTCCAGGAAACTGATGCGATCTTTGTGCCACAAGACACGCATGTGTGTGGTGAAGGCAAAGATTTCTTCGAGAGATTGATAGTTATGTGACAGCTGCCAGCGTGAAACAACTTTTTCACCGAGCTCTTTAAATTGAAAAGCCGGCATATCTTCAAAAACACTGTAGCCCAGATCAAAAGTCTGACCTTCGATGATTGGGTAGTGCGATTTCTCTTTATCCAAGAGACCCAAGAGTTGTTGGAAATGATCGGTTTGACCAACAAAGAGGCCTTGAAGGTTTTGATCAGGTAAATCAGTGGCATCAATCAGACGAGTTGAGACTTTATTTTGTTCCCAATCCAGGTCCTTGAGCAAAATTTGTGAAGTTGAACGAACATAACCGAGAGTCAGTTGCATGGAGTCTCCTTAGCGCAGTATGATAGGGGTATGCGCCTTGCGATACTCAGCGTAGCTATGATGGCCTTATTTGTGAACCCCGCTCGTGGGCAAGATGAACGTTTTTGGCGCAAAATGCTCTCGGGCGAGCTGACGCGGGAAGAAGTAAAGCCCGAGCCTGAGCCAAAATGGGTTTTTGAGAGCCCCGCCTATCATTTTGACCTCAATGGCGATGGGCACGAAGCAGTCCTGATGGTCTATAAGCGCGACGGCATGGACTGGCTCGACGTCATGGGTCACGATAAAACTTCGCTGTTTAAGGCAAAACTTTGGGCGATGGGTTCTGGTTCAGCTGTCTATCGATTGAGAATTGTCGACCTGTCGGAAAAAGTACGCGCCATTGTGATTTATTTGTACGAAGGCAAAACCGAATCGAAGCGACTCGAGGCGAGTGCCCGTTTATATTTTCTTACCTTCGAGAACAAAGATTTTGCCACTTTTAAATTAACCGCCGGTCCGCGCTATTGGCATGAGTACGAGGGTGTGCGCGATCAATACTGGCGACGGATTTATAATCTCAACATCAAAGACTACGACGGAGATGGCACGAAAGATCTCGCGGTCGAATACAACCACATTCAATCCATCTGGCTTTATAAGGGCCAGGGTCTTTGGAAGAAAATTTGATATGTCGAATCACTCAATTCACCCGTAAAGCCTGAAGCTAACTATCATTTGATTGCTGCTTTTGCTTGAGGGCGCCTCTAGCTTTCTAGTTTTTCAGTTTGATTCATTCTGGCATTGATAATCGAGTCTAAAAAAGATTCGTGCGCCAGAATGAGACGGGCGAATTGAGTGACAGCAACCAAAAAGGGTTGAATTAAGACGCTTTCTTGATCTTGTCTTCGTCCGTCTTCTGCGTACGTGTCGGCAGAGGAGTGACGTTGTCGGGAAGATCGGCGACGGCTTCTTCTTTTTTCAGGTGGCGCATAGTGAGTGACCATGTGACAACCGGAAGAGCGAGGATGACGAGAGCGCCAAACCAAGCTGACAAAGGCCAAGCTGAACTTGGAACAGTAGCTGTGGTTGTGCTTTGAGCTTCAGGAGCTTTACGAATTTCGACATTTGATTTTTGAGCGGCGGGACGTTCTTGGTAGCTCTTAACATCTTCTTGGAAGTTAAAGAGGGCATGGGTGCCTTCCGGAGTCACATCAGGTTCCTGATTCTCAATCCCCACTAAATCCTCAACGGCAGGACCTCTGGCATAGCTACCAGTGATAGTGAGAACAATAGCTAAAATCAGGAAACTTAAGGATTTCATAGTCTTTCCTCCAGACCCCCAACTTATCGTCATTTGTCGCCCGGGCCTGAATTTTTAAGTCTTCAAGTTTTGAGCGAGTCCTGCCGATAGAAGACAAAGGAACTCCATCTTGGGACCGAAACTATGACAAAGACAGTATTTACATGGCTCTTACTCTCTACCGCATGGGTGACCGTCGCCTGGAATTGGGGACGATTTGACTGGTCTGTAGGTCAAAAAGTTTCGCAAACATGGGGATACGAAAAAGCCGCTTTGAAACTTGCAGCGGAAAATCGTGCACTAACGGCCAAGGTTTCATCACTTGAATATAAGTTGGGTATGCTCGAAACCGAAAAAAGTGTGCTCGCCGCTCAGGTGAAAAACCAAGGTGCCGCACGAACAATCGCTAGTATTCCTAAACCAAAAGTAAACGATCTAGTGAACTATGATGTTTACCGTTGGACGCCAGAAAAGCTTTTGGCGATTGGAGAAAAAGAACTTCATTTTAAAAACTACGCGAAGAGTGCTCAGTTCTACCATGAACTCGTGAAGCGTTTTCCCGAGAGTAAACTGGTCTCTGATAAAACTCTATTCGGTGCAGGAATTGCTGCCTACGAAGCAAAACAGCACGACTGGGCGATTCAGCATTTGTCATTACTAGTTGAAAAATATCCTAAATCAACATTTTATCGTGGTGCCAAACTTTGGCTGGCCTTATCTGAATACAACACAGGTAACCATCGCAAGTTTGCTAGCACGGTTGAAGAGTTCCGTTTGAAATATCGCAACACTGAAGAATGGAAAATATTGAGTAAATACTATGAAGACATTAATTACAAATTCAAAAAATAGTTTCTTCTTCCTCGCACTCTTTCTCTTGCCTGGATTGGTTCATGCCAAGCTAGTCGGGAAAGTTCATGCTGTGAAAGGAGAGTCGTTTGCACTTATCGACGGTAAAACCCTGCGTCTGGTAAAAGACATGGACATCGCAGATGGCGCACAATTGATGGTGAGTGATGACTCACAAGTTACGATTGGTGATTTTTTTGATCGCCGTTTTCATCTTTTGGGTGGCTCACATTTTGTGATGAGTGATCGTTCGCATGTGTTGCAGAAAGGTGGTCTCTGGTCACAGGCCCACGCTTCGAAGGCGAGTGTCAGTGTAAGTACTGCAAATCTTCTCATGAATGCTTATCAAGCCGAATACATCGTCACTTACGATCCTATTAGTAAGAAAGGTCAGTTGAGTGTGATCAATGGTGAAGTTGATGTGGCCAGCCCGATGGAGCCAGCTTTCCGTTATGCTATTGTCGCTGGTCAGTTCACGACAGCTCACCCAGAAGTTGATGAAGGTTATCCTCGCGCCCCAACAAAATTGGGTCAGGATTCACTCATGAAAATGGTCGCTCAGTTTCCAGGTATCAAGTCTGGAGATGCTGGTGTCGCCCATGTGCAAACGCAAAAAGCCGCTCGAGGTATCGCTTCGGCCCAGGAATCTAGTCCCAAGTCAGGTGAAATTATCTACATGAAGACCTATCAAGGCGCCCAAAGAGTGCCTGCTTCTGCCTCTGGTGAGGCCCAGAAGTACTACTTGAAGCTTCGTGCAAAGCCGGCGAAGCAAGGTATAGTGGCTAAAGTTAGGGTACTAGGTTATCAAGAGGTTACAAAAACGACCTCACGCAACCCAGCGTCAGCACATAAGACCCAAACTAAAGATGTTCAGAAAAGCGTCAAGAGTTCGGAATTTCTTAAGTCTTACGAGGTACATCAGCAGAAACAGCCGGTGTATTCTAAAGAAGTGCAAAGATTAATTGACGATCTTAAGAGCTACTAAATATCGTACCGGTATTTGACACTCCAAACACTCTTCAGCAAAACTGAAGAGTATCAACCACTTCCCTTTTTGGAAGCCCTCATTTCAACCTCAAGATAACTTCAGTTAACGTCTTTCCCTAACTTTGTTTAAAATGAGCCTTAAGACAAAGGGAGACGTGTTATGCACGTTACTATTATCGATGACAACAGAGATGTGCTCGAGACCTATAAAACGGCTCTCGAGGGCAAGTTTAGTTGTGAAACATTTTTCGAACCAGAGCGCGCAATTGATTTTGTGAAACACAATCACACTGATGCAGTGTTGTTGGATTTACATATTCCGCAGAAAGATGGCTTTCAAGTTTACGAAGAAATTCGTCGCGCAAAAAGTTTCGTTCCTATTCTCTTTTTAACCGGTGACGGTACATTACCAGCGAAACTTCGTGGTCTTGAAATGGGTGCTGATGACTTCATCACGAAGCCTGTTGAGATCGAAGAGCTCGCCGCGCGTATCCGCAATCGAGTTCAGCTGACGAAGAAAAATTTCCATTTGAATAAAACGATTCAGTTTAAAGATCTCGTGATTGATCTAGACGCTCATCAAGTGATGCAAGGTGGTCACCCAGTAAAGCTGACGCCTAAAGAGTACCAATTGCTCTTGGTGCTCGCGCAGAACCCGAATCGTGTCATTCACAAGGACGACCTCCTGACGATGCTGTGGAAAGATGTGCATGTCGAGGTCAATAATCTTGATACGCACTTCTCAAATCTTCGCCGTAAGCTCAAACCGTTCTCAAATCACGTCAAAACCCTGAA
>Ga0164293_10005950_pt1 | contig 10380 bp, 7 predicted proteins | sample GEODES118metaG_FD_111487 | JGI IMG/M metagenome (GOLD analysis project Ga0164293, IMG submission 111487) | Eutrophic lake water microbial communities from Lake Mendota, Wisconsin, USA - GEODES118 metaG | ecosystem: Environmental > Aquatic > Freshwater > Lake | place: USA: Lake Mendota, Wisconsin...
CGATGGCCTGGCGTGTTTCGCGGGAGTGACAAAGGCCGGCTGCAAGCATATTGCAAAGATTGCAGGAGGCCGAAAGCCAAAAGAGCTGCCGTTGTTCCAGTGGCTCAACACAATCCTAGGCAATGTAAAGACGGGGCTTGGTGGCGCCTATCATGCATTTCTATTTTCCAAATATAGTAACCGCTACCTTGCGGGAATTGCGTACCGATTCAATCGTCGATTCAATCTGAAGACATTGCATCAGCGGCTCCTGATAGCTGCGGTGAGCTGTCCACCATGCCTAGAGCGGCTCCTGCGTTCTGCGGAGTCTTCTTGCTGATCAGGTTGCATCTTTAAACCGGTTGCCTGCGTAGGGTGTTGCCTCAGTTGACCTGTTGTCGCTATGGGCCGTGCTGCAGGGCGGTCTGTTGAGAAGCGAAAGGGAAGAAAGGCCGGCCCTGATCCGTAGCGCAGGCGGGCCGCCATGGTGGCGGCCCACCAGCGCTACGGGGGCCTGAGTGCTGCAGGAAAGAAGGCCCTGGTGGATGAGCTGGTGGTGATCACCGGCTATCACCGCAAATTGGTGCTGCGAGCGCTCAACCGGATCCCCATTTCCGCCGATGGTGATGACATCTCCGGCGAACCGCATCGGCACCACCGCTAGCCGCTATGGGCCTGAGGTGATGAAAGAGCTGGTGCCGCTCTGGGAGGCCAGTGATCGGCTTTGCGGCAAGCGATTACAGGCGCTGCTGCCATTGCTGCTGGAGTCCTTGGAGCGACACGGCCACCTGGCCCTCGATCCGGAGGTGAGGGAGAAGCTGCTCACGATCAGCAGTGCCACGATCGATCGTCTGCTCGCCACCGTGCGAAAGACGAGCCCGGGCAATGGTTGGCGCCGACCACCGAGGGCACGCAGCGCGGTGCAGCGGCGCACGCCGGTGCGCACGTATGGCCTCCGGCCGACTGGCGTCTACAACGGCTGGGGCGAGGTGAACGAGGCCGGCTGGCTGGAGCTCGACCTGGTGGCCCACTGCGGTAAGTGGTTGGAGGGCCGGTTTCTCTGGACCCTGGTGGCCACCGATATGGCCACTGGTCGGAGCGAGTTCCTGCCGCTGCTCAACCGTGATGGGGCCTCGGTGATGGCGGCTCTACGCATGCTGGAGGAGCTATTACCCTTCTCCCTGCGGGGCATCGATGTGGACAACGACGGAGCGTTCCTCAACGCGCCGCTGGAGCAGTGGTGCGAGAAGCACCAACCCCGCATCGAGCTGACCCGCTCCCGGGCCTATCCGAGCAATGACCAGGCCTGGGTTGAACAGAAGAACGGCATGCTGGTGCGCCGTGTGGTGGGCTACGAGCGGCTGGAGGGCCTGGTGGCCGCCGAGCTGCTGGGGGAGCTCTACGGGGCCCTACGGCTATTCACCAACCTCTACCAGCCCTCGTTCAAGCTCAAGGAGACGATCCGCGAGGGCGCCAAGCTCAAGCGGCGGCACCATCCTCCCCGTACACCACAAGAACGGCTGCTGGCGCTTAGCCAGCTCAGGGATGCCCAGCGGAAGGCGCTGGAGGAACTGCAGCGCAGTAGCGATCCGGTGGCCCTGCTGGAAACGATGCGTCGCTGCCAGGCTTCCCTGGCCAGCATCTCGGCCGGGCAAGAAAACCAAGAGCAAAGACCCAGGACAGGGGCGATGGATCCTGAGCAGGCAGGCAAGGAGCAGCGCTCGCTCAACCGGTTCCTGAGCAACCTGCAGCTGTTGTGGCAGAAGAGCCAACCGCTGCCGGAACCCAAGCAGAAGCGCCGATACACCCCTCGCAGGCGCACTCTGTTCGCCGAGCACCAGGAGCAGATCGAGCAGTGGCTGGAGAGCAAGGCCTGCATGAATGCCGCCGAGATCCTCAGGCGGCTCATGGCACTGGCTCCGGGCAATGACCACGAGGGTCAGTTGCGCTCAATGGAGAGGCGCGTCAAGGAATGGCGAACAGCCCGAGCAGAGCGGCTGCTGGGGTCGATGCGATCAGCCGGAAAGGAGACGCAGACAGAGGAAATGACCAATTCTGTCGCGACACCAATTAGAGGTAACACTTTATGATGCAAAGCGCTGGTTCAGTTTTCGATGTCGCCTGACACCGTCAGGGCATTGGGTCTGCCGAGTAGGTCTGGGCCACAGAAGCCGGGAACCAGTGAACCCGATCACGGCACTCTCGAACTTGAACCGCTGCCGGTACGCCGCAAGGATCGCCGGATCACGACTGGGGCCCAGCGCCGCCACCTCGGGATCGGCGACGATCGACAAGCGCCGAGCCGCCACTGGTTGCATCAGCTCAGCGGCATGCTCCAGATCCGGTTCGCCCCACACTTGCCCACATGAACAACCCCCATCTGCCACCACGGACAGGAGAGCCGATAATGGCTTGAAATCAGCCAGTGGAGCAGCCCATAGCGTGCAAGCACAACCAGCTGAGCTGCCAACGACATCCCTGCAGGCACTGAAGCAGCGAGCTCACCAGCTGTTGGAGAGCCAGCGCAGCCTGCGGCAACAGAACCAGGCGCTAACCGCTGAGCGCCTCGGCTTCGAGCGCGAACGCGACCAGCATGCCACCCAACACCAGGAGCTCAGCGCTGAACGTGACGCACTACAGGCTGAACGCGACAGCCTCACCGCTCACCTTCAGGAGCTCACTGCCCAGCGAGACAGCATCCAACAGCAAAGGGAAACACTGCAAAAGATAGCGGAAGAACTGCAGGGCCAGCTGACTGCGCAGAGCGCGCAGACGTTGGATCAGAGCCAGAAACGTGAAGCGCTGCAGACGCGTGTGCAGGAACTGCGGGGTCAGCTGAGTGCCCAGAGCGCGCAGACGCTGGAGCAAAGCCAGGAACGTGAATCACTGCAGACGCGAGTGGAGGAGCTCCAACATCAGGTGAGTGCGCGCACGGAAGAGCAGCACCTACATCGCGAACAGGTGAGCAGAATGTTTGAGGATCTCATTAATCGGTTGCTCACTCTCATTGGCGACTCAACTGATGAGAGTGGCATAGCCTTTGTTTCAAGCCTTGATGAGGCAAAGGCAATGGTTAAGGATGTGTGCCATCAATCCGATGTGAACGCAATTGAGGCCTGCATAAATTCGGTTGTAGATGAGCTTCAGCATGTCATGTGCCCGCTCGTCAAGTTGTCAGCGATTCAGCCAGCATGCGCCGATTCACGCCTTTCATTAGAAAATGGCATTATTGCATTTGATAGGCCTGATTTTGTCTCCGACCTGATTCATTCCAATGTCCTTGCAAATACTCACAAAGCTTCGGTCTTTGCATTTGGATCTAGAAAGTCATGGCTGCGATCTCTGTTTGATATCTATGGGTCTGACAAAGATAGCAATGACCCCTCAAATAATCTCCACAACCCCTTCGCCTGGCCTCCGCATGCCTATGGTCTTGTTTATGAGATGATTTTTGCGCCTATTCGTAAAACCGCCAGGCTGGTTTTCGAGTGTGGAATTGGCACTAGTATTCCGGGCCTGCCGTCATCAATGGGTGCAACCGGGAGGCAGGGTGCGTCGCTCCGGGCATGGAGAGACTTTTTCACAAACGCCTGGATCCACGGTGCCGACATTGATAGAAGTTGCCTTTTCTCCGAAGAAAGAATCACGACCCACTTTGTTGACCAGACTGATCCATTTATAATCAGGAAAATGTGGGATTCCATAGATTGTGCTGACTTCGATGTGATCATTGATGATGGTCTTCATCAGTTCACGGCTGGTAGTTGTTTCTTTATGGAGAGCTTTGGAAAACTGAGGAGTGGCGGGATATACGTTATTGAAGACGTTGCGATTTGTGACTGGCAGCGCTACATGGCATTCTTTAATACTGCCGCCGTCAGCGGCAGTTTTATCGCATTGCAGTGCCACGAAAAACGCGACTACTTTGATAATGCACTTATTGTTATCACTAAAGACTAGCGAGCGTGCTTGTTGGCAATCTTCCGGTTCTGATCAACGGCTATTGAGCCTGCCATCAAGCACACAAAAAGACTGAGAGATTTGTGATGTGACCCCCTTCATTTGTTCAGGTACAATGAGAGTGGGTGATCGTGCAGCAACTGCTTGAGCTTCCTCCAGTGGCGTACGCTCCTGAAGGGCCAAATAGAACCTAAGAGTATTGTATTCCCCAGCGCCAGCGGTTGGCCAAGCCCTAAACCTCGGCCACCGTGGCGGACAGCTCAGTGTTCAGGAATTCATCACTGAACCGGCTCTTGAAACACTGATCGCCTCCATGGCAACTTTAGCCTTGAACTCGGGGCCGTGGATGCGGCGCTTGCTCATTGGTGGAAGACCCGTTTCAGGGACGGCACTCGGCCTCACAGGTTAACGATGGAGGCTGTCTAGAAAAAACCAGAATGCCTGCATTCTGCCTCCCCCCCCCCTTTTATAGGGCGTCTCTGATACGATAAAGTGAACTGGCGGAGTTTTCATGCTCTATTGAGCGAGCTCCGGCATCCACTTTTCAAAGCCAATGCAGATCTGGGAAAACCAAGTAACCATTTTCAGCTCGGTAGATAAATCGTTCACGACAGAGCTGCCAGCCTCCTGCCACGAACAAAACTGCCCTGCGCTCGAGAGGTGGGCGGACCTTGAGTATGAAGATCATCTCTATAGGGACGTATACAGCCTTCCTTGCACTGAAGACAGGGAGGGCTACTACGGGAGCGATCATTTTAGCTACTGGGCATCCGGATTGCGCGACTCAAAACTACTCTTAAAGGAGGCCCGCTCATCCGGAATAAAGAATCCACTTACCATCCTAGATATTGGGTGTGCATCTGGGAGGCTAATACGGCACTTGCCACTTCTACTTCCTGACGCCAGGATTCTTGGCTGTGACATAAACAGGCTGCATGTTGAATTCTGCAACAAGTATCTGCATCCCTCGATCAGCGCGTTTCACAACTGCTCGGTCCCTCACCTCCAAATAGAAGACAGCAGCGTTGATGTGGTTACAGCCTATTCGGTGTTTACTCATATTGAGGCAATGGAAACCGCCTGGCTTATGGAGATAAGAAGAATTCTGCGCCCAGGTGGCCTTGCGTGGATAACGATACACACCGAAAACACCCTTAAAGATCTCGACGAAGGGTGGCCATTGTGGAATGCAGTAATGAACCACCCAAATGCCGAATCACTAATCGACAAGAACACAAGGCTCTTTGAAAACGACAGGCTAGTACTTCGCTGGAATGGCGACAAAAGCTATTCTTCGAATGTGTTTTACAAGAAAGACTACGTGTTGAGCCATTGGAGTCGAATCATGAAGATCCACGACATCAAGAGGAAGCTACCAGAGTATCAGGATGTCGTACTGCTTGTTAAGCATTGAATTACTCTAAGCTTGATCCTTGGCCCCTTGCTTTTTCTTTCATAATACGTTGATTATCGCTTCATGCCAAGCGAGGTCAGCCTGAGCTGAGCTGAGCTTGGGATGTCTTGTGATCGACCAGCTTGCGCAATTCACAGGCATCAGAGCAGCTGAGACTTTTTGAGCCAATCCAGTTCCACCTGCAGCCTGCCCTCAGGGCCGTGGGTGCGGCGCTGGCTCTTTGGTGGCAGCCCCGTTTCAGGGGGCGTAACCCCGCCTTATAGGTTAACGATGGGGGCTTGTTAAAAAACCAGTTTACCTTAGACCAGCCTGGCCAAACGGAGCGAAAAATCTGAGATTGGGCCCTCGGAATAGTAAACGAGCACAAGCGAACGAGATAAGCTCTCAGGTTGAGAAACGCAGCCTGTCAGGCGGTTTTTCAGCAAACTCATAGGTGATCATGGATTGAATCCAAGCCAAGCGGAGGCGTTAGTGAGCCTCCCAGGCGATCCAAGAGATTTCGACTAGCTCTTTTGACCCTAGTGTATTTAATGGCGCGCGGGATTGTGTCATGCACAACGCCCACAAGCAAGGTTCCAAGAGTAAAGTGCCAGTCTTCATATCCATAGCCATCGTCTTGGCGAGCCACATGAAACTGGCACCTCTTAAGTAGAGTAGCAGACGCAATCAAATTAAGGTCATATGGGTTGGAGAAGAAGGCCGCAGCCAAAGACTCAACTTTTTGCCAATTGCGCGGCAACTGCCTATAGACAATCGACTTTTGTTGGAAGTTAACAAGAAACTCGGGGTGCAGTATTAATCTCCCCTCGGTCAGATCCTGGCCAACCTCGAATAGAGAGAAGTAGAGGGAGCTGACTAAATCATCCGAGTCAATCAATAGAACAAGGCTCTTATCATTTAGAGTTGCAATCCCGGCATTGCGCGCCAATCCAGGATCTCCAAAGGATGTAACAAGGATACGAGAGCTGGCCTTGCGTTCATCAACGAGAATTGAGCTTATCTGTCTTGCGGCGTCAAGCGTCTCGGCAGAGGGGTTGTCTAACACGAATAAGAACCCTAGATCCATATAGTTAGTTGCCTTGGCGCGGTTTTCCCATGCAGAAAGAATCGACTTTGCGCAATCGCAAAGCATGTAGCCCTCATCGTGGGCTAGAATAAGAGCGGTCAACTCATTATGTTTCATGACAGATAACCAGTGCTTGCCAATGAATCAGCGAAAGCTTTAAAGGAGTGACGAGAAGAAACAAGTTCCAAGAGGTTATTATTGCGTTTTTGAGCAGAGATTGGATCGGCCATTATAGCCCTAATGGCAGATTTGTACTCGCCTGTATCAGAATAGTTGCTAACAAGAAATCCCGTGCTATCGCATATCAGCTCTCTCACCCCTCCTACATCTGGAGCTACAATGGGCAAACGGGATAAAGCTGCTTCGATCAAAACCACCGGGAGCCCTTCCCACTCAGATGTCATAACGAAGCAGGTATAACGGGAAGAGTCGAGATCGAAGAAGCTCGAGTATTTACCCATATTGACCACATTATGCCTTTTGGATATGGTCAAGTTCCAGTATTCTTGATCGCTAAACAAGGCATATCCATAAATCTCGAACGTAACGTCTGGCATAGAATCTGCAACTGCTAACAAGATGTCAAGACGCTTCTGAGAGTCAAATCTTCCAGCCCAAATAACCCTTGCGGCCGCGAAGTCTTTTGAAAAAGCGGCTGATGGTGGAGCGATAACAGATTTCTTTTCTTGTGCATTTAGTACGCCGTGTGGATTGAAGACTGGTGTGTACAAGCTCTTAATGATCTGAGTGCAGTCGCTTCCTAAAGCATCGCCGAAAGCCTCGGCAAGATATGTGTTGTTGTCAGAGAATATGTAATCACAATGTCTTATGATCGCCTCCCTGAAAAGGGTGGCATACCCTTCTCTGACGCCATAGCTATTAATGTCGCTGCAAAATACCGTGACCGCGATTCTATGGCGAGCTCTTATCGCGGTACCGTATCTCTCAAGTGTTTGATAGCCTTCACGTGAGTTAATGATATGGCATGTGCATGGGCGAATGTTATTAAGAAGATGAGCTAGGAACAATGCCCGTTCGCACTCTGAAAGCGGGGACAAGATGACGCCAATATCTATTACATCAACGCCTTTTGGCACAAGATCCAATCGCTCAGAAGAGCGATCGGATGTAAGCAGGCAAACGATTGTAGAGGAATAGGGCTGATTGTTATGTTTCTCCATCACGGCATTCATATATGTTGTTGCAATATAGTCCGCCCCTCCCGCCAGCACCCAGGGAAGCAAATAAACATGAGAGATATCCTTTTCATGAAGCTGCTTTATGATGTTGAATAAGCTATTTCCTGCGCGTCCAAGCCTATCTTGGTAATGCCAAGAGTGACAGTTGACTATATTAGCAGGCTTAATGCTATCGCTTACGCTGGATAAAGTGCTAAACCATTGCGAGTCTTGTTCATACATTTCGTTCAGCAAGACGACTGTTTCATCATCTATTGGCCCAGGAATGTAAGCTATAGACTGATCGAGATGTGGAAGGTGGATCACTCTGTCAAACGACCGAGCGTGGCGCATGTTGCCATACAACCGCTTAATCTCATGCCCACGATGAATTGAGTTCAGTTCTGCAGTATAGAATCGATCATGGTCATATATTCTGTCGAGATCTAACACCTCGTACAAAAGCGCAATTGCAGAGCCGCTTAAATCTCTGTCTGCCGCCGAAGACTCTTCTGCTTCAAAAGTCGAAATAACAGTGGACAAAGCTCGCGTGTTTATACTTCTAGATCTAGAAACGCCTTGGATAAGCAGGATTGCGGCTGCTCGTTCTACGCTGCTATAATTGTTATTATCAAAGTCATCGAGTCTGTCGTAAATAGTAGCCGCATTAATTTCAGAAAAAGGTAAATACCTGAGAAGCCCGCCAAGATATAAGCACTCGAAATTAGGGTATTTATAAAATATCCTGGCATACGCAAGAATCCTGGAGGGATCTGTATTGTCTTCAAGGATAGATGCGGAAAGACCAAGTAACGAGGCTTGGGCTTTTAGTGATGAGCTGTTTATCAGATCAATTAATCTAATGGCCTGAGAAGCGCATGCACTAAAGTCTTTATCGAGAAGCTGTCGCGTAAGACGCAAGAGAACGGCTTCTTCTTGGTCTGACTTTTCTTCGCAGAGGGTAAGAAAGCTGTTTTTTAGCGAATGATCAAGAGGGTTTCCTTCAAGAAGAAGGTGACAAGCTCGAAAATAAGGTGTATAATTGCTAGACGGATCTGAGGATCTTTCAGAAGGGATATTATGATTAATTCTCCGGGCTGACTTTAAAAATGATGCTGCTCCCAGAGAGTTTTTAAGTAGATCAATTCTGCGGCGATTCATCAGGGTCCGATAGCCTGGCATGAGGCTATGTGGGTGAAAGAGACTTACTTTGGTTGACCAGCGGTCTTCGAGTTCGGCAATCGCTTCTGCGAAACCATGTGCATCAAAATAGAATGAGTGCATGCACATGTTATGCATCATTTTCCAAAATGCTTGTCTATCAGTAATGGGCTTGGTAGCAAACTCTATAGCCTGCAGATTATTTTTGTAATGTGGAATTGATGAATGCACTTCGATTATGTCAGAAGGCTTTGCAAAGAGAACATCCTGGATAGCTGCATTTGTGGGATGGACCTCGATGCAAGCACATGCCTCGCCGTTTACGGTCACTTGAGCGCTTGTCGCCATCCTCTGTCTGTTTAAGATGGTTACCAAAATCCACTCTTCTTTAATCATTTAATCAATCCCGCCTCTTTTGTATTGACAAGGCAATTATTTAGCAATGAGGTCCTTCTAGGGGACCATGGCAACCTCGCAAGTTCGAACATTGTTGACTATGGTAAGATCAATAGGGTTAATACTGTGGGCGTTACTTTAATCCAGAGCGCTGGTGCATAGCACTAAGGTGCCGTCTGTATGAGGGAGTTGCTGCCCAGTACATTCTTGAAGCAATGCGGCAGTTGAGTGATGCATGCCTGGAAAATCAAGCCAATGCCATCCTATCATGGGCAAGTTTTTTGTGGGGATCCTCTGCCCGGTTTCTCAAATACTCCTTCGGAAGCCCCTGGAGGGGGGGCAGGACTCATTAGAAGTTAAACAGAGTTCAGTGCCTGAGCGGGTTCTCGCCAGCCCAGCAATTCCAGCAACCCTTTGGTGTCGTGGGACAGGGCGCCCAGGCTCTCGGTGATCGGCCAGAGCCCATCGAGGCGCAACGCATTCATGGCCAGGCTGCGGAGCGTGGCCATGATTTGAACGCCGTTGATCTCGCGGTAGCGGTGCGCGTCTTCCTTGAGCTGCGGGTCGCGGAGCCAGTGCCAGGAGTTCTCAATCGACCAGCGGTCGCGCACGTTTTGCAGCAACGCCCTAACGCTGGTGCGGAGGCTGGTGACACAGTGACGGGTTTCGTCGACGGGCTTGCCGTCGCGACTGCCTTGGCAGCGGACCGCGATTACCATTGCGCTATGGGGCCAGTACTCCGCCACCCACTCCGGAGCCGGCATGCCCCGCATCGTCCAGGTGAGGTCGCGGCCGCGTTTGTGCTCGTGCTTGCGGGCCTGCAGCGGCGCCTTCCGTCTGTAGATCAGTCGATCTATGCTTACCTGAAACCTCTTGCTGCGGCTATGTTTCACCGCGATCAGGAAGTCGGTATCACGCTGTTCGAGGTAGACGAAAAAGGGCGGTTCGCATGCAGCGCGTCCGCTTGCACAAGCAGTCCCTCAAGCTCCACCCGATCGTGGAGCTGGCGCAGGGCAGCGATCTCACCGCCGGCATCGGTGGCATATATGCTTTGGGCGATCGCCACGCCCAGGCTGTTGGAGTAGGGATTCACCTGAGTGATAGAATTGGCAGCCCCTCAAGCGTTTACAGCGATCGACCCCCTCATGGTCTTGCCATCGCAAACCAGGGTGTCGACCGTGTCTGTGACGCCAGGCTGAGCTGCGATCCATTGCTGCAGCAAGGCC
>Ga0164293_10005952_pt1 | contig 10378 bp, 7 predicted proteins | sample GEODES118metaG_FD_111487 | JGI IMG/M metagenome (GOLD analysis project Ga0164293, IMG submission 111487) | Eutrophic lake water microbial communities from Lake Mendota, Wisconsin, USA - GEODES118 metaG | ecosystem: Environmental > Aquatic > Freshwater > Lake | place: USA: Lake Mendota, Wisconsin...
GTCGGGAGGTGGCGTTGACCTTCGATCCTTCGGTGCTCCGGCTCAGTGAGTTGGCGTCTCTGCTGGCGTCCTTGGGGTATGAGCCGGACTTGCGCGCATCGGACCTGGAGGGCTCGGTGGCTCGGCCGGTTTTGCGGCGGTTGTGGTTGCAGTTGGGGGTGGCTGGTTTCGCCTTCGGCAACACCATGCTGCTGAGTCTGGCCATGTATCTGGGCCTCGACAGTGTCAGTGGCCCGGCGTTCCGGCATCTGGCGGGTTGGATCAGCTTCATCCTGTCAATTCCGGTGGTGACGTTCAGCGCATGGGACTACTACCAGGCGGCTTGGACCGGCTTCCGGCGGGGCGTTCCGGTGATCGAGATTCCGATCGCATTGGGCATCCTCGCCCTGATGGGCCAGAGCGTGTTCGAGGTGTTTTCACGGCGGGGCGACGGCTATTTCGACTCTCTGGCCGGCCTTCTGTTCTTTCTGCTGTGCGGGCGGCTCTTCCAGCAGAAGACCTATGCCCGTTTGGTGTTCGACCGCGATTATCGGGCGTTCTTCCCGTTGGCGGTCACTCGTTCCGGAGAGCGGGGTGAGGAGAGGGTGGCGGTGGCTCAACTCGCTGTCGGTGATCGTCTGATCCTGCGCCATGGTGAGCTGGTTCCGGCCGATTCGCGGCTGCTCTATGGCGAGGCCCGGATCGATTACGCCTTCGTCACCGGTGAATCGCAGCCGGAGTCGTGCGCTGTGGGCGGGGTGCTTTTTGCTGGGGGGCGACAAACGGCCGGGCGCATCGAGGTGGAAATCCTCAAGCCGGTTTCCCAGGGCTATCTCACCTCGCTGTGGAACCAGGAAGCCTTCCAGAAGGTCCGCTCGGTCGACCCGGTGGATCGTATCACCGAGGCCTACAGTCGCCGGTTTTCACTGTTGCTCTTGGTGATCGCCAGCGGTGCCGCGGCTGCATGGTGGGTCGTGGGTGATGGAGTTCGGGCCGTCCAGGCGCTGGTTTCGGTGCTCATCGTGGCCTGTCCTTGTGCATTGGCACTGGCCTCGCCGTTCACTTTGGGAACGGCCCAGAGGGTGCTGGGGCGACTGGGAATCTACCTCAAGAACCCGTTCGTTCTGGAGACCTTGGCGCGGGTGGATTGCGTGGTCCTGGACAAGACCGGAACCCTGACGCAGACGGGTGCGGCTGCGGTCCGTTGGGAAGGGGAGCCCCTCGATTCTTCGGAAATCCGCAGGATCCGTTCCCTCATCGCCCAGTCCAATCATCCGTTGTCCGGTCGGGTCCGTGAATTCCTGGATGCTCAGGAACTGTCCGCAACCGAGTGGGTTTCCGAGTTTGTCGAGACCCCGGGTCGGGGAATCTCCGGGACCGTGCACGGTCTCCCGGTCGTGGCGGGTTCGCTCGACCACCTCCGCGATCACGGTGTGGACTTTGCCGATGGGTCCCCCGAGCCCTCGGTGGCGGAGTCGGCCGGAAGCCGAGTGTGCGTGGCTTTGGGGGGGCGATATCGTGGGTTCTTCGGGGCAGGTCATCCGCTGCGTCCGGGGATCGAGCCGTTGCTCGGCGTCCTCCAAACCCGTGTCGAGTTGGCGTTGCTCAGCGGGGACAATGCTGCCGAGGCGGAGCGCTTCCGAACGCTGTTCGGGGCGTCGGCATCCCTGCGTTTCCATCAGAGTCCCTCACAGAAGCTGGAGTTCGTCCGCCAGCGTCAGGCGGGCGGCGGCCGGACGGTGCTCATGGTCGGCGACGGGTTGAATGATGCGGGAGCTCTGCAGCAGGCCGATGTGGGTGTGGCGGTCGTGGAGGAGGCGGGAGCATTCTCGCCGGCCAGCGACCTCATCTTGGCCGCACATCGGGTTCCGGACTTGGACCGTATCCTGGGTTTCGCCAATGCCTCGGTCCGCTGGGTCCATCGGGGGTTCCTCATCTCGGGTCTCTACAATGTTGTGGGAATTGCGATCGCGGCCTCGGGTCGACTCTCGCCCGTGGTGTGCGCGGTGTTGATGCCGCTGAGTTCCTTCACGGTCGTGGCCTTCTCGGTCCTGGGCATCGAATGGCTGGGACGCCGCTGGTTTCCAGCCTCGCCAAGGACCCGACCATGAGTGTGCTGATGTTGCTCATCCCCCTGAGCGTTCTGATCGCGGCCTGTTTTTTGGCGGCCTTCTTCTGGGCCGTCCGATCCGGGCAGTACGAGGACACCTGCACACCTGCGCTGAGGATTCTCACGGACGACGCGCCGTCGGCCATTGCTCTGCCAGTTGCAAAACCTGAGCAGGTCTTGCCAAGCCCGGGGGAGCCTCTCAGGACTCCGACACCGGAGATTCAGAATGCTTTGAACGCATCCCTCCGTAGGTCTCCGGAGCCTCCGGTCTGAGGCCCCAAGACACGGTCAACCCTTTCCATGAATCAGGACACATTCCGATACGACAATCGAATCGTTCGCGCATTTGCCATCGCCACCGTCATCTGGGGGTTGATCGGCTTCTTGGCCGGCCTGTTGATCGCCTGCCAGTTGTTCCTGCCGGAGCTCAACCTCAACCTGCAATACACGACCTTTGGTCGGCTGCGGCCGCTCCACACCAACGCCGTGATCTTCGCCTTCGTGGGCAACGGGCTGTTCATGGGCATCTACTATTCGCTGCAGCGGCTCTGCAAGGCGCGGATGTTCAGCGACGGTCTGGGGTGGTTTCACTTCTGGGGTTGGCAGGCCATCATCGTCGCCGCGGCCGTCACGCTGCCCCTGGGTCTGACCTCCAGCAAGGAGTACGCCGAGCTCGAATGGCCCATCGACATCGCCATCGCAGTGGTCTGGGTGGCGTTCACGGTCAACCTCATGGGCACCATTGTGAAGCGCCGTGAGAAGCATCTCTACGTCGCCATCTGGTTCTATATCGCGACGGCGGTGACGGTCGCTCTGCTGCACATCGGCAACTCGCTGGCGGTGCCGGCAGGCCTCTTCAAGAGCTACTCCATTTACGCCGGCGTCCAGGATGCGTTGGTGCAGTGGTGGTACGGCCACAACGCCGTGGCCTTCTTCCTGACCACTCCCTACTTGGGCTTGATGTACTACTTCTTGCCCAAGGCTGCGCAGCGGCCGGTGTTTTCCTACCGCCTGTCCATCATCCACTTCTGGGGCCTGATCTTCATCTACATCTGGGCCGGGCCGCACCACTTGCTCTACACCGCTCTGCCGGACTGGGCGCAGTCCTTGGGCATGGTGTTTTCGGTGATGCTCGTCGCGCCTTCCTGGGGTGGCATGCTCAATGGGTTGCTCACCTTGCGCGGTGCCTGGGACCGCGTACGCCAAGACCCGATGCTCAAGTTCATGGTGGTGGCCCTGACCGCCTATGGCATGGCCACGTTGGAAGGTCCGCTGCTGGCGATCAAGAGCGTCAACGCCCTGTCCCACTACACCGACTGGACTATCGCCCACGTCCACACGGGGGCCCTCGGGTGGAATGGGTTCTTCACCTTCTCCATGCTCTACTGGTTGTTTCCGCGGCTGTACCGCACCGAGCTCTACTCGGTGAAGCTGGCGAATTGGCATTTCTGGGTCGCCCTGTTGGGCATGATGTTCTACGCGGTGCCGATGTATTGGAGCGGCATCACGCAGGGCTTGATGTGGAAGCAGTTCACGGCCGACGGATTCCTCCAGTACCCGAACTTTCTGGAGACCGTGCTCCAGCTCTTTCCGATGTACCGCCTGCGGGCTATCGGCGGGACGCTGTACATCATCGGGGCCTTCATCATGGCCTACAATTTGTGGAAGACCGCTCAGGCCGGATCCTTCGAGGCAGAATCCGAGGTGGTCGTGCCCGCGAAGATTTCCTCACAGGCCGAGACGGGAACGCCGGGCAAGTTCGCCTGGGGACATCGATGGCTGGAGGCCCGTCCCTTGACCATGACGGTCTTGGCCTTCGTCGCAGTGCTGGTGGGTGGTTTGGTCGAAATCGTGCCCATGTACCTGGTGAAGGAGAACGTGCCCACCATCACCGGAGTTCGTCCTTACACCCCGCTCGAAGTCATGGGACGCGATCTCTACATCCGGGAAGGCTGTGTCGGATGCCATTCCCAGATGGTCCGCCCGTTCCGTTCTGAGACCGAGCGCTATGGGGAGTATTCCAAGGCCGGTGAGTTCGTGTACGACCATCCCTTTCTCTGGGGCTCCAAGCGCACCGGCCCGGACTTGCATCGCATCGGCGGCAAGTACCCGGATGCCTGGCACTTCAACCACATGGACAATCCCCGGAGTACCTCGCCCGGGTCCATGATGCCGCGGTACTCATGGCTTTTGGATCAGAAGATCGACATGGCTGCGGTCGGGCCCCGCATCGCTGCCTTGCGCTCGGTGGGGGTTCCCTACCCGGCAGGCTATGAAACCCAGGCGATGGTGGATTTGAAACAGCAGGCCTCCGTCATCGTGACCGGCCTCAAGACGGCGCGGATCGAGACTCAGCCCGACCGCGAGATCATCGCCTTGATCGCCTACCTGCAGCGCTTGGGCACCGACATCAAGGCCTCGAACCCCATCGCACCGGCGACCGTCTCCCTTCAGCCATGATCAAGAACATCCTCACCCACACCGGGGGCATCGCCCTGTATGGCATCGTTTCGATTTGCCTCTTCTTCGCGGTGTTTGCCGCCGCAGTTCTCTGGACCTTGGCCCAGCGGGCGAGCCATGTCCGTCACATGGGAGAACTCCCGTTGAACGATGGTGAAATCCGCCCCTTCTCACCCTCCGTATCCAAGACCCATGAATAAGGACCCGAACGATCCGCTCCTGATGGACCACGAGGCCGACGGCATTCGTGAACTCGACAACAACCTGCCGCGCTGGTGGGTCTGGTTGTTCGTCCTCTGCACGGTCTTCGCCGTCGGTTACATCGTGTACTACCACGTGCTGAAGGTGGGACCGCTGCAGGCGGCCGAATACCAGGCCGAGGCGACTCAGGGTGACGCCCTCAAGAATGCGGCGCTGGCGCGATTCGAGTCGGATGTGGCGACCTTAAAGCCGCTGTCCGATGCCGTGACTCTGGAGCAGGGCAAGCAGTCCTTCATCAACCTCTGCGCCCCGTGCCACCGGGCCGATGGAGGTGGCCTCGTGGGGCCCAATCTGTGCGACTCGGTCTGGAGCCATGGCTCCAATTACGTGGACACGGTCCAGGTGATCATCCATGGCGTGGTCGAGAAGGGGATGCTCAGTTGGCGTGGGGTGCTCAAGCCGGCCGAGATCCAGGCCGTGGCCAGCTACATCTACACGCTGCGCGGCAGCAATCCCCCGGATCCCAAGCCCCCGGAAGATCCCTCGAAGCCGGCGGTGCCGATGGATTTCGAATGACGCCTCTTGGGAAGCCCCATGTGGACTCCCCCGCATGAATACCCCCCACGAGAAGCCCACGGTGAATCGACGGATCGTCGACTCCTCCGAACCTGCCCGATCGGGCAACAGGCAGGAGGTGGATTGGCAGGATTTCCGCGACCATATCGCCACCGCCGATCAGGACGGGCGCCGTCGATGGCTTTATCCCAAGGCCCCGTCGGGCCCGTGGCATCGACGGCGCGCCGGGTTCGCCGCGTTCCTGCTCCTCCTGATGTTCGCCGGGCCATGGATTCGGATCCAGGGCAACCCGCTCCTCCTGTTCAATCTGGTGGAGCGCCGTTTCTCGATCCTGGGGCAGATCTTTTGGCCGCAGGACTCGGCGGTGTTCGCGGTGGCCATGCTGGTGTTCATCAGCGGCATCGTGGTGTTCACCGTCGCGTTCGGCCGCTTGTGGTGCGGGTGGGCCTGCCCCCAGACGATCATGATGGAGATGGTGTTTCGGAAGGTGGAGTACCTCATCGAGGGTGATTCGGCCGCACAACGGGCGCTGGCGGCGGCGCCTTGGACGGTCTCGAAGATGGCGCGCCGTTTGTTCAAGCATGCGGTGTTCTTCGCTCTCTCCTTCCTCGTGGGGAACACGTTGCTCGCCTACCTCATCGGCAGCGATCAGCTCCTGGCCGTCCAGTTGGATGACCCTCGGAGACACTGGGTAGGGCTCACCTCCATGACCCTGTTTTCACTGCTTTTTTATGGTATTTTCGCCCGGTTCCGCGAACAGGCCTGTACCTTCATTTGTCCTTACGGGCGATTCCAGTCGGCACTGCTCGATGAGAATTCCCTGGTGGTGGCCTATGACCGCCGTCGGGGAGAAAAGCGCGCGCCCTTGCACCGCGACCAGGGGCCGCAAGCCCGGCTCGCCGCCGGCTTGGGAGACTGCGTGGAGTGCCGTCAGTGCGTGGCGGTGTGCCCAACGGGCATCGACATCCGGGATGGCACGCAAATGGAGTGCGTCAATTGCACGGCCTGCATCGATGCCTGCGATTCCATCCTGCACAAGGTGGGGCGACCGACCGGGTTGATCCGCTTCGCCTCCCAGAACAATTTGGAACGAGGCGAGCCTCAGCGCTTCACCCGACGCATGGCGATGTACTCGATCGTCTTGGCGGCGTTGATCGGGGTGTTCGTGTGGCTCGTGCTCTCGCGGTCGCCGGTGGAAACCACCTTCCTGCGTGTTTCGGGCACCTTGCACCAGACGTTGCCCGACGGACGGATCCGCAATCTCTTCTCGGTGAAGATGATCAACAAGTCGCACGAGCCGCTGCCCATCGAGGTGCGCCTGGAGAATCTCCCGGGCACCGTTCGTCTGATGGGCTCGACGCATCCGGTGGTCCCCGTGGGCGAGTACCTGCAGACCTCGGCGTTGGTCGATCTGGATCCGGCGCAGCTGACCGGATCGATGACGGAGTTGAAGTTGGGCGTCTACTCCCAGGGGCAACGGCTCGAGCGCGTGGTGACCCAGTTCTCCGGTCCTAGAAGCCAATCCCCGAAACCCACCCCATGAACACCGTCCCACCGCGGATCGAACCCTGGCCCATCGGTATTGCCGCCTTCTTCGCGATGCTCATCTCGGCACTGGCTACCTGGGCCGTCGTCGCGCAGCGGAACCGCGAGGAACTGGTCAGTGCCGACTACTACGAGCAGGAAGTGGCCTACCAGCAGCAGATCAACCGCCTGAAGCGCTCCGCCGACGCGGGGGTGTCCATCGGGTATGAGTCGAGCGGCCCGGGCGGCGTGATCCGCATCGCGTGGCCGCCGGCTGCGCGTCCGATCGATTCGCAGGGCCGGATTCGACTTTATCGGCCTTCCGAGGCCGCCCTCGACCGGGATCTTCCATTGGCCATCGGCCGGGATGGGGTCCAGAGCATCGAGGCGCTGACCTTGAAGCCGGGTCTCTGGAAGGTGCGCGTCCACTGGGGGGCGGAAGCTTCCGGATATTACGTCGAGAGGTCTGTCGTGGTGCCGTCGGTCGATCCAGGCCGTGCGAAGTAAGGAACCTCAAACCCATGGAATACTGGTCGGCTCTGGTTTTGGGATTGGGAGGCAGCCTGCATTGCGGCGGGATGTGTGGTCCATTGATGATGGCCTTGTTTTCAGGCGCCCACGCCGTGTCGCCGGTCCGTTCCCGGGTCGCTTATCACGCAGGCCGACTCTTGACCTATGCCCTCATCGGTCTCGTTTTCGGGCTGTTGGGTCGCGGGTTCCATGTCGCTGGTTGGCAGCGCTCCGTCTCGGTGGTGGCTGGGGTTCTGCTGCTGGTCGGGGGAGCGGTCGCGTCGCGACTGTCCCTGGATGCCTGGCTGGTCCGGTCGGTAGGGTGGGTGAAGGCCCTGTTCCGGTCGGCCCTGGGACGCAAGACCTTGGGATCTCTGGTCTTTTTGGGAATGATCAATGGGTTTCTCCCCTGCGGGTTGGTCTACGCTGCGGGGGTCTCGGCCGCGGCCTCCGGGAATGCCTTTTCCGGCGCCCTGTCGATGGTGGTGTTCGGCCTCGGAACGTTGCCTCTCCTGTTGGTCGTTGATCGTCTGGGGCAACGCGTGGGTGCGGCCTCGCGGGCCCGGCTCCAGAAGGCCGTGCCCTGGGTGGTCGCCGCAGTGGGTGGGCTCTTGATTGTCCGAGGATTGGGCTTGGGTATCCCCTACCTGAGTCCCTCGTCCGGCGGAGTCTGTCCCCAGTGCCAAGGCTGAGTTCAAGGCGGGTTGGAATCGACGGCGTGGAGGGCCTCCTTGAAGAGTCCGCAAATCCGATTGGACCGCGTTTGAGACCCGGGGCAATGTGTGGATGTTGTGAACACCCCCGCCTCCTTCCCATCTTCGGTCTGCGCCGGGTTTCGTAGCCTTCTCTTTCTGGGGGCGCTTTGGGCCGGTGAGGCCGCCTTCGGGGCCTCTTCGAGCACGGCCGAGCGCCGGGACCATTGGGCCTGGAAGCCTCCGGTTCGCCCGGAGTTGCCCGTGGTGCGCCGAGCCGATCGGATCCGATCTCCCATCGATCGGTTCATCGTTGCCCGTCTGGAGGCCGAGGGTCTCAACCTGTCTCCGGAGGCCGATCGCATCACCCTCCTGCGTCGTCTCCACCTGGATCTCACCGGGCTGCCGCCGACCCCGGCCGAGGTGGATCGCTTCTTGGCCGACAAGGCTCCCGATGCCTGGGAGCGCGCGGTGTCGGGCTTGCTGGCCTCACCCCATCACGGGGAGCGCTGGGGGCGGCATTGGTTGGATGCGGCCCGCTACGCCGACTCCGACGGTTTCGAGAAGGACAAGCCCCGTTTCGTCTGGGCCTATCGGGATTGGGTGGTCGACGCGCTCAATCGCGACTTGCCTTATGACCGGTTTCTCACCGAGCAGATCGCCGGCGACCTGTTGCCCCAGGCCACCGACTCCAGCCGCTTGGCCACCGGTTTTCTGCGCAATGCGATGCTCAATGAGGAGGGGGGTGCCGATCCCGAACAATTTCGGATCGATGGGTTGATCGACCGCATGGACTGCATCGGCAAGGCGGTCTTGGGGATCACCATCCAGTGTGCCCAATGCCATGACCACAAGTATGATCCCATTTCTCAGGAGGAGTACTACCGCCTCTTCGCCTTCCTGAACAACGATCACGAATCCTCCATGGTGGCCTACAGTCCGGTGGAGCAGAAACAGCGGGATCAAGTGGCACGGCAGATCCGAGAGGAAGAGGAGAAGCTGCGTCACACCACTCCGGATTGGCCGGTTCGGATGGCGACTTGGGAGGCCTCGGTGCGGGGGGATCAACCCGACTGGACAGTCGTTCGCTGCGAGCATGTCGGAGACCACGGCGAGCGGTTCTACCAGTACGAAGACGGGTCCATTCGGGCGGCCAGTTATGCTCCCACCCAATGGGCCGCGCATTTCCGGGGAACCAACGGGCTGGGTTCCATCGCCGCCATCCGCCTGGAGCAACTCACCGACCCCAATCTGCCGTGCCAGGGACCCGGACGTTCCATCCGCGGAATGGCCGCCCTCAGCGAGTTCAGACTCACGGCCGTCGATCGGGAGAATCCCACCAACAAGGTCTCCGTGAAGTTTGTTCAGGCGACCGCGGATTTCGCCAATGACGAGAAGCCCTTGGAGGCCGAATTCGACGACCGTTCGGGCAAGAAGCGCACCTACGGCCCGATCGCTCATGCCATCGACGGCAACATGGACACCGCCTGGGGCATCGATGCCGGACCCGGCCGTCGGAACCAACCCCGCAAGGCGGTCTTCGTCGCCGAGAAGCCGGTCTCGTTTCCAAAAGGGGCGATCTTGGAATTCGAACTCCATCAAGAGCACGGCGGATGGAATTCCGATGATTTGCAGACCCACAATCTGGGCCGCTTCCGCTTCTCGGTGACCTCGGCCACGAATGCCGTCGCCGACCCGCTTCCGGCGACGGTGCGCGAGATCGTGATGAGTGTTCCGGCCGATCGACGCTCTCCGGCCCAGACCGGGGCGGTGTTTTCTCACTGGCGCACCACCCAGCCGCAATTCGCCGAGGCCAATGCCCGGATCGAGGCGTTGTGGAGGCAATGGCCCGAGGGTTCTCCGGCTCTGGTGTTCGCAGCGCGTCAGGGGCAGGGGCCGGGTGAGGCGCGCATGGCCACCCGCCTCTTTCGCCGTGGCGACTGGCTCAAGCCGGACCGCGAGGTCTCCCATGCCACTCCGGCATTCCTGCATCCATTGCCCCCTGGAGCCGATGATTCGCGGCTGACGTTCGCCCGTTGGCTGGTCGATCCCCGATCGCCCACCACCGCACGGGTGGCCGTCAATCGTCTCTGGCAACAGTATTTCGGCATCGGCTTGGTGGAGAGCGTCGAAGACCTCGGGACCCAATCACCACCGGCTTCCCATCGGGAACTGCTCGATTGGTTGGCCGTCGAGTTCATGCAGCCATCCGAGCCCGGGGTGACCCCATGGTCGCTCAAGCACTTGCACCGGTTGATCGTCTCCTCGGCGGTGTACCGCCAATCCAGCCGGGTCAGCGAGGGTTTGCTGGAGCGTGATCCCAACA
>Ga0164293_10005954_pt1 | contig 10375 bp, 15 predicted proteins | sample GEODES118metaG_FD_111487 | JGI IMG/M metagenome (GOLD analysis project Ga0164293, IMG submission 111487) | Eutrophic lake water microbial communities from Lake Mendota, Wisconsin, USA - GEODES118 metaG | ecosystem: Environmental > Aquatic > Freshwater > Lake | place: USA: Lake Mendota...
GCGGGGCTGATCGAAAGGCAATGGTATGGGTTACCGTTCTTCGGAGGTGGTGGCACGTACATACCTTCACCGTCGTCCTTGTTCCAAAACACCATCTCGTTGGTGTCGATCTGGATGCGAACGGTGTCAAGGATCTGGTCATCTTTGAGAACGACCAAGTCACAAGCATCCGTTGCGATGTTCTCACTCCACTCGAGAAGTAGAGTGACCCCCGTGATGGGGACCTCGTCGATGATCACTTGGGTCCCAGAGGGGACAGAACGTGGCGCAAAAGCAAAGCGAAGGGCCATGTCGAAAAAGTAATATAAATATTGTTAATAACTTATTTCAATTTTTTATATACATCAACATCTAAAATAAAAAAAAGAGCAATACACGCGCGTGCATTACTATGGACCGTGCATTACTGCTGACCTCGCAGAATCTCAATGTGACGAGTCTGCAGCATCACGATAGACACTACGTAATTGAAACGATTGGAGGTGAACTGCACGAACTTGCTGGTTGGGCCAGTGATACCATCACTCTGCGGAAGCCCGTACGTTGAATGGTTGAGGTCGGTATCCTCGTTAGAGGCGAACTGGACAAGGTCACCCTCCAGAAGGGTAACACTGTGCTGACGCAAGACGTTGCCGTCACTGACCACGACCAACTCACACGAGCGGGTGATCTTGCACAAGTCCATCGGTTGAACCATCATCAGCGTACCATCGTCGGGGTACCGCAAGAACGGGTGGAACAACGGGTTCGTAGCACCAGGAGCGAGTGTCCAATTGGGGTTTTCTCCTGCGCGCAAGTAGGGAACGCCTCCGAAATGCTCGATGATCGTCTCGGTGACAGAATCGAAGCTAGGACCGTGGGGAATGGGGCATCCAATCACACAACGAGACACAGGGCCGCGGGAAGCGGCAGGGGGTGTCTCCATGGGTGAAAAATGATATTACTATCATTAAATAAAATATTTCAATTTTTGCATATATCAATACCTGAAAATTAATAAAAAAGGGTAACACACGCACGTGCGTTACTGAGGACTTACACATATCTCCATGTGACGAGTCTGCGGGTACCCTCAACAAACTTGACATCGGAAGGCGATGGCTTGATAACAATCTGGTACTTGGAAAGCGTGGAGGAGAAGAACGCAAAACCGTAGATATCACATTCCTTATATCCGCAAAAGTCCATGTTATCGCTGGAATTGAAGTGGACAGTGATACCTCGTTCCAGAGGGACACTACACATGTCATCACCAGTAACGCGCAACTCGCACGAATCTGTGACCGAGATCTCACGTTCAGGCTTGAGGATAACCTTCTTACCATCGCTGTACAATAGGTACGGTGTAAATGTAGGGTTCGCACCCACTGGTTTCCAAGGAGTGACGACCCTTACCTTACGTTCGTACCGAACACATCCTGAATGCTTGGTGGTCAAGGACGTGACATCGGTATCTTCTTCGAGAGGGACACAAAACGTGTCATCACCGGTAACGCGCAACTGGCACGAGTCGGTGACCTCGGTCGTGTATTTGAGCATAACCTTAGTACCATCACGGTACAAAAGGTACGGGGCAAATGCAGGGTCTGTCTCACCCTCCAGTTGCCCAACATGGAAGAGCATCAACTGACGTGTATACGGAACACCTCCGAAATGCTCGGTCACCGTACCAGTGCAATGATCGCGAGGAATGGGGCATCCGAAGTCGCAAGAGTACACAGGGCCGCGGGAAGCGGCAGGGGGTGTCTCCATGGGTGAAAAATGATATCACTATCATAAAATAAAATATTTCAATTTTCATATATGCAATATATCTAAAATTAAATAAAAAATGGTAACACACACGCGTGCGTTACTGAGGACCTTTCAGTACCTTGATTGAATCATGGAAATATGACATGATGGCAATTCCGTACACAGAAAGTGTGGAATTGAAGATCACACACTTGCTGGTATGATTACCATCCCGTGGGTCATGATTGTTTGACTTATCGCCCTGTTTCATCTCCTCGTTGGAAATAAAGCGCACAAAGTCACCTTGTTCAAGAGAGATACGAACGGTATCGTCACCACTCACACACAACTCACAAGAGTCAGTGATCTTGTACCAGTCCATCGGTCCGATAGTAACCAACTTTGCATCTGGGTACAATAGAAACGGTGAGAATTTCGGACCCGTATCACCCAACTGTTTCCACGGATTAGGTGTGTAGATCTGTCGAGCATAGGGAACACCTCCAAAATGCTGGATGATCGTCTCAGTGTCAGGGTCGTAGCGAGGACCATGCTGTGTCGGACAGTCGATAATCTCACAATGAGACTCGGGACAGTCAGAAGAGGTCGCCATGTGTAAAAAATGATATAAATATTATTATTACAATATTTCAATTTTGTAAATATACTGATATCTAAAATCAAATAAAAAAAGGGTAACACACACGTGTGCGTTACGAGTGGTATGCTTTAATACTTACTTGTCAGCTTGTATCGACGACCGTTTAACCCAATGACAATCGAGCACTCCGAAGGCTTGATGTCAAGGTACACCGTTTTGTGGTCAGTGATCCAAGCCCCCCATGACGAATGGTAGGAAAGACTCGTGTCAAACTCAATCGTGTCACCATGCTTGAGATGAATACGAATCGAGTTAACAATCTTGTTATTGCGAAACAAGACCAAGTCACACGGAGAGTTGATCAGTGTCGAGCCAGGTCCCACCATATAGTATTTGTCGACATGAGGGACGTGAAGCGAAAAGTAGATTGGCATAGCCCACGGGTTTGAACAGATCCACTGGTGATCGGGGGAGAAGAACAAGCCGCCTGCGTAATCATCAAACATCAAGTTAGGTTCAATACGCGGGTCATCCAGCTCGAGGTGTGTCCACGGATACTTGAAAAAGAGGACCCCGCAAAGGTACATGACAAAAGTGTAAGGTGTGCTCGGGATGGGGACAGCGACTTGCATATCAGGTGTGCAGAACAAGCAGTCGACGTCACCGTTGCAGAAGAGACAACCAGAAATGGTATCGAGGGTCTGCATGGTTGAAAAATAATATAAATAATTACAAATAAACTTTTTCAATTTTGTTGATAGAAATGGAGTTAAAACTAAATAAAAAAAATCGCAACACACACACGTGCGTCACTTGAGAGGCGTTTACTGCGCTCCCTTTTTCGTCGGGTTCTCCTAGCAGTTGGTGTACTTGGTTATCTTGTGATCCGAGTCTACCGTAGCGATGGTGTAACCATCATCGGTGTAGGTGACATGTACACCCGTATTCGACTTGGTAGGCATCCAAGGGGGAGAGACTTCCCAGTTGTTCCACGAGAAATTGATCCAGTCGTTGTAGATGAGTGGAACGCGGTGCGAAGGGTGAACAGCACCGTTGAGGACCACAACAAGTTCGCACGGAGCGAAGATGATGTTGATACCGACACAGATGGGGATCAGAAGATCCTGGGCGGGGGTCTCACCCTTGACCAGCAGATAAAAGGGAGACTCGCAGACCCAGTTACGGTATATGCTGAAGGGTCGACAACGAGGGTCGCGGGCATCGCGGTCGCTGCCGGTGTCTTCGCTGAGGGCAACCACGAGACGACGCTTGGAGGCCATGGTTGAAAAATAATATAAATACTTACAAATAAACTTTTTCAATTTTGTTGATATAAATAGAGTTAAAACTAAATAAAAACTTACCAAATCACTGATTCTCGAGTTGAAGAACATGAATCCAATTACACCACCAGATCGGATCAAACAGAAATGTATAATCAAATGGAGGTGATGAGACTGATTCAATAAACTCAAACATTGTCATATACAATTCGTATGGTGGAGGTTGAAAGTCATTCAGGTCCACTGATGTGTCTTTATCTACCATGATTGAAAAAATATTAGTAATCACTATAAATTAGTAGTAAAAAAAAAATCTCTATCTACTGATTAGATAAGATTTTTGCACGACATGTCTACTTACGATCGTAGTTGTTTCCCGGCAACCGTAGAACGGTCTCGAACAACAACATGTGTGCAAAGTGCTTCGTCTCCCGGTTATTGTCGTCACGATGACGAGGAACCGTTCCATTGGCCAACATACGCGCGATGCGTTGAGGCGTTGGTGGAGGGACGAAGATGGGACGCTTGGCTGGCATTGAAAATGTACTTCAAAGTCTGAGAAAATGTTATTTAATTAAGAAACATATAACTTCAATTTTGTGAAAATATATACACCTAAATTACAACAAAAAAAAGTCTATCTACTGATTAGATAAGACAGTTCCGTTTACCTATGATTCTTCACAGTGTTGGAACTTGGAGACAGCGAGTGTCAAAGCAGCAATCGCGTCGAGCTCGAGTTGGCGAGCGATTTGACGCGTCATGTGGATGCTGTGATCAAACAGTAATGGTAAAGCCACCTGAACTAATCCAGGGGCGTTGTTCCAAAACTTGTCCTCGTCATCGCTGACTTCGGAATCACTTCCTAAGTCCTCGAAGTCGTCATCGTAGTCGCTGACTTCGTCGTCATGGTAGTAGTTGACTTCGGAAGCACTTCCGTCGTCATCGTAGTCGCTCTCGTAGTCGCCAGCGTCAAATGACATGATCCAGCAACCGGGTTAAAATAATATTAATAATTAGTAATTTATTAATTCAATTTTCAATATATGTATTGAACCAAATTGAAAAAAATCATGCTTATTTACCAGTGTAATGGATAAATGGAGGCACTGATGTCTTCATGATGAAGATGTCATACCGATCAGATGAATACTCAATACCAACACGTTTTGGTACAGGGTTTGAAGACGCCCAAGTAGTCTTATTGAAAAGACCACCCTTCTTGTCTTCATCACTCGTGAATTCGATAGTGTCACCATACACAAGAGAAACACGATGAATATCGTGAATTCTTTGATTAATGACCACAACAAACTCACACGGTTTAACAATTCTGTTACATCCTACTGATATAGGAAACAAAGTTCCGTCTGATACCAGTACAGCAAATGTGTACGTCAATGGATTTACACACACCCAGAATTCGTCATCTGGATGATAAGGGTAAAGTGAATGAGTGGTTGTTAGATTGTGCTTTTTGAGGACACACGTAACGCCACCTAGATGTCTGGGACTTTCGGATGTCATGTTTGAAAAATAATATCAATAATTCAAAGCAATAATTTTCAATTTTTTAGACATATATAGTCTTAAATATAAAAAAAAGTTATGTCTCTCGTTTATCCACTCATTCAGAGTGAACTAGACAAAACGCGTCATGATCTTCTTAAGCAGTTTGTGAAGTCGATGTAGTCGAGCTGATCTCAACAAAATCGACACCATACAAAGCCTTGTGAGAAGCGTTGAAGGCGATCTTGGTAGCGTGTACCTTCCAAGCGGACCATGACTTTTTGTAGTTGAGCCTCTGATGACGGTTGTACAACTCCTGTAGAATGATCATATCCTCAATAGATGATTCATCCTGAGCGCCTTTGCGCGCGCGGATGAGTCGATTGAGATACTCGTCGTTCCATGTGAGAAGGTCCTCGGCATAGAACACCTTCAGTTCCTGGAGGGTACTGTCACAGTTAGACTTGAAAACGATTTCATCTAACGAGTGCTCGAGGTAGGCCGATTGATAGGCACACCATGCGTTGTTGTAGGCGACTTGCAGTGCGTGCGCGGGATGCAATAACGTACCGATGGCAGACATTGCGATGGGCACGTTGAAATAGTACACTTTTATATGAATAATCAAAATCAATTTTTTGACAATTTAATATCTAAAATCAAATAAAAAAAAGGTGTCTTGAAAGACTTGATGTTTGGGATTACTTACTCTTCATCCGAAGCATCCAGTCGAGACAACAGTTTGTCGACATTAATGAATTTAAGCAACTCCATGTTGGCGAGGATCGACTCACGTTGGTGAATCAGTTCCTGTCGGACAGATGACATCTTTTCGGTGATGGTATCGACCTTCCAAAAGAGACCCTTGTTGATTTGTTGACCTTCGTAGATAGTGTTCCACATAGCGGAGTAGCGCGGATCGGCTACGTCGAGTGTATTGAACTCGGCCACTAACTTCTTGGTCTCGTCGTTTTTCATCTCAAACTCGTCGGATACAGTATCATGCTCAGCGGTGAGCAGGTCAAGATGTTCCTCAAGGAAAGAGATGCGCTCCTCTTGCTTGGTTATCAACTCTTGCAAAAGGTCCTCCATGTTGTAAATGATAATATAATATATAAACAATGATAATCAATTTTTATGAATGACTATATGTAAGAATAAATAAAAAAACAGTTTATCTACTGATGTCCACTCCGTCGGAGCGAACTAGATAAAACTCTTCAGCATACTTCTTACTGTTCGAAGTAGTTACCAAACGGATGGTACTGGTGTGAATGCTGGGGTGGCCATGTCCTCGTCGGACTCGTAGTCGTCCGACTCGTACTCGTCGTCCTCGTCGTCTGGCAGCAACGGCATGCCAGGCAGTACGCGGCGGAAGTTGAGGTAATACTCGACTCCCTCGGGGACGACGGAGGTATGGAAGGCGCGGAAGACTTCGACCTGTTCACGACTCATCGGCACGAAAGGAGCGTCGTCCTCGTCCGACTCGTAGTCGTCCTCGTAGTCCTCGTCGGAGACGTCCGACTCGTCTGACAGCAACAGCATGGTAGACGGTGCGCGGCGGACGACTGAGGTACGGAGGGCGTTGAAGCCAGCGTAGGTACGGGCGAAGTCGGCGGCGTAGGCTTCAGGGTCGTAGTCGGAGTCGTTCTCGTAGTCTTCGGGTTCGTCCGAGTTGTAGCCATCGTAGGCACGGAAGGCTACGACCTGTTCACGGCTCAGCGGGACCAGAGGCACGTCGACCTCGGCAAGGCCATCTTGGACGTCGACCTCTGCAAGGCCATCTTGGACGTCGACCTCGGCAGGGCCGTTGATAAAGGCGCACACCGCGTCAAAAATCAACGTGCCAGGCGGTACGAGCTGCCCTCCGAGGTAATACTCGACTCCCTCGGGGACGACGCAAGTACGGATGAAGGTGGCGATCTGTTCATCGCTCCGCGCCTCCACAGACGCGTCGTCCTCGTCCGACTCGTAGTCGTCCTCGTCGCACTCGTAGTCCTCGTCGGAGTCTACAGAGCCTTCGGAGATGGCGCCGTTGTGGTACTCAGAGTAGTAGCGCCAACCGTCGTCCCGACGGTAGTACCAACGACTACTGTCAGCGTCGCTGCAGTAGATCGGCCCCCGATTTGAGACGTCGACCACGCCGTGGCCATCTTGGACGTCGACCACGGCAGGGTCATCTTGGACGTCATGGCTGTCGAGGCCACCTTGGACGTCGACCACGCCGCGGGCAAGGTAGGGAACGGGGACGTTGAGGTAGGCGCACACCGCGGCAAACATCGGCGTACCAGGCGGTGCGAGTTGCCCTCCGACGGGAATATACATTCCCTCGGGGATGACCCATGAATTGAGGACGGCGAGGAGCTGTTCATCGCGCAGCCTCTCCGGAAGCTCGTCGACGTTGATGGGGTAGCCGTTGTAGGCGTTGGCGTAGCCGTCGGGACCACACTGAACATCGTGGTCGTTGTTGGACATGAGAGGCACAGTAGCGGCAGTCTCAGCCCGTTCGCGATCGTTGGCACAGGAGGCACTCGAAGGAGCACCAAAAGCCAACATGGGGAAGGTAATATTATTTTTTTAAAAATTTTAAAAAAAATCAATTTTGTAGTACAACTGTAGTTAAAATGAACTAAAAAAAAATTTATCTAATGATGTCCACTCCCTCGGAGAGAACTAGATAAAACTCTATCCACCATACTTCTTACTGTTCAAAGTAGTAACCAAACGGATGGTACTGGTGGAGTGCGAGGGTACGGTCTAAGTCGTCGGCGTAGTCTGCAGCGGCGGCAGAGACGTTGGATACCACCGTAGGAGGCGGGGGCATCACGTGCATGCTGGGACCAAGATCGTCGGGGATATCTTGATGACTTTTGAGACCATTCAGAACCTCACTCTCAATGATATCCTCAAAGTGGTAGCAGATGAAGTTGTTTGGGTTAAACTCCTCGTCATCGTCCGAGTAGTAGGTGGCAGTGGAGTCATCAGAGTCGTAAGAGTCGGTGAAGGAATGTCTATCAAACCACCACATGTTGTCAGGAACAGCACGAGAAGTCATCACGAGTAATGTAAATATTATTTTTTTAATGTATTAAAAAAATTCAATTTTGTAATACAACTAGTACTTAAAATATACTAAAAATAAAAAAATTATAGAATACTTACACTTCTTCTACAATTTGGCGGTACTGCAGAGCGGCAAAAATCCGCTCAATCTTCTTTTCCCGCTCTGTGTATGCTGTGCGTTCGACCAATCCACGAGTCAGTGTTGACTTCTTGATGGAGTTCTCGTTCTCACGAATGCGTTCGTAAGCGCGCACGCAAATGGTCTTGGCAGACTCGAAGTGGCTTTTTGCCTCCAACAGCGCTTGTGGCTCACTGTCGGGGTCAGACTGCAGTTGCTTGTATGCAGTCTTAGCCACGGCTACCTCCTGGAAAGAAATCCAGAAATCGTTCCGGTCTTCCGCCCATTGCAATGCTTGTTCTGGCGAAGGCCTGAAACTCGTCATGGTGGCGGTCGGTAAAATATCATAAAAAATCAATTTTTATAAATAGTGTAACCTAAAACTCACAATTTTTTTATTTTATTGTAATTTCTTTTCACACATTAAATTCTTAAATTTTAACCAATGAATTTTATATTTTCCTTTCTCCAAATCTATTATATCAATCAAATCCGGATATTTTTCTTTAAATCGTCTAATTCCTCTTTGTTTAGCACCGTCTTTATATTGACTCTCTAGTCCACCCTTACCTTTCCCCGACTTGGGGGCTGTAAAAATGAATTGATTTAATATTAAATTACAAAATCCTTTCTGTAAAATTTGAATAGTTAAATCAGTATCTTCCAATGTATCAAAAGAAGTATCATATTTTATTTTATTATCTTTAATTTTTTGTATATCTAGAAATTGAATCATACCAACATTTGAATTAACAATATTTGATTTCTTTTGTAATCCAAATGTAGAATATTTAAAACCGACTTGCATAATTTTATCTTCTATTTTTAATACTTTTGTGATACATTCTTCGGCTTTTGTAAAGAATGTTGTAAAATCAATTTCTTCTAAATGTGATTCATTTTGTTTTAAAAAGAATTTTGATAAATCATCATCCGACATCCATATTTTGGTTTCTTTATTTTTATGAGCAAGATCTAGAATGAATTGGCGTATTTCTGAAATTTTAATTATAGTATCGGGTAAAATCACTAATTTTTCCAATGGGAAATTTTTTGCATAATTTTCTATCTGGTGTTTTGCAATAATAATATAATATGGAATTGATGGTGATGCATCACGAATTTTAATTAAAAATTCAGATTCTTGCCGATAAATACTTGGAATGTAAAAAGGATACATTTATTATTTTTCTTTTCTTGTATTTATTTTTCTTGATTCAATTTTTGATATTTAGACTTTTTATTTAATTTTAACTTAATATATATAGAAAAATTGATTGACTTTATTTGTAGAAAAATGTAATATTTACTGGCCCAATCCTTCGGACATGTCTGGAGTTGATAAGCAACTGCTTTCACCGGAAGCCTTAGCGTACGGCATTACCCTCTGCGGAGAGTGGGCGTGGAAAAACCCCACGCTCGAAGCCGACCACGACAAGTGGAAGAGGAAGTATCAACAGCGACACGCCCAGTTGATGACTGCTCGCGCAGAAGCAGGAGTCAAGGGCGAGTTCCTGGATGCTGTCAAACTCTCTGAGATGGCCGCGTGGCACGCGTCCTTCATTGCCGAGAACATGACGTCCTACTCTACGTGCCGTGCCGTCCAAGCACTCGTACACACCTTCTTTGTCGAACAGGAGGGTGATGTAGAGGGGATCCTTCCCTTTGACGTCTACGACCGCGTCTTCGACGCCATGGCTTTTCATGCTAAAATCACGAAAGCCATGCAGCACGCCATCCACATGTGGAAGGTTGCCTGTCCGAGGTCCACCGGTGCATCTGGGCCATCGAACTCGAGGAGCCGGTCACCTCCGCACTCCACTAAGACCATCCGTTTGGTTTCTACTTCGAACAGTAAGAAGTAGAGTGGAAAGAGTTTTATCTAGTTCGCTCCGAGGGAGTGGACATCAGTAGATAAGCTGTTTTTTTATTTTATACCATTTTTACTCAATATATATAGAAAAATTGATTAATATTGTTGCATAAATATATTAATATTTTAGAAACCATGGATTCCGGACGCAACTATAGCACACATGTGCCTGTCCCTCTGTGGGTTAATGCTCC
>Ga0164293_10005955_pt1 | contig 10375 bp, 5 predicted proteins | sample GEODES118metaG_FD_111487 | JGI IMG/M metagenome (GOLD analysis project Ga0164293, IMG submission 111487) | Eutrophic lake water microbial communities from Lake Mendota, Wisconsin, USA - GEODES118 metaG | ecosystem: Environmental > Aquatic > Freshwater > Lake | place: USA: Lake Mendota, Wisconsin...
ATCTGCAACGACGCCGGCCCGATCTCGTGGACAATGCAGACCGACGAGATGATCGATAGGCATGCCAAGAGCCGGCTCAATCCGATCTTTGAAAGCTGCAAGCCAGTTGCGGCAATGCTGCCGAGACCGGGCCCGCACCGGACGACTACCGAGATCTACTTCGGCGGATTCTTTTTCCTGCTCAACCCGGCGAACCTTTCGAGCCAGCAAAGCCAGTCGATCCGCTACAAAATTAACGACGAGATCTGGCTGCCTAAGTGGCAAGACGTTTATGGTCATGCGGTTGCGCGCGTGTCTCGCTTCGAGGAAGTGGGGCGCTCGAAAATTTACAACACGTCGCAGGCGCCGATCATGGACCTCGAGACCGGCAACGTCGAGGACACGAGCTTCCGCCAGGGCACCCAGCAGGAGTGGAGCACCGAGTGCCCGGCGTGTCACAAGATCCACCCGGTCGCGTTCGCCTTGGACAAAAACGAAGACACCGGGCTCCGTGGCGGCGTGGTCTGGGATGCCGCGGCAAAGCGCGACGACGAGACCTGGGACGTGGCGCGAGCGGTCGAGTCCTGCCGCTTTCGCTGCCCGCATTGCGGCCACGAGTCGCCGGACACGGACACGACGCGGACCGGATGGAAGCGTGCCGGGCGGTTCGTGCCGTTGAACCCGGCGGCGCCGGCCGAGATCCAGAGCTTTCGCGTCGAGTCTTTGGTCAGCCGGCCGATGCGGCTGCTCGTGGAAGAATTCTGTGAGGCGGACAATCACCACGTGCGTCAGGGTGACGACAAAATGAAAATCGAGTTTCGCACGAAGCGCGAGGCTCGGCCGTGGATCGTCGAGAAGAAGGTCGTCAACCTCTTCGTGCAGGCGAGCGACTACACCGTCGCTCAGTTCAGCAACGGCGAAGGGATCGAGGGCGAGGTCATCCGGTTCATGGCCGTGGACCGCCAGCAAGACCACTGGTGGGTCGAGATCGGCGCGTTCAGCTCGGCGACTGGTCCGACCTACCGGCAACTTTACTTCGGGCGGATCGAGACGCGGGACCAGCTCCGTCAAATGCAGTATCGCTACAAGGTCCAGGACGCATGTGTGGCGCAGGATCGCGGCTATCGCCCGGCCGACGTTGACCGGGACTGCGCGGACTTTGGCTGGCGCGGGATGCGCGGACACGCGCGCAAGACCTGGACGATGCGCGACGAGCACACCGATGCGCTGGTCAACTTCCCATTCTCGGAGCCCCGGGTCAGCGACTACCGCGGCGGCGACGTGTATTACTACGACTGGAGCGGCGACTATTTCAAGGACCTCCTGGCGAACGCGCTCGAGGCCAAGGGCGATCTCAAATGGCTTATGCCGGCGGACGTTAATCCGCTCTACCTCGAGCACCTCAAGGGTGAGTCAAAGGTCGAGATCCGGACCGGCGTCTGGGAATGGCGTGAGGTAAAAAGCAACGCGCCGAATCATGGCTTGGACACGAGTGCGATGATGCTCTGCATGGCGACGATCGCGAACGTGCTGCGCTACACGCCGGTCAAAGACTGAGCCTAGAAAATAAAAAACATGGACTCATTTTCGCTCGAACATTGCGCGCAAATCTCGGCGCCCGCTTTGCCCATTTTCCACGCTACCGGAACGCTGGACCTGCGGCTTGCAGACTGCATGGACGTGATGCGTGAGTTTCCTGACAAGCATTTCGACCTCGCCATCGTCGATCCGCCGTATGGAATGGGCGAAATAGCCGATTCGGAAAAGTCGGCTGGCGTAAAAAACGGCAATAAACACGTCAGCAAAGGATGGAACGACGCACCGCCTCCTCCTGAATACTTCGCGGAACTCTGCCGCGTGAGCCGCAATCAAATCGTGTGGGGCGGAAACTACTTTCCGCTTCCTGTTTCGCGTGGTTGGATATTCTGGGACAAGCATGCGCCAATCGTAAACTACGCCGACGGAGAGCTGGCATGGACGAGCTTCGATAAAAACCTGCGCAAGTTCTCAATGCACTGGCTTGGAGGAATCCGCGCCCAAATGGAAAAAGGATACGTGAACATCCACCCGACTCAAAAGCCGGTGAAGCTCTACTCGTGGCTGCTGGCTAACTACGCCAAGCAAGGCCAGCGCATCCTCGACACCCACCTCGGGAGCGGCTCGCACGCAATCGCGTGCCACTACTTCGGCGCACACCTCACCGCCTGCGAAATCGACGCGGACTATTACACCGCCGCATGCGCCCGCATCGCCCGCGAGACTGCGCAGATGACCCTCGCTCATCAGTAACAGACTGAGCCAGTTTGACGTTTCGAGCAGTGGTATGCTCGACAACCCATTTCTCGGACTGGACACCGCGACGCTGACGGCGCTTAAGACCAAGACGATTGACGCGATCCAGGCCGTGCTGCTCAACCAAAGCTACAGCCTCAACGGCAAGAGCGTGAGCCGGGCGGATCTCAACGCGCTGAACAACATGCTCGGCAACTTGCAAGACGCATTGACCGACGCGGCCGGAACGTCAACGGATACGACCTTCATCAGCTTCAACGGCAACTAAACACCATGAGCAACGACTTCTTCGACGCGTCAAAATTAGTCGCGCAAAAACCTTGGCTTGATCGCGCGCTCGAAAACATTGCACCGACCTGGGCGCTCAAGCGTCTCGAGGCTCGCGTGCAGAAGTCTTTGTTCGAGTATAACGCGGCGCGCACCAATCGACTGTATTCGCCGAAGCAGTACGCTCAGCCGGCCGAGAGCTCGCAGAATCAGCGCGACCGCGTGGTCATGATGTACGAGGCGCGCGACCTGGTGGAAAACTTTCCAGAGGCGCGGGAGATCTCGCGCAAGTTCGGCCTCTACCTGACGCCGCACGAATACTCACCGACGACCGGCGACCGCGATTACAACCGGGTGATCGACGAGTATTTTCATCAATGGTGCAAAAATTGCGACGTGACGAACCGGCACAGCTTCAAGAAACTGGTGCAACTCGCAGCCGAGGAACGGCCGATCGACGGTGACTGTGGCTTCGTGATTCGCCGCAGCGGCGAAGGGCTCAAGCTTCAACTCGTGCCGGCCACGCGCATCGGTAACCCGAACGACACCGCGGTCGCGTCGAACAATTATTACCAGGGCATTATCACGAACGACTTCGGCCAGCCGGTCGCATATCGGATCTTCCGCGTGGACCGCAACGGCGTTTACTTTGGCGCCGAGGACATCCCCGCGAATCAGTTTTGCCATTACTTCGACCCGTTTCGCGTCGATCAATACCGCGGCATCACCGATCTGCACAGCGCGATCCAGACCGCGCGGATGCTCCACGAGATCCTCCAGGCCGAAAAGGCCGGCGTGCGCTTCTCGTCGCAACAGGCGGCGCTGATCTTCAACGACCGCGGCACCGCGAACCCGCGCAATCTTTTCCAGCCGAATCCTACGATGACTCTGCCGAACGGGCAGCAGCAGAAAAACGAGCTTACCGAGGTCGGCATGATTCGGTACTTCCAGAACTCCGACCGCGTCGAGGTCATGCCGTCGCGTCCATCGCAGGCGTTCACGGGCTTTGTGCAGCATCTCATGCACGAGATTGCGCTCGGCGTCGGCGTGCCAGAAGGCGTGCTGTTCGGCACCCAAGACTACAAGGGACCAAGCGTGCGGGCAGAATTCGCCGCGGCCGATCGTGTCTTCACGAAGCAGCAAGGCGTGCTGACCGACAAGGTCTTGGATCCGATCAAGGACGCCGTGATCCTCGATGCTATCGCCCGCGGCGAGATCGCGCCACCAACTTTGATTGCCGGCGAGACGATGGTGCAGGCTTTGCGCCGGGCGACTAAGGGCGAGTGGCGCTTCCCGGCCAAGCTCTCGATTGACGTTGGCCGCGAGAGCGCCGCGAACATGAACGAGAACCGGCAGGGCGCGAAGTCGCTGCAAGAGATCGCAGCCGAGGAAGGCACCGACGCGTTCTCCAGGCTCGAGCAGATCGCAATCGAGGCCGGCTTTGTGAAGGAACTCGCGGTCAAATACGGTGTACCGGAGACGGCGATCCGCCTCACCACGACCTCTCTGCCAAGCACGCCCGCGGCCGCGGCCGCAGCCGGCGACGCAGTCGGGGCGAGCGCAGCCGAGGCACAGGCCGCCAGCGTTGCAGCGGCGCCGGCCGCAATCGAGCCAGTCCAGCAGATCGAAAACGATGCGAACCTGGTCACGATCAACTTCGCGACCGACTCTTACATTCCGACGAACGCGATGGCGGAAAACGCTCGGCGCGCGCTCGAGATCCGCGAGAAAAAGCCGATGTCGCAGCGCGGCATGACGAGCGTCGGCATTGCCAGGGCACGGGATATCATGAACAAGCGGCCGATGTCCGAGGACACCGTGCGCCGCATGAAAGCATTTTTCGATCGGCATGAAGCCGACAAGCAGGGCGAGACCTGGGACGAACAAGGTAAGGGCTACCAGGCGTGGAACGGGTGGGGGGGAGACGCCGGCTACTCCTGGTCAACGGCCATCGTCGAGAGGCTGAATAAGCAGGCCGACACGAAGGAACTCAAAGCAGCATCGGCCGAAGTGCGGCAGACCTTTGCAGCGTTGCAACCACCGGAGCCCGAAGAGTGGCTCGACGCCGTGCAGAATTTCCGCGCGAAACAGAACGGCCGTGTCGATGAGATCAAGCAAAGCATCGTTGGAGAAAAATCTATCATCGAGTTAAGCAAGACGGTTAAAGCTAAAAAGAAATAACATGATCCACACTCAGACTCAAATCGACAACCTCATCGAGCTGGCAATCATTCAGCGCGTCGAGCTCAAGAAGCTCGTCGAGTCGCTGCCCGAGTTGCGCACGCACCTCTCGGTCGAGATCGAGCGCAACCTCAACGAGATCGAGCCACTACTGCGCGAAGAGCTGCAATCCTATTTACTGACCAACTCCCAGGCCGAGCACGCAAAGCTGGGCAATGCGCTCAAGCAAAAGATCGCCGAGCTGGCGGTCCAACTCGAAGACACGACTGCTGCAAAGTATTCCGTGTTGATGGCTGAGCGCGCCGAGAATGAAACGCTGTTGGCTAAGGCTGAAGCGCGTATCGCCGAGGCTGCATCTGCGCTGCCGAACGCGGTCAAAGAAATCGTCACCGAGGAACTCTCGCGCTTTCCTCGCGCGGGCGAAATCGACCAACTGCGCAAAGAATTCGCTGAGCCCAAGGGCTTGAATCCCCGGGGCAAGTGGGCGCCAGGTGAGACCTATCAGCGCTTGGACCTGGTGACATGGAACGGCGATTCCTTTGTTTCGAATATCGACGGCAACCGTGAGCGGCCGAGCCGGAGCGCGGCAGACTGGACTCTAAATGCGGCACGCGGCAACAGTGGCGGCGGCGGCGGTGTCACATCGATCACCGACCTCTTGCCGATTCCAAGCAGCGGTCAGATCCTAGGCAGCGAAGGTCCGAACTACGTGCCGAAGACCCTGGTGGCCGGCAGTAACATCACCACCACCGAGACGCCGACGACGATCACGATCACGGGCGACGAGGGACAGATCGAGTTACAGGACGGAACCGAAGCGGCGCCGTCGCTATTTTTTGTCAACGACACGAACACCGGACTCTATCGCCCGACGGCGGACACGGTCGGGATCGTCGGCGGCGGTAACGACATTGTGCGGTTGACCGGCGTGGCGAGCGCGACCGATTACCTCGAGATCAAGAATGGCATCGGTGTTGGCAGTCCGCTTCATGTACTCGCCGAGGGCGCGAGCGCGAACATCGGCGTGCATTTGCAGCCGAAGGGCAGCGGGCTTTTCACGATCAGCGACGGCACCGATTTCAACAAGGGCATCCGCTTCCGCAGCTCATCGAGCGCAGCCAGCGCAGTCACTTTGATCGACGCCGTCTCGACGGCCGGCCGCGTGGTTACTTTGCCAGACGCAACCGACACGCTGGTTGGACGATCGACCGCCGACACGCTGAGCAACAAGACCATGATCGCGCCGGCGCTTGGCACGCCGACCGCTTTGATCGGCACGAATATCACCGGCACCGCGGCAGGACTGACCGCGGGCAACGTGACTACGAACGCAAATCTGACCGGCGATGTGACGAGCGTGGGCAACGCAACAAGCATCGCCTCGGGCGTGATTGTAAACGCAGACGTAAACGCGAGCGCGGCCATCGCTTACTCAAAGCTCAACCTGGCGACGAGCATCGTCGATGCAGACATCAGTGCAGCGGCCGCAATCGTGGACACGAAGCTCGCGACGATCTCGACCGCTTCGAAGGTCTCGAACAGCGCAACCACTGCGACCTCGGCGAACACCGCCAGCGCAATCGTTGCACGCGACGCCAGCGGCAACTTTACCGCCGGCACGATCACGGCGAACCTGACCGGGAATGTCAGCGGATCCTCCGGTAGCACGACCGGCAACGCGGCCACGGCTACGGCGTTGCAGACGGCTCGCGCGATCAACGGCGTGAACTTCGACGGCACCGCGGCAATCACGGTTGCGGCTGCAGCCGGCACGCTTACTGGCACGACCCTGGCATCGAACGTAACCGCATCGAGTCTGACCAGCGTCGGGACTCTCGGCTCACTCACCGTCACCAATCCGATCACAGGCAGCGTCACGGGATCCAGCGGAAGCACGACCGGGAACGCAGCGACGGCGACGGCTCTCGCGACCGGGCGCACCATTGCGATCACGGGCGACATTGTTTACACCTCGCCAAGCTTCGACGGCACCGGGAACGTCACCGCGGCCGGTACGCTCGCGACCGTGGCGACGCCTGGATCTACTGGAGGGAGCACCGCGATCCCGATCATCACGATCAACGCGAAAGGCCTGACGACCTCGATCACGACCGCGGCGGTCATTGCGCCGGCTGGTACGCTATCTGGCAACACCCTGGCGGCCGGGGTCACGGCTTCATCGCTGACCTCGCTCGGTACGATCGCGAATCTGACCGCGACGGCCGGCACGATCTCGACCACGCCGACCGCCTCCACCGACATCGCTAACAAGCTTTACGTGGATACGGTCGCGCAAGGTCTCGACGCGAAAGCCTCGTGCGTCGCGGCCACCACGGCGGACATCACGCTGACCGGAGCGCAGACCATCGATGGCGTGAGCGTCGTCGCGGGCAATCGCGTCCTGGTCAAAAACCAATCGCTCTCGCAAAACAACGGGCTTTATCTTTGCGCATCGGGATCGTGGACTCGGACGACCGACGCGAACACCTGGGATGCGCTGACCTCGGCTTTCACGTTTATCGAGCAGGGCACGCTCAACGGAGACTGCGGCTTTGTCTGTACGGCTGACGCCGGCGGGACCCTGGGCACGACCGCGTTGCCCTGGTCTCAATTCTCGGGCGCCGGTACGTTCACCGCCGGCACCGGGCTGACGCTGACCGGATCCGTGTTCTCGCTCACCTCGCCGGTCGCAGTCGCAAACGGCGGAACCGGCTTGACGAGCCTGGGATCTGGCGTCGCGACCTTCCTCGGGACGCCATCGTCGGCGAACCTCCTGGCGGCGGTCAGCGACGAGACCGGATCCGGCTCGCTCGTGTTCGCCACGAGTCCGACGCTGGTCACGCCGGCGCTGGGCGCGGCCACTGCCACGTCGATTTCAGCAAGCGGAACAGTGACGGGTAGCAACCTCAGCGGCACGAACACGGGCGACCAGACCATCACCCTTACGGGCGGCGTCACAGGTAGTGGTACAGGCTCATTTGCGGCTACGGTGGTCACCAATGCCAACCTCACTGGCGCGGTTACATCAGTTGGCAACGCCACCTCTCTCGGTTCGTTTTCGTCGGCCAATCTTGCGGCTGCGCTTACGGATGAAACAGGTAGTGGCGCGGCGGTGTTTGCCACGTCGCCAACCCTCGTCACGCCAATCCTCGGCACGCCCTCCAGTGGCACGCTATCGAGCTGCACGGGTCTGCCCATCAGCACAGGCGTCTCTGGTCTCGGAACGGGCATCGCAACGGCTTTGGCCATTAACACTGGCAGCGCGGGTGCTCCGGTGCTGTTCAACGGCGCATTGGGCACGCCATCTAGCGGTACGGTGACGAACCTTACAGGCACGGCCTCGATTAACATCAACGGCACGGTGGGCGCGACGACGGCCAGCACAGGCGCGTTTACGACGTTGAGCGCGAGTGGAGCTATTACTGGAAGTCTAGGTGCTACTGTTCGCGGTTATTCGGTTCCAGCAAGCGGTTCAGGTATGGAACTATTTTGGGATGGAACGGAAAGCATTATCCAATCGTATAATCGCACAAGTCCATCTTATCAGCCATTATGGTTAGAAGGTGGTACACTTGTTCGCGTTGGCTTAGGTGGCGCTCAAGTAGCTGGATTCTCCTCCACCGGACTCGCGGTGACAGGCGCGTTGTCGAGCACCACAGGAGCCAACTTTGCGACGAGCAGTGGGTCGGTGGGCATTGGGACTGCGAGTCCGGCTACAAAACTAACAGTAGCAAAATCATTTAACATTTCCAGCGATGGCGTATATGCGCCGTCGTCTGCTGCTGGAACAGGACTTAACTTTGGTTTTGATGGCGCTGGAACAGAGGAATCGTGGATTCAAGCGTTGCGAAATAACACCAGCGAAGTTCGTAACTTAATGCTTAATCCGTTAGGAGGTAATCTGCTGGTGGGCGTAACAGCAAACACAGGCGTAGATACTGGAGTGCAGCGTTTAGTAGTCACAGGTATCGCCTCTGGAAATGGTGGTGCTTTAGGGCTTATCAGCGACAGTCTTGGTCGTAATATCATTATTACAGACAGTTCAAAAACTAATGTAGGAGCTATAAACATAAGCTCTACGCAAATGACTGTGGGAACAAATAGTGCTACACCTTTGTTGTTTTATACTAGTTCATCTGAGCGTATGCGCATCGACACCAGCGGTAATCTGCTGGTGGGAATGAGTAGTGCGCCATCCGGTATTGCTTCAGACCCAGTTGGTGTTTGTATATTTGGAGCATCTGCCACTGGAGCAACCGTATTTACCCGAGATTCCGCAAATAGTGTTCTTTATGTAAATAACAAGACAAGTAGCGGAGCTTTAATTACTTTCTACAATGGTGGAAACTCGGTTGGGAGTATTACATCCAATGGAACCATTACGATTTATAATACTACATCTGATTATCGCTTAAAAGACATTACTGGCCCGCTTACAGACAGCGGAGCGTTTATCGACGCTCTTAAACCTAAAGTTGGTACTTGGAAATCCAACGGCAGCAAATTTGCGGGATTCTTAGCTCACGAATTTGCCGAGGTTTGCCCATCTGCTGTGACTGGTGAAAAAGACGCCGTGGATAGCGACGGCAATCCGAAATACCAAGGTATGCAAGCCAGCTCCGCTGAAGTCATCGCAAATCTAGTTGCGGAACTTCAGTCGCTTCGCCAACGTGTCGCCGCACTCGAATCCAACTAAAACACATGAACACTGAACAAGCCTTAAATAACCTATACGCCGCCGCCCGCCTCGCTCCTCTGCCAGCCGAGCAACACGAAATCATCCGCAAAAGCGCGGAAGTGCTCGTCGAAGCCTTGAAGCCCAAGGAAGAGAAGAAAGCCGACTAAGATGTCCGGAACAAAAGACGTAAACTGGCGCAGCTACGTTGGCCCTGCGGACAACGGCAAGGTCGTTACGTCTGAGGACTGGAAAGCTCCAAGCAACCCACGCGAGTGGGACGACTTGTTTAAATGTTCCAATGTGGACAACCTAACGGCTATTGGACTAGTGATTCCATCTAGCCACGAGGACTCGATTGATTGTGTGCGCGGCAGCGGCTATTCCTTTAAATCCTGCGACATTCAAGGCTCAGTGACGGTGAAGGGCGCGATTGATGGGCTGAAGCTCTATAACTGCGTTGTAAGCGGCACGGTGGAGCTAGGGCAATATGACAACTACTGGGTCAAAGGCCGCGCTCCTACACGCAGAGTTTCCTTGCTCAACTGCTGCTCACCGGATGGCGAGCCAATTCGTGTCAAACTGTGGGACGCTGAGATGCCTGTGGTGCAGAATACCAATGTAAAACTGGTCAAGATACCAAAGTGGGTTTGGCTGCCCTATTTCTTGTTCCGTCGTTTGACGAATCCCAAAGCAGTATAAGCCATGCTCGATCTTATCACCAACGCACTAGGCGGCGGCGCACTCGGTGTCTTGCTCCGCATCGGCAACGGCTTTTTTGAGAACTACAAGGCCGGACAAGATCACAAACGAAAGCTGGAAGAGGCGAAAGCAATGGCCGAGATCGCCAGCGACAAAGCAAAGTGGGATGCGTTCACGGCTAGCCAACAAGCGGCAACTCCTCCGGCCAACACTTCGGCATGGGCGGCCAATTTGATAACGCTGTTTCGCCCATTCATCACGCTGCTTCTTTTGATTCTA
>Ga0164293_10005958_pt1 | contig 10371 bp, 10 predicted proteins | sample GEODES118metaG_FD_111487 | JGI IMG/M metagenome (GOLD analysis project Ga0164293, IMG submission 111487) | Eutrophic lake water microbial communities from Lake Mendota, Wisconsin, USA - GEODES118 metaG | ecosystem: Environmental > Aquatic > Freshwater > Lake | place: USA: Lake Mendota...
ACTTAAAAATAGCTTAAATGCTTGTTTTTAAACAGGAAAATGTTGAAAGTCTGGCGTCTTCACACTGCAGGGGTCACATGTTCGATCCATGTACCGCCCACCAGAACAACCTTTTCGGCTTTCAATTCAACGCCATGTAGGGTTTCCTTCACACGGGTCTTAGGTTTTCTAAGGCAGTGTTCTAGGAACTCTCATGCGCAAATTTCACTCCCCGGTCAATCTCAAGGCGGCAGCTGATGAGGCCTTGCATACCGTCGCCGTTGACGTCACGCTAGCGGATCTTGTCCAAGCCCATGCGCTGGCAAGACTCAGTCTTAAACACGATTACAGGCCGCCAGCTACGTCGAACAGGCCACCAGTCACGTAGGACGCTTCCTCAGAAATCAGCCACAACACGGTGCGCGCAATTTCATCAGGTCGACCCATCCGGCCCTGTGGAATCATCTTGATCATCGCCTGTAGCTGTTCCGGCGTGCGGTCATTTTGAATGTCGGTTGCGATCACTCCTGGACGAATCGCATTCACTCGAATGCCTTCAGCTGCCACCTCCCGGGCAAGGCCCAGTGTCATGGTGTCCATCGCGCCCTTGGTGGCGGCATAGTGAATCCAGGAATTAGGCGAGCCGGACTTTGAAGCCCCAGACGAGATATTGACGATGCTCCCTCCCGTACCACCATGGCGGGTGGACATGCGCTTGACGGCCTCGCGGGCGGCCAGGAACGCCCCAGCCACGTTGACCCTCAGGACCTCATTCAGTTGCTGAGCACTGACCGCCTCCAATCTGCTGCGGCCGCCGGTCACGCCAGCGTTATTGACCAGCACTCGGATCCGACCGATCTTGTCGACCGCCTCAAAGCCACGCAGTAAGGAAGCTTCATCGCCTACGTCCGCCTGAATCATCGTCGCAGTCACTCCTCGACTGGCGGCGGCACGTACGCAGGCTTGAGCCTCTGTTCGGTTGCTTCGATAGAAAAATGCCACTCGATGACCATTTCCAGCCAGTTGCACGATAGCTGCCCCTATGCCGCGGCTGCCGCCGGTCACGAGCATTAGATCTTGTTCGGCCATTGCCTCTCCTCTCTCCAATTAGAAAACTCGACCGTCAGCGCGTGATCCAGCGCACGTAGTAGTCGGTCGCAGCCGGATCGGTTTCGACTTCGACCAGGAAGGGACCTGAAGCGTCCCGAGCCTGGGCCAGCGCCGCATTCAGCCCGGCACGTGTGTTGGCACGGCGACCTTCAATGCCAAAGCTGGCCGCCATTCCTGCAAAGTCAACCTTGGGCTCCGCCACCCATCGGGCCTCACGGATTTCTTCATCGGTCCATCCCCGTGAGTGCTTGGCGGTGTAAGCCACGTCATGCCAGCCGCCATTGGCCAACACGATCAATTTGACCGGGACGTTCCAAAGCGCGGCAGCATAAAAGCTGTTGCTGGTGAACATGAAGCCCCCGTCACCCACGAGCGCGACGACCTGGCGGTCAGGCAAGGCGATTTGTACGCCGATCGCAGCGGGGGCGCCCCAGCCTTGTGCACTGGCCCGTCCTGTAATTCCAAAATACCGCTGCGGATTGTCCAGCGGCAGCATATCCAGCATGTAGCTGGTGCCGGTGGTCGAGTGATCCAGGACGACTGCGTCAGGACCAAATATCTCATGAACACTACTGATGATTTCCGGCACCGTCACGCTGTCATAAGGAGTGCTTGCAGGCTTTGCTTGCTCGACTTTCAGTTGCGATCGAAAAGCGCCGACAAAGCTGTTGACTGTCGCCGCCCACTGCGGCCGTGGCTTGCGTGGCTTCGTGTCCAATGCTTCTACCAGTTCCCGCAGGTTTTCCTTTGGATGGCCGATCAACCCCACGTCGGCCCATGTCTGTTTGCCCAGATCCAGAGGATTGCTGGTCATGAAAATCACCTGCGCGTTTCTCGGCGGGAGCAGCGCCGCTCCGCTACCGCCAGTGAGCTCCGCGCCCGCAATGATCACCACGTCGGCCTGACTGAGCAGCGGGTGCGTGCTGGAGCAGCGGCCCGCATAAAGCGGATGGGTATTGGGAAAGCCCATGTAGGCGACGTAGGGTTCGCCCAGTACGGGCGCGCCCAAGAATTCGGCCAGGTGAACGAGAAGATCGACGGCCTCAAACTGCGCCACATCATTGCCAGTAACGATCACTGGATGCTCGGCCTTGGATAGAAGTTCTGCCGCAGCTTCGATTCCTGCGGCATCAGGTCGAGTTCTGGTGTAGCCCCGCAGTCTGCCCGGCGGATACAAGGGGGTCTGGTGCAACACGGCTTCGTCAACTTCTTCAAGATACAGGTCGGCAGGAAACGCCAGATGCACCGGCCCCATGGGTGGTGTCTGGGCGATGGCCACTGCTCGGGCTATGGCCTCAGGAATCCGGTCTGCGCTTGGTACCTCCCAGTCCCACTTGACAAACTGTCTCGACATTTCGGTCACATCGCGGGGTACCGACGCATAGCCGTCGCTGCGAGCCAACTTGCGGCTTGTCGTCGTCGAGGTGAACAGCATCGGGCTGTGGTCGGCCCATGCAGTGGTCACACCGACCATGGCCAATGCGGTCCCGGACGCGTGGTAGACGTTGACGAAAGCTGGCTTGCGGCATGCACGGCCGTAGCCATCGGCCATTAACGCGACGGCCGTCTCGCTCGGACCGCAGAAGTATTGCAATTCATTGTGGTGTTTGCGCAATGCGTCTATGAGTGGCTGCAGGCCCAGCCCTGGGACATTGAATACGTGAGTGATACCGTGAGCGATGAGACACCGCGCGATCAGTTCTGCACCAGATATCTTCATCATGTCCTCCTACCATGCTCTATGGCCGACGTCGACTGGCAATACGACACCGGATATGCCCGAAGCTGAGTCCGAGCACAAAAACAAAATCGCATTTGCTACCTCTTCGGGTGTGGCAAGGCGACCCAGTGGCGAGTAAAGTTTGAGCTCGTCTGGCCTTGATGTTTTGCGTGCTTCATTGCCTGCTCCAGCCATGGGTGTCGACAAGAATCCCGGTGCGACGGCATTGACGCGAATACCTTTTGGGCCCAGCCCGACGGCAAAGTTTCTCGTCAGCGATTCGACGCCAGCCTTTATGGCCGTGTACATGAAGCCGCCGTCAGCGCGGCGGCCCATCGTGGCCACGACGCTGGAGATGGTCACGATGGATCCGCCCGGTTGCAGGCGTTTACCAGCCTCTACACACAGCTGAGCCACACTGACCAGATTGATTTCTACGATGGGTTGGAGGTCGGTCTTGCTCGTGCGGTCAATCCAGCTCATTGCAAAAATGCCATGGGCAATGATCACACTCGTGAGTGCCCCTGCATTCGAAGCCTCGTCAAGCACACGCATCAACTCGGCTTCGTCGCGTACGTCGAGTCGCCTGAAGTCACATCCAGCTGGCAATGCGTGAGCGGGGGGCGTCACATCACAAGCAAACACCCGATACCCCTGGGCAGCCAGTTGTTCGCACACGGGCAGGCCAATGTTTCCAGTCGCTCCTGTGACCAATGCGACGCGCTGGGCTTGTGTCTTCATGCGATGTTCCCTATTTGAGGTCCATCATCCGTGGGAGGAAAAGGGCGATCTCGGGGAAGATCATCAGCAGGGCGATTCCAATCAACATCGGCGCAATGAAGATCAGTCCTCCTCGAATGATGTCTGCCATTCGCGCATTGGCGACCACAGTCCGCAGCACAAACAGGTTGAAGCCTACCGGTGGTGATATCGCGGCGATTTCGATCTGAAGCGTCACCATCACTCCGAACCAGACCGGGTCATAGCCCAGCTGGACGACAGCCGGAAACAGTATCGGGACGACAATGACCAGAATGCTCATGGGATCCAGGAACATGCCCAGGATCAACAGCAGTCCATTGATCGCCAGCATGACAACCCATGGCGCGACATCCAAGCCGGTGATGGCCTGTGCCGTGGCTTGAGGGATGCCGAGCCGGCTGAGCACAAAGGCGCTAAACAGACCCGTGGCCACGAGCAAGACGAACATTGCTGTGGTTCTTGCCGTGTTGTCGAGGATACGGTTCATTACCTCGCGCTTGAGAGACCCCAGGAGGAAAGCGATCAAGAGCGCACCCAAGGCCCCCACGGCTGCAGCTTCCGTAGCAGTGGCAATGCCGGTGTAGATGGAGCCAAGGACGGCAACAATCAGCAGGGTGACCGGAAGGACTGATCGTAACGATGTCCAGCGCTCTGAGGTGTCGATGGTGGCCGAGCGCGGTGGCGCCAACTCAGGATGCCGCCAAATCAGGTAGAAGACCGTCAGCGACAACAGCGCCACAAGCATCAGCCCCGGACCGATGCCGGCCATGAACAGTGCGCCGATTGAAGTCTCGGTGATGATGCCGTACAGGATGAAAGAAACCGATGGCGGGATCATGATGCCCAGCGTGCCTCCGGCTGCCGTGACTCCGAACGCGAGTCTGGCTGCATACCCTTTACGAATCATCTCTGGCACGGCGACCGAGCCGATCGTGGCGGCAGTCACCGGGCTTGATCCGCATACGGCGGCAAATCCTGCACAAGAAAAGATCGTGCCGATCGGCAGCGCCCCAGGGACACGCCACAGCCAGATCTGGGCTGCTGTGAACAGGTCGCGGCCTATCCGAGTGGCGCCAAGTGCCTCTCCCATGAGGATGAACAGCGGGACCATCAGGAGCACAAAGCTGGAGGCCTGCGCAAAGAGCAACACGCCGAGCTGGCTAAGGGCTCCCTTGCCAATGAACATGATTGCTCCCACCGCAGCTGCCAGCGCGGTCGCGACCGCCACCGGCGTACCCGTGGCTAAAAGAACCAGGAGCAGAACGAAAAACGGCAGAAAATTCAGCAGGTCCGACATGAGGGATACCAAGTTTTCTATCTGGACACGGCCGCGGGCTCCACGAGGTCGTCTTTCTGGACAAGTTGCAGAAGCATCGAGACGGCCGTCATCAGAAACTGGATGGTGCCGAGCGGGCCGATCCAGTAGATGGTTTTCATCTTGACCGAAATGGTGGCCGTGAATGATCCGTCATAGACAAATGCCTCGTAGGTCTCCAGCCACACGTACCACAAGAGAAGCAGCGCGAAGCAGATGACCAGAACCAGCGCGACAGACTGCAGTATCCGCTTGGGGCCGCCCGGCAAGTATTCATAAAGAATATCGACCGCGACATGTGCCCCGCTTTGAAGTGCGGGTGCCAAGGCCAGAAAAAAAACGAATACCAGCGCAAAGCGGCTGCTGTCCAGTGCCCAGGAGGTAGGCAGACCAAACACGTTCCGTGAAACGATCTCCCAAAGAATCCCCACAAGCACCAGAAGAACAGCTACGCCACTGAGCCGGAGAAACCAGCCATTGACCTTCGCGACAATGGCGTGGAATCGCTGCATAGTCGGATGACCCTCGATCTCAGCGATGTTTTTCCAACACGGCTTTGATCTGCTGGCCGACTGCACCAGACTCGCCATCGAGTGGTTTAAGTGCCGCTGCAAATACGCCTCTCAGCTGCTCGCTCTCCGCGTCGCTCAGCTTGTAGGTGTTGTCGGCCTGACTCTTCCTGAAGAACGCTTCGCCGGCTGCCTGTGCGTCTGCCACAGCCTGTACGGCACGCCGATCCGCTTCGATGGACACCCTCTTGACGGCTTCCTGGTCTTTGGGCGAAATCTTGGCCCAGACATCCCTATTGATCACGAAAAGAGACAGGTTGTTGGACTGCCTCAGGAATGTGACCTTGGGAGCGACCTGCTCGAGCTTTAGTGACGGGGCCAAGATGCCCACGCTCAGCGTGCAGTCAACCGTACCATTTTGCAGCGCCAAGTAAATTTCTGACGGGTCAAGCGCTTGCGGGCTGGCGCCTACCGCCTTGACCTGCTCACTCTGCCAACGGCCGGCTGTGCGAACCTTGGTGGCTTTCCAGTCGGCTGGCGATTTCAGAAACTTGTTTCGGCACAGGGAGATCAGCTCACCGGCCGGCTGTGACCACAGATACTGCAGCCCTTGTTCGGCCATGCTCTTTTCTAAGATCGGTCGCAAATCGTTAAGACTATTGACCAATTTCCCCGTATCGGTGGGCACGCCAGTCAGCGCTTCGGTGTAGCCAAGGTAGCGCAGCTGGCCAGCAGCGGCGGCGGAGCTCAGCAGGCCTGCAGGCACTGCACCATTGCGAACCGAACGTAGGGTCTCGGCCAGCGACACGAGTGAGCCACCGAAGTGCAACTGCACTTTCACTCTTCCCTCGGTGACTTTATCGACTTCCTGTGCCCACCACTTTTGAGTGGGAGCCCAGGGCGCCCCTTCGGCGTGAAAGATGCTCATGTCAACCTTGACTTGGGCGGCCGCTGAGCCCGCGTAAAGGCTGAAGGCACTGGCACAGGCAATGACAATGCCTCGGGCGAACTTGAAGTTTTTCATGGCTTTCTCTCCTTTGGTAAATGATGGGGCTACTGGAGATGAAATCCCTCGTAGCCGTTTGCGACAACACGCTCACAGGTCTTTCGGTACGCTGGAATCCCCCCTACATAGGGTAGAAACACTCGAGGTTTGCCCGGAATGTTGGCACCGACATACCACGAGTCAGCCAGGGGAAACAGCGTGCGCTCGGCGACCTCACGGACATGCTCGGACCAGCGTTCTTCGGCTTCGATATCAGAGTCGATCAAGCTCAGCCTGTTGTCCCGCATATGGGCCAGGCAATCTGCAATAAAGTTCACATGTTGCTCGATCGAATGGACCATGTTGCCTTTGACCGAAGGACTGCCCGGGCCAGTGACGATGAACAAATTTGGGAATCCAGAGGTCACCAACCCGAGGTAGACCTTCGGCCCCTCAGCCCATTTATCCGCCAGCCGCAGACCGCCTTTTCCTCGGACGTTCATCGCCAGAAGCGGACCGGTCACGGCGTCGTAGCCGGTCGCAAAAATCAGGGCGTCGAGGTCATAGTGCCCATGACTTGTCATGATGCCGGTTTCAGTGATCCGACTTATGGGCTCTTGGCGAATATCGACCAGCTTCACATGCTCTTGGTTAAAGGTTTCGTAGTACCCCGTGTCCTGGCAGATGCGCTTGGTGCCGATGTAGTGATCGGTCGGTACCAGCTTTTCAGCGATGGCCGGGTTTCTGACGATTGCGCGAATCTTGCCTCGCACAAATTCACCCAAGGTCTCATTGGCTGTTCGGTCGGTCAGAAGATCGGTGTATGGTGTGAGCACGGCTGCGGCCCCGCCATGCTCCCATCTTGCGATGTAGGTGCGCGTGCGCGCAAGCTCATCGACCGAAGGCGTCGGCTCGGTCGGAGCGCCCAGACCCAACATGCCATCGTTTGATTCACTCGCCCGCTTGCGGTTTTGTGGGTAATGGCGCTTGAACAGCGCCTGCTCTTGCCTTTGCAGCGGTCGGTTGCGGGCGGGTACTGAGAAGTTTGGGGTTCTCTGAAAGACAAACAACTGCAGTGCCACACGTGCCAACTCTGGAATTATCTGAATGCCAGATGAGCCCGTGCCAACGACACCGACTCTCAGGTCTTCAAACCGCGCTGGCGCTTCAGGCCACTGTCCGCTGTGATAAATGGGCCCACGAAAATTCATGACGCCCGGGATGTCTGGGGTTCTTGCCGCTGAAAGGCAGCCTGAGGCGGCGATAAAAAAGCGCGCGTCGACTCGCAGGCCAGTGTCAGTGGTCAAGGTCCAATTCTTCTGTGTCTCGTCGAAGGTGGCCGACGTCACCCGCGTGCTGAATACGATGTCTCGCCGCAGGTCAAAGCGTTGAGCCACATGGCGAATGTAGGCCAGGATTTCGGGCTGACTTGCAAAGCGTTCGGTCCAGGTCCACTCTTGCTGCAATTCCTCGGAAAACGAGTACGAGTACTCCAGGCTAGGCACGTCACAGCGTGCACCTGGGTATTTGTTCCAAAACCAGGTGCCTCCGACGTCTGGTGCTGCCTCAAGACACACCACCTTCAGCCCCAGGTTTTTCAGCTTATGAACGGCGTACAGCCCTGCGAAGCCAGCGCCAACCACAACTGCGTCAGCCGTCCGGTGATCGGGCGCCGAAGAGTTGGGGGTACTGCCTTGCAACGGGTTCATAGGGCGTGGGTGTTGGTGTGGGGGCGATTCACAGGCTGACGCATCGGACAACTCCATCGTCTCTAGGATTCATCTGGGTCATGCGCGATCGTTTGATGCCCCCGAGTTGAAGATACCCTGACTTGGTTGAGAGTCCATCATCCGAATTAGACAGTCCATCCGTAAAAACCCCGGGAAGAGGCGCGGCCCCAACGATGCGAGGCCATGGTCCATTTTGCTTCGGCAGCTGAAAATGCGATGGGCGATCTGTCATGTGTTGTGTCTCAGCGGTCCAGCAATTCCGGCAAGACAGACTCCACCATCACGGTATTGACGTTCCCACTTGCGAAGCGGGGGTGATCGATGAGGAATCGCTGAAGCTCGAGGGTTGTGTCTATGCCTTCGATCTTGAATTGCAGCAGTGCGCGCGACATCCTGCTTCTGGCCTCCTCTCGGTCGAAGCCATAGACGATCAGTTTGCCGACCATCGAGTCATAGAAGATCGGAACCACATAGCCCTCGCGGCAGTGGCTGTCGAGGCGGATATGGGGGCCACCCGGCGGATCCCAGCGGGTTATCTGGCCTGGACTGGGATGAAAGTTTTGTCGCACCTGCTCTGCGTTGATGCGGCATTCGATGGCATGCCCCCGGATCGAGACTTGCTCCTGCGACAGTCGCAAGCGTTCACCCCGCGCGATGCGCAGTTGCTCTTGGACCAGGTCGGCCCCGGTGATCATCTCTGTCACAGGGTGTTCAACCTGAATCCTCGTGTTCATCTCCAGAAAATAAAAGGTCTGACTGTCCTGATCAACGATGAACTCCACCGTCCCTGCGTTTTCGTAACCGAAACCCACGGCCAGTTGCACCGCCGCCGCGCAGAGGGCTTCCCGTAAGGTGCTGCTGAGGTGCGGCGCCGGCGCCTCCTCGACCAACTTCTGGTGGCGCCGCTGCAATGAACAGTCCCGCTCTCCCAGGTGAATGACTTGACCGTGTTGATCGGCCAGTATCTGCACTTCCACATGGCGGGCGTTGGGGATGTAGCGCTCCAGATAAAGCGTGCCATCGCCAAATGCTGCGCGCGCTTCATTGGAAGCGGCGGCGAACAGATCAGCCATCTGGGCCTCGCTCCTGACGATCTTCATGCCGCGTCCACCGCCACCGGCAGCGGCCTTGAGCATCAGCGGCAGTCCCACTCGGCGGGCCACGGCCAGGGCCTCGGTGCTTGTTTCTACTTGGGTCGATCCTGAAAGCGTGGGCAAGCCCAATTCGGCCGCCAGAAGACGCGCCTGAATCTTGTTGCCCATCTGGGCGATCTGATGGGGCTTCGGTCCGACGAACACCAATCCGTGGTCGGCGCATAACTGCGCCAGCGTGGCAGACTCGGCCAGGAAACCGTAGCCGGGGTGAAGCGCGTCGCAACCCGTGCTCAGCGCCGCCTGGACCAGCAGGCGGGCGTCTAGGTAGCTTTGGGTGGCGCTGGAAGGACCGATGCACACGGTACGGTCAGCCAGTTTCGCCCCCAGACTGTCCAGATCGACCTGCGAGGCGGCCAGCACAGATTGCAGGCCAAGGCCCCGGCAGGCGTGGATGATGCGGACTGCGATCTCACCACGGTTGGCCACCAGGACACGCGTCACCGGCATGGTGCATGCACCTCAGCGTTTGACATAGAAAAGCACCTGACCGAACTCGACCACCGCCGCGTCCTCGACACATACCTTCATCACCGTGCCTGCGACGCCTGCAGTGATGGCGTTGAAAAGCTTCATCACCTCGATCAGACACACCGTGTCATCGGCTCCGACCGGAGCCCCGACCTGCACATAAGGCGGCGAATTCGGATCAGGTCGGCTATAGAACCGGCCCATGGTGGTGGCCGTAATCGGCAGCCAATCGGACGGCACCGACTCTGCCAAGGTCAGATGGACAGCGCCGCCGCCCGAAGAAGGCGGGGCGGCGGCCAATGTGGGCGCTACCGGCACGGCCAATGTTGGCGATGGGACCGAGGCACCGGCAGTCGATAGACCCGTTGACATGGCCTGGGCCGGCAAGGCGCCCTTGCCGATGGTCACTTTGATCGTCCCGACATCGAGTTGCAGGTAGTCAAAGCCGGACCGGTCCAAGGTATCGACCAGCGCGGCGATCTGGCGGATGTCCTGATCGGACAGAAAGTCAAGGTTGTGCGTCATGGTTTCTCCAAAGGCGTTGTCGTCAGTAGGCTCGCATCAAGCCTGCATGCTTAGGGTGTTGTCGCCGCTACGGATCTGGATGTACCGTACGCTGCGACTGCTTGCCAGTTTCTC
>Ga0164293_10005960_pt1 | contig 10370 bp, 7 predicted proteins | sample GEODES118metaG_FD_111487 | JGI IMG/M metagenome (GOLD analysis project Ga0164293, IMG submission 111487) | Eutrophic lake water microbial communities from Lake Mendota, Wisconsin, USA - GEODES118 metaG | ecosystem: Environmental > Aquatic > Freshwater > Lake | place: USA: Lake Mendota, Wisconsin...
CAACAACAGGAATTCGACCGATTTGCCGCAGCGCTCTTCCCCTTTGGCTGTGCCAGCGGCAGAATTTTCGAAAAGATCCAGGGCGGATTATTCTGCTCGCCTGAGGTCGCCGCATTGGTCTCCAAATTCCGTAATGCCGGAGCTCAAGCCGTCGTCCAAAGCTCCTGGGGCCCGACGATCGGAGTGGTCTTCCCTTCCACAGAAGCAGCAGCCCGGATCGCAACCGCGGTCCTCACGGATGCTCCTGAAGGAACTGAGGTTCACGTGACCACGGCCGACAATCACGGCCCAAGGATTGAAACTGATTTTCAACTGCCAAATTAACTTGCCACTCAACAAGCTTGCCGAGCCGTAAAGCCATGCCAAAACTGGGAGTGAATATCGATCACGTCGCCACCGTCCGCCAAGCTCGCCGTACGTTTGAGCCCGACCCGGTGTGGGCCGCGGCCGCGGCGGAACTGGGGGGAGCCGACCAAATCACGATCCACCTGCGGGAGGACCGCCGTCACATTCAAGATCGAGACCTGCGGATTCTGAAGGAAACCGTCACGGTGCGATTAAATCTTGAATGCGCCTGCGCCGATGCCATGCTGGACATCGCGTGTGAAGTCCAACCTGACCAAGTCTGTCTCGTGCCCGAGAAGCGAGAAGAGGTGACCACCGAGGGAGGACTGGACGTCGTCGGCGGCTTCGAACGCGTCGCGCACGCAGTGAAACGCTTGTCCGCGGCCGGCATTCAGGTCAGCCTCTTTATCGATCCCGATTTGCGACAGATCGAAGCAGCCGTCCGGAGCAAGGCTCCCGTCGTGGAGCTTCACACAGGCTCCTATGCGCATGCGGTGCGTACCGCAACGGAGAGCCTTGAGCTGGACAAATTACGTCTGGCCGCCTGGGAAGCAAGCCAACGAAACCTCGCGGTCGATGCCGGGCATGGCTTGACCTATTCCAACGTCGTCCCGGTCGCTTCCATTCCTGAAATCCGGGAACTGAATATCGGACACAGCATCATCTCGCGATCGATTTTTGTTGGCCTGACCGAAGCGGTTCGCGAGATGAAGCGATTGGTCAGTCGATAGGTTCAGCGGGGAATCCGTCCGAATCCTGCGAACGCCGGGCAATCACGCGAAAATCTTCGCGTTGGAAACAAGGCCTGTCCGTTTATCCTCCGCCCAAGACAAAAGCTGATGAATCGGTGGCCGCTGCCCCGCGGCAGGCAGGCCAGAGCTGCCCCGTGGCAGGCAGGCGGCAAAACGGAGTCGCCGCGGAAGGGGCACCCGCTCGCAGGAGTCACCCTGGGCAGCGGGCGATTGCTTTATGGATTCACAGTCTTGGTCAAATCACCAAGCAAGCGGGCACGGATCAAGTTTCCGTGAGATTGGGCCTCGGCCGCCTGTTGATAAAGCTTGATCGCTTCGCCGTACTCCCGGCGAGCTTCCACCGAACGGCCGAGAACGTATTCGATTGTCGGCATCCAGCGCTCAGTGTCATCGCGATCGCGCATTCGAGCCAGCCAATTAGCGGCGGCGCTCGCATTGCCATTGTCAAAATGGCTTTGAGACAGGAACACACCCGCATCACGGCGGACCAGACGCATCTGCTGCTGGACATCCCGCAATCGGCTCTGAAACTCGGCAGCGCTCTGCCCCTTTTCCTGCAAGATGCCAAGTCTGGCCAACAGGCCCCGATCGAGGCTCAAATTATCGATCCGTTTGTCGCTGTAAATCAGGTTATAAAACGATTCGATGGCATTGAGCTTATTGCTGTTCAGATCGGAGTCAAATCGCCCCAGCACAAACAGGTCTCGGGCACTGCGGTAGGGAGCAAAGCCATCGACGTAGGCTTCGTCAGTGTAATACCACAGAACTTTGGACATGACTTGATCGTCGAATGTGCTTTGTGCGATCGCGTTCCGCAGAGCGTGCCGGAACTGATGAGCCTGGAACTCCACGTCCCAAATCTCCGGAGTGACGCCAGCAAGCCCGCTGAATTTCTTCAGCAAGGCGGTCGGGTCATCGGAAATTGGAATCTGATAATCACCAATCAGGCGACTTTGCAGGATGAACATCCGCCGCGAGACGGACTCCGGCGAGACCATGATCAATGCGTTGACCGATTCGAGGTCAGCTGATTTGACCCAATACTTGGCGTCCTCGCGCGTTGACTCTTCCAGCTTCAGATCCAACGAATCGAGCAACTCGGGCTTCTCCCGCACCTCGGCCAAGGTGGCAACCCGACCGGGGCCAGTTCCAGGGATCGGCAGACCCAAGCGCGTGTCGAACAGATAAATTTGGCCACCGACCAGCACTCCGACCGCCCAAGGCTGACCTTTAACCTCCAGCATGGCGGCATCCAAGCCGCGCTGCCGGCACATCCCCAGCATCAGGCGGGCCCGCTCCACGTAATCTGCGCGGGCCAAATACAAAAGTTGCCAACGGAAGTGCTGGTAACCCAATCCCCTGACACCGTTGACCGCAGGATTTTCGGATTGAATGTCGTTGAGCTTCTGGCTCGGAAGTTCTTCGGCAGTGACCGCGACCGCCTCCGTCTGGTGCAGATTGCGAACGACCCAGTCAAACAGCAACAGGGCGTCGGTCAACGCGCCCGCATCGGCCTCTGAGAGTTCAGGGTGCAGTGCCCGCACGATCTGAACGTTCGTCTGGCGGGGTTTGGCTGCATCGATTTCCTGGAGCTTGGCTGCGAGACGATAGTACTCCAGGGCGTTAACAGGAGTTGCCTCACAGACTCGCTTGGCAAGGCGATTCTCCCAAGCACAACTTCGCAGGTAGAACGCGTCCGAACCCAGAAAGCCAGCACGAGTGGTTCGCACGACCAAATCCAAATTGCGGTTGGCCTCAACCAGCTGCGACATGTTGCTGTCGAGTTGCCAATTGCTCGCATCACCACCTGCCGCGGTCAGTTCTGCGTCGCCAAGAATTTTACTGGTCCACCGATTGAGTCCGGTGCTGACCTTCTCCTCGAACTCTTTCTGATTGTAACTCTGCTCACTGAATACCAAGTCCATCGCCCGATTCAGGTCGTCGACTTGCATCACTTTTGACTTGGCCTCGGCCAAATCGAGAAAAGGGTCTTTGGCGGGCTGGCATCCGAGTGCCAAGATCAGAACGGCCAAGACCATGGGAGCCATCAAGCCAAAAGAGCTGCAGACAAGCCGGGCTGGGAGGTATGGTTTCATATTGGGCTGAGGAGTTGATGACAACAAACCTGCTCGGATAACCAAATCTGTTTGGAAACCTGGTTGGATGACTTTGCCGCGGGACATCCTGAATGAATGCCCTCGACCAAGCCTTTGGCACTGCTCTCCGATCAGGGCAAGCCAAGTCGATCGCCGCCAAAGGGGAAGCCGAGCCGCTGGATTCAGCAGCGTCTTGCTCACCCTCGGCTGAGTTGTTAATTCCCGGAAGCCTGGTTGGATCAAGACACCTGCCGGGACGCAGTTCCGCCCTCACTAAATTTTGGCCGAGCTCAGCAAATTTTTGGCCGCCGGACGAAACGAAAATCAGCTCAGGGCAGCTTCGCGGATTCGCACTAGTTTAGCCAAAAGGGCCCCTAATTGGGAAAGGGGCACCATGTTTGGGCCATCGCTGGGAGACTTGTCGGGGTCAGGGTGGGTTTCGAGGAACAGGGCATCACAGCCGGCGGCGACTGCGGCCGCAGCTAAGACCGGGACCATTTCCCGATTCCCGCCAGTGACGCCCCCGGCCGCACTCGGTTCCTGCACGCTGTGGGTTGCGTCGAAGACGACCGGTACGCCGAGCGTCTTCATCTCGGGAATGCTCCGCATGTCATTAACCAGTCGGCCGTACCCGAAAAAGGTACCTCGCTCGGTCACCAGCGGCTGGGGACAACCAGCTTGGCGAAGTTTGGCGACCACATGCCGCATGTCCCAAGGGGCCATAAATTGGCCCTTTTTTACATTAACCGCGCGACCAGTCTGAGCTGCTGCAACCAGCAGGTCGGTTTGCCGAGCGAGAAATGCCGGGATTTGCAGCAAGCCGCAAACTTCCGCCACGGGGGCTGCTTGATGGGACTCGTGAATATCGGTCGTCACCGGAATGTTAAGCTTTCGTGATACCGAGCCCAAAATCTCCAGCCCGGCCTCTAATCCAATTCCTCTATACGAATTTCCGCTCGTTCGGTTCGCCTTGTCGAACGACGCCTTGAAAACCAGCGGAAGTCCCAACCGTTCGCAAATCGACTTGAGCTCCTCTGCGATCGAAAGGGTGAGGGCTTCGGTTTCCATTACGCAAGGACCGGCAATTACACCCAAGGGACCGCCCAGTACAAATCCTTGGAACGGAATAACTCCAGCGGCGGCTTTTGGCATCTCGGCGACAATCCTTTCTTAAGCCCGTTCCGAACTCACAGGCTTCTTCGCTTTGGTTTTGGCAAAATAGGACGGCGGGGCAAACACGCGCAGTCGCTGCGGAATCACTTCGATCGTCACCGGCGTATTTCCAGCCGGATCGCCATCCAACTGAATCGGGACCGGCTCGTCGGAGTCTATCTCGATTTTGCGGGCTTGGCGATAGGCAGCGTCTTGTAACCAGCGATGCAATCGCAAGACCACGCTACTCAGGTATTTCAGTCCATGGAAGAGGTTTCCGCGGCGAAACGTTCGAAGGTCCAATAGCCCATCGTCGGCCTTTGCCTCTGGAACAATTTGCAGGTTCAAGGCATAGCGGGGGACATTGAACACGAACGCCCAAGTAGGGGCAGGTTGCATCGGCTCTCCGTCCACCAAAATACGCAACTGAGGATAACGATACTGGCTGATCGCTTCCCAAATTGGTCGAAAGTAAGAGCTGCGTTTGATATTGCCCGTTCTGGTGCGGTGCATCCGATGCACCACCTCAGCATCAAAACCGATACTGGCCATGATCAGAAAAATCCGCCCATTGGCTTGGCCCACATCCAGGGCCACTTGTTGGTTGGCGAGGAGACAATCCGCCGTTGCCTGCCCTCCTGGCTCGATTTCCAAATACTTGGCGAGCAGATTCTCAGTACCCAACGGCAAGATGGCTAACGGCGTATCGGGAGGCAGGCGGTTGGCCAAAAGTCCGACCGTGCCGTCGCCACCCGCGGCGACGACGGCTCTCAGTTCTCCCGCGGCATTCCATTTGGCGGCCTCGCGGACGACTTCATCGACATCCATCGATTGGAAAACCTGCAGGCCAGCGGCCTGCAACCGGCGGACCAACACGTTGACCGCTTCACCGCCTCGCCCGCTGCCTGATCGCGGATTCACCGAGACGACCACCACCGCTTGCGCTGTTCCCGATTCTTGCGATTGCGTCAACCTGATATTCCTCAATGAACCCGCGGCGGGTGAACCCTGCCTGCTTTCCTCGCTAGAATTCTAGCAAATGCCCTCGGCTCGCGAAGCGAAACTCCGAGCTCACCCGCTGCGGGGGCAAATTAAAGCGGCTCTCCTGACCAGAGGAAGCCAGCTGTGCGAAATTCATTACCCGGAACCGAGCCATGCCGCATCTCCTGAAAGCCAAACCAATTTCCGAGTTTCGCTGGCGGCGACTTTCTTCCAGTCTCGCTTGGCACCTGGTCGTACTCCTGCTGGGGACGATCCAAGCCGTTACCCTGGCGAGTGACTCACCCAAAGTGGGTAACACACCGCCCAACGTCGTCCTGATTATTTCCGACGACCAAGGCTGGGGCGATTACGGCTTCATGGGTCACGCCCAATTAAAAACGCCAAATCTCGATCGGTTAGCAGCCGAAAGCCTGACCTTTCGCCGCGCCTATGTGCCGAGTTCGCTGTGCTGCCCATCGCTCGCCTCGCTGATCACTGGCCGTTACCCGCACGAGCATGGCATCACCTGTAATGACCCGCCTATTCCCGCCGGAACTCCGGCCGGCAGCTTTTACTCTTCGCCCGCTTATCGCGAAGGTCGCAAGCAACTGGCGGAGATGATGAGCCGACAGGGAACTCTCCCCCGATGGCTCGGCTCTGCTGGCTATCAGTCGTTGCAAACCGGCAAATGGTGGCAAAACCACTTTCGCACGGGCGGGTTCACTGCGGGCATGACGCAAGGCCAGCGGCATGGCGATCAGGGGTTGGAAATCGGACGAAAGACGCTAGACCCGATTTTCGAATTTATTCGGAGCTGCCAAGCCCAGGAACAACCATTCCTCGTCTGGTATGCCCCGCTTTTGCCACACTCGCCGCACGATGCTCCAGCCGATGTGGTCGCCGCCAGCCGCCCGACCTGGCGAACTGGAGATGATGAGGCGATTGGCCCCTACTTCGCTAATGTCCTGTGGCACGACCGCTTAGTCGGCGAGCTGCTGGATGGACTGCGGGATTTGAAATGCGACCAAAACACAATCGTGATTTACGTAACGGACAACGGCTGGATTCCCGGCCCCAAGCGGAATGGTTACGCACCGAAATCAAAACAGTCGCCCTACGACGGCGGAGTCCGGACACCCCTGATGATTCGCTGGCCCGGCAAGGTCGAGCCTCGATTTGACGACACGCCCGTCAGCTCGCTCGACATCGCTCCCACGGTACTCAGGGCGTGCGGGTTGAAACCTCCAGCGGATTTGTCAGGTGTCGATTTACTCGACCAGCATGCAGTGGCCCGGCGCACCGCCATATTTGGCGAATGCCATACGCACAATGCGGTTGACCTGAACCGCCCTGCTTCTGGGCTGCGCTGGCGTTGGGTAGTGACCAACCGGTGGAAGCTAATCGCCCCGGCGCCCCAAAATGAACCCGGAGCCCCGGTCGAGTTATATGACGTAGTGGCGGACCCAGGCGAAACGCGAAACCTCGCGTCCGAGCAGGTGGAACGGCTGGCGGAATTGCAGGCCACGCTTGACCAGTGGTGGACTGGGCAGGATTGACCCAACAGGCTTCCCTCTCCGCTTTGGCCCGGGACCCAAACTGGCCACTAGGCGTACCAGCCAAGGGCTCGAGTCTCCCCTGCTCCGGAGTGAGGCGTCACCCGACATTCCATTGGTATACGGTGCCGATTTAGACAAACTCTTGAGGCTTCGACGCGCGGGATGCAGTCTGGTCAATTTCGGTGTACGACGATTGGACAACCTGTTGCAAATCACAGCGTCCGCTCGCCGCCCTCGCCGCAGGCCCGGAGAACTTAATAGCTTTTTTTTCCTCGACTGGGGCATCCCTGAACCGCGGCAACAGCTCGAAAACCGCTTAAATTCAGCAAAAACTAAATTCAGGCTCCCACCCAACAACCGGGGCTGATGCCTGCCAGCTGTTTTTGATTTGAACTTTTGTCTCTTTGGCACGCCGGGTGCTTTATTGGGTTGCGAGCCCGCGAGGGAGCACCTGTTGGGAATGCAGTCTGGTTGCCTTGCCCCTGACCATACAGCAGCCAAAACGGTTTTGGCACAACAGGTCCCTCGAGCACGGGCTCAGGCTTTTTCTAATCCTTGCTTGTCTCTCGAGGGGACATTCTGCGTTTCCGCGGCCAGCGGAGACGCGTAGAATGTCCCCTTTCTGTTTTGCTGGAGGAGACAAACATGAGCACAATGCGCGTTGGACGATTTCAGCTGGTCTGCGCTGTTTTTCTCTTTATGGGGATTCCAAACCCGGACTGGAATCGAGTCGCCCACGCACAGGAAGCCGATGCCTTCTGGCCTCGTTTTCGTGGACCGAATGGCAATGGCGTCCAAGCCGCGGCCCAATTGCCGACGCAACTCTCGCCCCAGTCGGCACGTTGGTCGACCGCTTTGCCCGGGGTTGGACACAGCAGCCCAATCACTTGGGCCGTCAGCCAGGCCGCGGCGGACAACTCCCCCTCCAAGGCCACCCAAACCCTCGCTTGGGTCACAAGTTACGACAGCCAGCAAGCGAGAATCGTGCTCAGCTGCATCCGGGTAGCCGATGGCCAGACGGTTTGGGAAAAAAGTGTATCGCTTGCTCCGCACCCGATGCACCGGCTGAACAATCCGGCCTCGAGTACCCCGGCCGTCGATGAACATGGTGTCTATTTGACCATTGTTGAGCCAGACCATTTGCGGCTGATCGCCTGGAGTCACGCTGGCGAGCAACTTTGGGAGCGGGACTTTGGCCGTTGGGTTGCCCAGCATGGCTATGGTGCCTCGCCAATAACTCACCAAGGCACGCTCTATTTGCTGAACTCCCAGGAGCCTTGGGACGGTTTGCCTGAACCAGGCAAGAGTCAACTCCTTGCGGTCGATGTGCGCACAGGAGCGACTAAATGGAGTTGCGACTTGATTGAGAGCAAAGCCTGTTACGCGACGCCCTTGATCTGGCGTGATGCTCAGGGGGCAGAATGGTTGGTTTGCGCGACCCAAGGTGATGGTGTGCTGGTGATCGACCCTGCCGATGGACGGCGGGTCTGGAACGAGACGGTTTTCCAGCAGCGGACGGTCGGAAGCCCCATCCTGAGCGGACAACGATTGATCGCCAACAACGGTTCGGGCGGTGGCGGAAATTACGTGGTCAGCATCGATCTTGCCGCAACTGGCCACAAACCTTCTTGGGAAGTGAGACAGGGTGCGGGCTATGTGCCATCGGTGATTGAGGTTGCAGGCCGAGTGTATTTATTTGCCGATAATGGTGTGGTGACTTGTGTCGCAGCGGACTCCGGGCGCGAGGTTTGGCGCGAGCGTGTCAGCAACGGTTTTTGGGCATCGCCTGTTTCCGATGGCAAGGCGCTGTTTTGCCCCGACAAGGATGGCGTCCTCAGAGTGCTCAAAGCGGGCGACAGGTTTGAGCTGGTGAGCAGTTGTGAGTTAGCGTCCCCGTCCCAAGCCACACCAGCGATCGCCGGCAACCAATTGCTGGTCCGGACCCAAGACCGCCTCTGGTGCTTCGGCGAACTCGAATAAACGCGAGGGCACTTGCCCGGGAAATGAGGTCAAACCCAAGCTCGGCCCCGTAATGTATTCTCAGCCGGGTTTCGCGCCAGCCCCCGGTTCGGCAGCGAGGACAACGCCCGCCTCTATGGACCTTTGAGAATCGATCTCTATTAAGAGCGGTTTGCGGCTCAGCCTTGCCGAGAAATGACGAGCTGGAGCCTAGAAGATGAGCGAAGAAAACAAAGTATCGCGGGTGCGTGCCCGAAGGCTTAATTTCAGTTTTGGGGCTGCTGGTCATGCTTAAAATCGGCCTGCTGTCAATTTTAAGCTGACCGTTCCAGTCTTGCCAAAAACCCGGATCAAGCGACTTTTTCATTTGGAATTGCCATCGTCTGCCTGTTGGCCGTTTATCGCTGAACGAGAAATGGCGGTGATGCGAATGAAAAAACGATCTCGCTCCTGGGCTTTTGGAACACTGTGAGGATCTCCACTGACCAGTTGGCAGAAGTTCGAGGAATTTCGCTGAGGGAAATCGAAACAAATGAATTGGTCTACTAACTTTACGACCATCAGGTAAAAACCTGGGACGTATGCTTCCTGGCGTAATGACGTCCAGGCACGGGGACGAATTTCTGGAATATTTGAATAAGTTGGCGACTTCACCCAAGCAGGTTTGACAATTTTTTTTGAGGGCAACCTCGGATTGATGCGAACTCGTCTCATCTACTTGGCGACGGCTGCGGCGGTGCTCCTGATGGGGTTGGCCTCTCGAAGCTATCGTAGCCAGTTGCCGACGTTTGTGGCGGAGTATGCGGGCGATACCTTTTGGGCACTGCTGCTGTTTCTGCTTATTAGCGCGACCTTCGCCGGGCGTCGGCTGCGAGAACGAATCGCCCTCGCCCTTGTACTCGCGTTGCTGGTCGAACTAAGCCAACTTTATCACGCTCCCTGGATCGACTCGCTGCGGCGGACCACGTTGGGCGGATTGGTTCTGGGGTTTGGCTTTCTTTGGACAGACCTCTGGTGTTACGCGGTAGGCATTGCGTTGGGCGCTGTGGTTGAGTCACTGGCAAAGAGAGTGATTGGCAAAATTCAAGCCAGGAGAGCAACGTAGAAGAAAACGGGACGCAGCGGCTCTGTAGAAAAATATAGAGTGCCAGAGGATCACGAGGTTGTAGGTCAATACCACGAGAGCGAGTTCGCGGACTTGTCCCCGGCGACTTCTCGCCCTGACGTGGTTTCCCAGTCGGCGTTTGATCATCGAGACCACAGTCTCCACTGGGACTCTTCTCCGATAAGTCTCAAGGTCAAAGTGGACTTGCATCAGCCGTCGGTACTTGCCGAATGCTGGCTTGTCGGTGGGGCGTCCGTGTTTAGCTGGAAAGATTGAGCGGCTGGCAAGCGACTCGCGAGCGAATTGGTGGTTGCTTTCGGAATCATAGCCAGCGTCAGCAACAATACAGCGAAGCTTGACTCGTTTGGCAGCCACTGAAACCAGGTCCTTGAACTCATCAACGTCTGGCTTGGGACCGCGCCGG
>Ga0164293_10005961_pt1 | contig 10368 bp, 4 predicted proteins | sample GEODES118metaG_FD_111487 | JGI IMG/M metagenome (GOLD analysis project Ga0164293, IMG submission 111487) | Eutrophic lake water microbial communities from Lake Mendota, Wisconsin, USA - GEODES118 metaG | ecosystem: Environmental > Aquatic > Freshwater > Lake | place: USA: Lake Mendota, Wisconsin...
AAGATGCAACCGAAGCAATCGATATCGAACGGGCTTCACACTTGTGGAGTTGTTGGTAGTGATAGCGATCATCGGGGTATTGGCCGGATTGCTGGTCCCTGCCGTCTTCGCCGTAAGGAAAACGTTCAACAACGCATCGGTCAAGTTCGAAGTGCAAGGGCTGGCTGACGCCGTGGAAAAGTATCGCACCAAGTATGGGGAGTATCCACCGGACGGTAGTTCCTGGCCGATCATGGAGGCTCATTTCCGCAAAGCATTTCCTGGTATTCTTCAAAGCGAGTTGTTGCTGTTGAATCCCGCCAACGATGCGAACAACTCAGGCATCCGAAGCGACTATGCGAATCGCGTGATGGACCCGGCGGAAGCGATGGTGTTTTTTCTCGGTGGGTTTAGTACCGATAGTCAAAAACCTTTTTCGGGTAAGGGTGGGCCTTTACTCAGGGTGGGTACAGGGTATCAGTACAATCCTTCGCGTGATAACACAATGTATGAGTTCAAGAACGAACGGTTGTCACTCGGAGACGATACCGATTTGATGCCCGTGTATATGTCTTACGGCACCACCGTTCCTTATGTTTACTTCGATTCCCGTACGTATCAGAACAGATCGGGCGCATTCGTTGGCAATTATCATGCAGCAGCGCCTACAGATCCTTTGACCCCGGCAGGGTTGATGGGTGTGGCGCGTCCGTTGCTTTCTCCGTCTACGACTACGGTGGCGATTTACGAGAACCCAAAAACTTTTCAGATCATTAGCCCTGGAATGGACGGTTTGTATGGTTGGGATATCCAGCCATCCAGCGGTACGCCGATCCTGTTCAGCAGCACCGGTCAAGGGTATGCGAACGGATCAGGCACATGGAGTCTAAGTTCTGCAGCGAATCGGTTTCGATTGCCCACGCATCTGGACCAATTCAATCGACAGAGATTTCCTATGTTAGATAACGTCTCGAACTGCATCGAGCCGCCGACGTTTGGAGACGCAATCAAGTAATCGGTGAACGATGATTTTGAACTGTGGAGTATCCTCATGAACAATAATGCAATGCACAACACAACAAAGAAGAACGATCGAGGGTTCACGCTCGTCGAATTGCTGGTCGTCATTGCAATTCTCGGAGCACTCTCTGGGATGTTCGCTCTCGCCTATCGCGGCGCGGCCCAAGAGGCATCTGCACAAAAGACTCGGACTACCGTTCAGAAAGTAAGTCGAGTGATCAACTCGATCTATGAGCAGTATGCAATGGAGCCTCTAGGGGTTAGCTTCAGTCCGAACTGGGTTCCTGCATCTGCAGGAATCCCGTCGCGGACAGCTCGTATTGAACGCACAAAACTTGCACTGACACGGGACCGGCTCCGTTTTGAAATGCCCGATTGTGCGGATGACCTCAAGTGGACTCAAGGCTCAGCATTCATTAACGGTACTTCATCGAACCCAGACTATCATATCCTTCGAACGTACAAGAGATCGCATGCAACGATTGATACATTGCTCGCGGTGAATGGCAATCCCATTGTTTTTCATCCAAATCAAGCGCTGCCAAACTACCCACTTTCTTCGCGCGCGGTCCGGTTGATGCGCAAGCTTAGTACTAGAGCATCCATGTCGGATCCTTACATTCCAATTCCAAACTGGGAAGTAACCAACGCGAATGCGGAGTTGCTGTATTTGATCATTGAAGATGCAACCTTCGATGGTTCCAGCGCGATCGAGCTTTTTGGAAAAGCGGAAGTCGGAGATACCGATGGCGATGGATTAAATGAAATTTTGGACGCATTCGGTCGACCGATCTGTTGGCTTCGATGGCCATCGGGGTTTGCAGGAACCGTTTTTGCGCATCCAGATCCATTGGACCCAGCATTGATTTCCGTGCTTCCTAACGGTCAGCGTCGTTTGTCGATCGGCGACGAGCCTTACGATTTGATGGGGATGGATCCTGGTTGGAATACAGACTATCCACCTGAGCCTCTTGGGCAACCACTAGTGGTCAGCGCAGGGAATGATCGTTCGTTCGGTATACGGATAGGGCTTCAGGGGGCAATCAAAGCGAATCGCAATGGGGCAGCCGCGGCGTTTGGGTATCCGGACCCTTGGTTCCCACGCGACAATGCGTCAGAACGTCTTGGTTCTAGGCTCGGTATTGGGGAAGTGTCGCAAGACGGCGATGAACCTGCCAGACTGTTGAACGACGCCTCGGACAACATAACAAATCTCGACGGAGATGCAGCATAGTGATGAACATTGCAAAGAAGAATGGTATAACCCTGGTCGAGTTGCTGGTCACGCTAGCAGTGGTCTCCTCGCTAGCGCTGCTCATTTTGCCTAGTGTCAAGTCGCTGCTTTTGGATCGCAAAGGTTCGAATTCCGCGATCATGGTGAAGAATTTCTTGGAGGTGGCACGTACCCGTGCGATGGCAACTGGCAAACCGGTAGCGGTCATCATCGAACGGCTTTCTTCGCGCCCGAATGATGCGGATGAGAATGGGCGTATCGAGGGCAGCGAGATCATCGTGTCAGGTGGAAGTGCGTACGTAGGCTCAGCTACTGCGGCACCTGTATTGAACGATGCGGATCCGTTTGCAAATTACTTGGTCTACAATACGTCGATTCGTTTGAGCATGGCCGATACGCCAGCCCCTTTGGGAAGCGATACCTTGGGGGTCGTACCGATTCAGATTGTCTCTAACGGTCCACCCGTCTCTCCCGTAGTTGCTCTTCCACCATCGGGTGGTTTTCAGCGAGTGGGGATTTATCTTCAGCAAGCGGGCGGAGGAGACGCACCCTATCGTCGAGCGGTTCAAAACGCGGTGGTTGCGGGCGCTGAGATTAGTTTTGGACTGAACGTGAATCGATTTGTTATTGCAGAAGCACGGGTTGAGAACGTGGGTTTAGAGCAATTGGTCCTGTATTTTTTGGACCCGTCTACCGTATTGAATCCAACCGAGTTGGCAATCAGCAATCTCTCCGTCGGCGCGGATCCTTCTTTTATTGTTTATGGCAGACCCAAACCTGTTTCCGTTCAGAACATTACGTTACCCAAGGGAACGTGCATCGATTTATCGATCAGTGGTTTCTCGGAAACGAGGACCCTATACGAGTTGGATAGTTCAGGGAATGTGCAGGCCGATCCATTGCGTGCGGCGAGGGATTATCGACTGAGGCTTTCGAGCGCTTGGGTCAGTCCCATCCAAGCATCGCCACCAACTGCGTTAGCGTCCGTTCCTCGTCCGCATGAGTTGCGACCGATTTATGTTGTATTCAATCCCGATGGTTCGTTTGGACGGATCTATGCAAACTTTCAATGCACCTCCACATCGACACGGCCAAATCCTTCGTTTAAGGCCGTCGATGCTGCAGAGGATCTCTTTTTGCACATGGGCAAAATTGATCAGGTATCGATTGATCCAACACAAGCTCCCTACTCAGGCAACTTAGCGGATCCGGCGAGCTACATCATTCGAATATCGCCCCGGTCAGGAGCGATCGTTGCCGCACCAACCGGTGCCATACGACCGGAAGATGTCGGCCCGAGCGGCTTGCTCGGTTCCAGTCCGACGTTGGGTGAGTGTGTCGCATTGGCGAGAAAACGATCCTTTGGACAATACGTGACAGGACAATAATCATGAAGTCGATAGTTCGAAATCCTCGAAGCGGATTGACCGTTTTAGAAGTCTTGTTTGCCATCGGTATCGTATTGGTTGGTCTCGTGGGGATCGGGCTGATGGTTCCCTTCGCAGCACGTCAAGCGAACGAAAGCTACGCCATCAGTCAAGCGATCGCGTCTGGGGAAAGCGCCGTCGCTCTGGCGAATTCACAAGCGGTCATCCGCCCAACTCCAGAAAAGCCATGGCAAATCATTGATGATGAATATGGAACTAACGTATTTGGAGATACGAACAAGACGCTCTACAAGTCGTTCTATGAGCTCTACAACAACAATTCTGGTCGCCAACCGATTACAGCTAGTAATCCAAAGTATTTGAACGACCTTTACACTCGCAATCTCGACTTGCTCAACTTCAGTGGTGCTGGAACGATCGCGGCCCAGCAAGAAATCGCGTGGTTGGCAGTCAATCGTACACTTGGTACCAGCTTTTATCTCGACCCATCGTTTTGGGGAGCTCAATCGATCGGGGGCAAAGTCATGCAGAATGACTGGGCACCCTTCCGACGTTCTCGGTTCCCTTACTATGCGGATGGTTTTGGACCTGCGACACCGCGGCCTTTACGCATTTCATTGCATGACTCGAATCATGTGGGGGTGAACGGTGGATGGATGAAGCCATCGGTTGCGAGAAACACAGTGACTGGCGGCGGTGGGGATATCGTGAATGTGAAGAAAGACACGAGTACTCAAGTGCCACACCGTCGAAGCTTTATCGTCGTCGCAAATGGTGCGAATCTAGACGCGGTCCAAGGGGCAGCTTCTCCGAATGCACCGATTTGGTCCGCACTCGTCGCACCGATAGAGTCGACTCAGATCTTCAGTCGAAACGATTTGCCAGATCCGACCTCTCTTAATGTTGCTCAGTATGGCGCAGAGATTTTGAACTTTAGCCTGCCATTTTTTCCTGAAGCCTATGACCTGTCGATCGTGGTTCAGAGGAAACGTAATTTGAACGAAATCTATGCGGGCTCGGCGACGACACCTGCGGAAGTAGAGCAAGAGCGAATTTTCTTTGCAGGTTGGGATGCAGCCATCGATGAACCACACAATTCAGGTTCGTTTACGTTGACGCTTCAGCAGCCAGCGCAGGTGGTCGGCCCGATGGAGGCAAATATCAAGACTGGCGACTGGCTCATGCTTTCGAGAAATGTGCTGACTTTTTACAGACTGAACGCATCCAGTCCTCCTGCTTGGGCATCGGTCAGGCAAAAGCACAAATGGTATCGTGTCATTTCCGTACCAAGCTCCGACGTGTTTCCATTGGACATTCGTGTCAGCGGTAGCGCGTGGACATGGACCACCGATGAAATTCAGAGTTCGGCCCGCGTTGGTGTAGCGCTCGGTTCTTTGGGTGACGCAACGACCCCGTATTTCGTCCAGACTTCTGCGACCCTTATTCCGAACGTGATTCACGTTTACGAACGAACATTCTCTTCCAGTAACTAAGCCGGCTAACTTCTCTCACACACACACTTTGAGAGCGAGTCCATAAAATGAAAACTAGAAAACAAAGCAGTTCGAGAAAATCAAAAGGTTTGATCCTTTTGATTGTGTTGGGAATGATTGCCATGTTTAGTTTGTTGGCGGTGACCTACGTGGTCTCCGCTGGTGCGTCGCGTGACGCGAGCTTCGGAGCATTGCGGCAAGCACGCAACTCACGATTCACGTTGGAAAACACTGCGATCAAGGTCATGAAGTCGGCACTTCAAGGGACCAACGATCTTCAGTCGCCTTTCTACAAAAACGACATCATCGGTGACGTGTATGGAAGCAATTTCTTGCAAACATCGTTTCATACCTTTAATGCCAATAGTGGTGCTCGTTTATTCAGCTCGGCGACAATCACGGAACAAACATTTGTTTTGCCGACAACCACTTTGGTAAAGGTGACATTGAATCCGAATTTCATATCCTCTAACCCCCTTTCATCATTAGAGAACGAATACAATTCCAGAATTCTAACGGTATTGGAAGGGCCGCTTGCTGGGCAGTCCTTTCGGATACTGAAATACACGGGCTACATTCGTGTCGACAATGCGGGGCCTGCTGATCCGAACGTGGATGCTACTCCCTGGTCCAGTCCGACCTATGTGGATGCGAACGCTTCATTGCTGAGCTCGAACTTCTCCGTCCTTATTGACTTGAACGAAGTTGTTGGTACTCGGTTTCAAGGGCAGTTTTATTCCAACAATCGATTGCGAACAGTTTCTTTGGCATTGCCCCAATGGATCGCAACCCAAGGTTTAGGACTGGATTCATTGTTCTATCAGCCCCGTCTTGATGCAACGTCCCCGTGGGAAGGTTTCCGCGTCTTGATCAACGACGCACCGTTCAACAGCCCAGGGATCGGCGTGGAAGAGGTTGCCAGTTTGCCGGATCCGAATCCAATGAATCCTCCGGTTCAAGTTCCTGGGTTTGGAAACATCGATAGTCGTCGGTTGCTCGCGATTCCCTCGAACCGCCCAAAAGTTTCACCAGCGCTGTTGCCCGACTATGATTACCTCAAAACACCAGGAATCATGGCAGCCAATCCGTTGGACGGTGGCAAGATCGGTGTTGACGGAATTGGTGTTCCGCGAACGAATACAACCCAGTTTCGGCTCTCTGGTGGTAGCAATGAAGGATATGACGTTCCTGACTACCGGGATGCTTGGTTAGGCTTCTCGTCTTACGTCGATCATGACCGAGATGGAACCACTCCTGCAGTACTTCAGGTAAAGCCTTCGTACCATCAACCTGCGGTGGTGCAGTATCTCGCTAATCTATTTGGCACTCCATCCTCTATGTCATTCAACGACGTCCGGGAGCTGCTGCAACTGATTGATATGTCGTCTTCACGAGTCATGAGTTACTTGGGAGTCAACGAAGGATTCAATCAGAATGTGCCTGGTTACCCGCGACTTCTTACTACCGGAGCGTCTCCCTTTACTTGGTCGACACCGCCGACGGCCTTTCAGATTGCACAACTGCAAGACTATGTTCGCAAACAAATTCTTGGACCTTGGGACGTCGATAATGATGGGGACGGCGAAGCAGACAGCGTGTGGATCGATCCAGGGTTACCTGTAGTCTATTCGCCGGAAGGGCGTCGTCTGAAGCCGTTGGCGGCCATGATGATTTTGGATCTCGACGGAAGAGTAAACATCAATGTTGCAGGCGATCGTTTGCAAGCGTTTAGCGACTCCTTTGCTTTCTCTCCGGCTGGACTACCATTCAAACAGCCAGGTCGAACCATACCTAATGGATTCGGTTATGGCCCTGCGGAAATATCGCTTGCTAGCCTATTTGCACCGATAAGCGGACAGCCAACCAATGCTGGTGCTGTCAACAATTTGCTCCGTTCCCAGTCAAATTTCTTCTCCTTCTTTGACGATCGCCACGGTGCTCGTCGTTCTCCGTTTGCGAATTCGACCCCCATCAACTATGGATTGGGATGGGATCTCAACGCTGGACTCCAAATGAATACATTCGCCGGTAACGACATTGTAAGCGTGCATGGAGAGCGAGAGCTAAATGTCCTCCACCCGTCTCGATACATTTCCGGAACTCCGAGTAATCTGGCCGCGGCGCCTGCTTTTTTTGGCGGTGGGATGCCTATGCTCCGACGGGGAGAAGGTGGTGTCGCCTTTGATACGATGGGAAATCCAACGATCGTTGTGAATGCGTCCGGCGAACCAGCGCGAGATACGATCAATGATCCCTATGAGTCGGCCGCGTCAACGATGCCAAACCATGACGATCCAGTCTCCTTGGCAGAGCTCGAAGCTGTACTTCGTCAATTTGATCAAGATGCCAAGGGGCTTCCTGATAGATTGAAAAAGTACCTGGATCGCGCTGGATTTGTCACAAACGATGTTGTCTCGGACCATGTTCGCCGCGCGATTACGACTCGAAGTGGTGAGCTTCGTTACCCCAATCTTGCTGCGGTGTCGCCGGTGGGAACTGGTTTAGCCAGAACTGTGGATCACCGTACTCCGAGTTTGTCACGTTACATTCAATGGCTTCACCACCAGAGATATCGCCAAACAAACGGTATGCCGGTCGGGGACGATCCGGATTTGAGCAACGCTGCGATAACAGAGTTGTTTCCGATGGATTTTTTCAAAGGTTTGCGGATGGACCTCAATCAACCGTTCGGCGATGGTTTTGATAATGACGACGACGGAGCCGTGGATGATCCGCAAGAATTGGCTTTGAATTATGTTCAAGTCAATTCTTCCGGCACCGGATTCGAGCAGGAATACCATCGTCCATACGAATCGCTGACTAAATCTGCAGACGGTGCGTATTTGCGAACCATTCAATGGAATCCTCCAGTTGGAAGTGCGACCATTCGAAGCGTAACCCGCCAACGTCTTGGTGCACGTCAGTTGCTGGCGCGTAACCTCTACTGCTTGGCTCAGTTGATCGTCCCTCGCGAGCATAATTTTCCGGGTATGGCAGCACCAGGATTAGCTGCTAGAGATGCAAGTGGTAATGTCATTGCTGCAAATGTTTGGCCTCGTGCTCAGATTCGAGCACGCGCTTTGGCTCAATGGGCTGTGAACGTTGTAGACTTCCGTGATACGGATGCAGCGATGACCCGATTCGAGTACGACATCTTGCCTTTTGGTATCGGTTCAGATTTTGTGGTGGCGGGCATCGCTGAACGACCAGCCTACTGGGCTCCAGATCGTATCGTGTACTCGGTCAATGGAATTTCGAACAAAACTTACACGGGTGTGGTATGGGGAATGGAAATGCCGGAAGTCTTGCTGAGTGAGACGCTCGCCTTTCATGATAAACGCGTTCGCAATACCGATATGGATGATGGAACTGCAATGAACAAGGCGACGATCCTTGACGACATGAACTCAGATCCCCATTTCGATCAGTTTCGATTTCCTCAAGCGTCGCTATTCATCGAGCTCACTTGCCCCCGAACCACACAATCACGCTCAAATGTTTTGTTGCCAAAAGTGCCAACGGGGCTATACACAGCAGATGGCTCGGGAAATGTCGCTTTGGATTTAGGGCGCTTAGCGCCCAATGGTCCGTCAGGGGTCCAGCCTGTTTGGCGCATCGCAATTTCGCAAGATTATGGATTGGTGGGGATAGATCCGGCAGATCATCCGAACCAGCGAATGGCGGCTGCTCTTGGGTCGGGATTCGAGTTGATAAGTCATCAACAAGTTTACGGTGTAGGGTCCACTACGGCTGCCACTGCGAGAAATGGGTTGCCACTTGCTACCGCAGCCAATGTCGAGCAGTACATAGGAAACGGACTTGTCTACAACATTGCGGATTCTACCGCTTTGCCTCCAGCAGGGCTTACTGGTTTTGAGCGGTTCATTTGGTTCACGCCAAAGAACGCCTTTGGAGGTTCCACTCCATTTCCTACCAATATCCCAGACTTGCTCGCTGGTACGGATGCGGTCCATAGTGTTTACAATCCCGATGCAACCAACACGTTGATTCACGGTGGAGAATTCCTCGTGATCGGTCCGCGAACGGTAACCAGCTTGGGCTCGCTCACCCACAATTCTTATAGCACCCCGAATCCTACACCTTATCCTCCAATTCTGACAGCTTTGGCAGCAGGTGGACAAGCTTGGCGATTGACTCCGAGTTTCCAACGCATCGATCTTTCAGGAAACAATGTGGCAACCTACAAGTTGGATAACTCCATTGCCAATCAACAGTTCCTAACCGATAGCAAAGCCCCCCGTTCCATCGTTTGTACAACACCTGTACCAAGCGATTCTGGGGCGCCGGCAATGCAAAACTGGAACGCGTCCTTTGGCCCCGGCATTGGCGTGAACATTAGTTATCCGACCCCTGTCAATAGTTTCACACCTACCGACTACTGGTACTCGAATGCCGCTCTGACTGGTGCTCCTCGAGCCAAGCGGCCTGTCGTCTCGCTGAACACGACGGATCGCGTGGCTTCTCGGGCAGACGGAACTCCTGGCTATGGTGATGTCTTGACCAATCTGCCAGATAGTTTCTGCGATTTGTCCACGATTGAACCAACGGATACTTTTCCAGATGTACCCTTTGATGCAACGAATCCATATCTAGGGATTCCTGGTTTTCCTGGCGTAACTGTGGCTGGACGTTATGCATCTGGTACCTATGAAAACGTTCGAGTAGCCTACCTCCAACGGCTCGCAGATCCAGAGTTTGCGTATGATCCATTCTCGAATCCGTACATTACCGTGGATTGGATGGGAATCGATTTGACAGTATTCAATGGCGAAACCGCAACAGAAATAGGAAATAGTGCTTCATCGCCCTATCGAGATCCGGCTTCACTCGACTTGAAACTTTATAGCCGATACAAGAACGGAACCTTGGTCAATGGAGGTGTTGCAGGGGTTAGTTATCATTCCCCACGAGTGAATGATTTCTCGGCGAGATCAACGCCACCTCAAACGGCTAATATTCCTGATAGTACGCGAGACCCAGTTCCCTACAAATACGCGTCTTATTGCTCACGCATGCTCGGATATGACGCTAGTCTTCCAACTTGGATCGCCAATACAACGGCAGCAGAGAACAACAATCGTCAGGCAAGTGGAACGACTCTCGGTTACGCCAACGTCGGATTCAATTCAACGGTTGGTACTTTGGTAAATGACACGGACAACGCATCGTTCGATGGCTTTGGACGACCTGTCAACAACATCGAGTATGCGTACAGAGGGGTAACAAGTAATCT
>Ga0164293_10005962_pt1 | contig 10367 bp, 11 predicted proteins | sample GEODES118metaG_FD_111487 | JGI IMG/M metagenome (GOLD analysis project Ga0164293, IMG submission 111487) | Eutrophic lake water microbial communities from Lake Mendota, Wisconsin, USA - GEODES118 metaG | ecosystem: Environmental > Aquatic > Freshwater > Lake | place: USA: Lake Mendota...
AAACTGTAAAATGATGTTAGGTGAAGCACGTAGCAAATTTGGCGCTATTGCTGGTCCAGGCGGATCAGGACAACTAAACGGTGGCGATTTAAAAGCAGCAGGCAAAGAAGAAATAGAAAAATTAGAAAAAGAATTAGAATTATTAGTTGCTGGTGGTACAGGTTATACATTTGTCATAGGTTAACATGAAGATATTAGAAGTAATTAACGAAGCTGCTGAAAAGAAATTAAGTAAAAGCTCAAGAGAAGCAGCTCCTCATGCCAAACAATTTACAGGCATAGATCAGTATTATCAAATGTACAGACTGGGTATTGCCATGGCCGGTGAACCTGAGAAATCTGCACCCAAGGAAGGACCAGCAAAAGACGTTCCAGCAGTTTGGATGTACACCGATGCTGACGAAGAAATTGTTAATAGAGCAGCCAAAAATCAAGGAATAACAGGAAAGACACTGGTAGCAAAAGGTCCTAGTTCCGAATTAAAGTCTATCAATACTGTAAGTCCGGTAGCTCAGCCTAAACGAAACAAATACGGCGTCTAATCTATTGACATTGTAACAAAAATATAATAAATTATAGTGTTAGGAGACACTATGATTATTGGGTTTTTAGGATTCATTGGTTCAGGTAAAGACACTGCCGCAGACTATCTTGTAAATTTTCACGGTTTTAGAAGAGACTCATTTGCTTCTACATTAAAAGATGCTGTGGCTTGTGTATTTGGGTGGGACAGAACATTACTAGAAGGTCGTACTAAAGAAAGCAGAGAATGGAGAGAACAACCCGATATATGGTGGAGCGAACGATTAGGAAAATCAATTACTCCTCGATATATACTTCAATTTTGGGGAACTGAAGTTTGCCGCAATGGATTTCATAACGACATCTGGATCGCTAGTTTAGAAAATAAAATAAGAAAAACCAACGACAATGTAGTAATTACTGATGTTCGTTTCCCCAACGAAATTTCTGCGATTAAAAATGCAGGAGGCAAAGTATTCAGAATAAAACGAGGATTAGATCCTGATTGGTATGAATATGCACTTTCACACAATCAAGGCCCGACTAATATGAAATGGGCGTTAAGTAAAATGCATCTTAATCAAGCGCAAATTCATGCTAGTGAATATAGTTGGGTAGGACATAAAGACATCGATGGCGATATAGATAATAACGGGACTATAGATGAGTTGTTTTTACAACTTAAAAATCAGGTCGAAGATCACCTTGTTTCCAAATGATTCCTTCTTTGTGTAGCACTCTTTGACAATTAGCACATACTGTTTTTAAATTTGTGTGCTTAACATTGTTTAGATTTCCATCAATATAAAACACATTAAATTGTTCTAAATGTCTACCTTTGAAATTACACTTGTCACAGACTAGTTTTTTTCTATAACCACTTAGGTACCATTTTGGTACTCCAGCAGCGATTCCTCCGGCCTTTAAACATGCCTCACATTTTTTTCTATAATAAGTTTTATTATTCTTAATATAGTTAATTGCTGCTGGTCGGAATCCACATAAACACAATGGTCTGGTCATAATTTTATTTATACCACACCTTTTTTATCCCTTTTCTACTACTTATAACCAGTTAATTTTTGGTTTTGACAATAAATACTACTGAACAAAACTCCAAGGAGATTCAGATGGCATTAACATCACCAGGCGTAGAAGTCAGCGTTATTGACGAATCGTTTTACACACCAGCAGAACCAGGAACCGTTCCTTTAATTGTTGTGGCTTCTGCTCAGAATAAATTAAATGGCGCAGGCACCGGAACTGCACCAGGAACCTTAAAAGCAAATGCTGGCACAGTCTATCTAATGACAAGTCAAAAAGACTTAGTGGATACATTTGGTGATCCGGTATTCAAGACCGATGCAAATAATAATCCTGTACATGCAGGAGAACAAAATGAATATGGTTTACAAGCGGCCTATAGCTTATTAGGCGTTAGCAATCGTGCATATGTTGTACGTGCTGATGTAGATCTAGACGCACTAACTGCATCAGCAGACGAACCAACTGCCGATGCTGCAAATGGAACACATTGGTTAGATTTAGCCGCAAGTAAATTTGGTATTTTTGAATGGAATGGTGCAGCAGCTTCTGTAACCGGTGGACAAAAATTTACAAATAAAGTTCCAAGAATTATTAATGCACTTAGTCAAGTCGACTTAGGCACCGGTGGTCCTGTAGCTAGTATTGGATCAATTGGCGATTACGCTATTGTAGCAGCAGACGGTACTGCGGATACACCTGCTCTAGCAACTACTCATCCGATGACTGTATGGTATAAGAGCAGAGGAAATTCAGAATACGGTATTAGTGCAGGTACTTGGGTAGAAGTAGGATCAGGTGATTGGGCAGCTTCTTGGCCAGTATTAACAGGAACAGAATCTAATCCTACGTTATCTAGCGGAACGATTAGAATTAATGGAGTTAATATTGTTTTTAGCGGAACTACTGTATCTCAACTAGCAACAGCAATTAATGCTGCTAATGTGGACGGTGTCAAAGCACTAATTACTAACGGAAAAGTAGAAATTACAAGTAATGCTGAGATAGGTTTAAATCCCGAAGACAGCAGTCAAAGTAATGCAATTAATATTCAATCAATTTCAGGAACTATTTTAACAGATATTGGTATTACTGCTGGAACTTACTATGCTCCTGAACTACAGATCAGTAAACATACTCAAGTTCCTGTTTGGAAATTATCTCCAGCAGCTGGTCAATCTGTACGCCCAACCGGAAGTGTGTGGATTAAGACAACAACACCAAATTTGGGAGCAGATTTAAAATTAAAACGTTATAATTCGGCAACAAGTTTATGGGAAATTGTATCAGCAGCGTTATATGCCAACGGACATTCAGCATTGTATGGTTTAGATAGTGCAGGCGGCGGCGCAAATTTAGCCGCAGGAACTTGCTACGTACAAACTAACTATACAGAAGATTTAGGAGCAGATGCTACTCCAACTAAAGCAAACTTTAAACTATTCCGTAGATCAGCTACAGGTTCTACTAGTATTAAAACTTCAAGTGTTGAAACAGGAACTTTTACTTCTGGTTCTAAAACTTTTACAATTTCAGAATCTGATGCAGGATCCGATATACTATCATCAATTAGTGTAACATGGACTGCTGCCGGTACAAGTGCAGATGCTGCAACACTTGCAGCAGCAATTAACGCAGCAGGGTTCGCTAACATCGAAGCAGAAGTCGATGTGTTGAACAAAGTTGTAATCAGTCACGCACAGGGCGGCGATTTTAGATTAGTTGATGTTACTGATAGTACACTAACACAAGCTGGATTTGTTGCCTATGTTTACGAGCCAAGTAGTCCTAGTTTTGGTACTGGTACTGCTAATCTACAAAGTGTACCAGCAGGCGATAGTGTTCACATTGGTGGTTTTATTGCAACGTTATGGCATCCGCTAGTTTATGTTGCAAACGTAGATGCACCAGGAAGTTTAACAGAAGACGGAACTCTATGGTATAATTCTGTAATTGACGAAGTCGATATTTTAATTCATGATGGTACCAGCTGGGTTGGATATAAATTTGGATCCGGCGGAAATCCTTATACAGGCACAGATGCAGCTGGTCCAATTGTCAGTGCTACTAAACCAGAAACACAAAGCGATGGGACCAGTGCTTTAGTAACAGGAGATCTTTGGATCGATACTAGCGATTTAGAAAATTTCCCAACTATCTACAAGTACAATGCTTCTATTCCTTCAGGAAACAAATGGGTACTAGTGGATACTAGCGATCAAACCAGTGAAGATGGTATTTTATTTGCAGATGCTCGATGGAGTGTAACAGGAGAGGATAGTGACACTGCATCAACTATTTCGGATCTATTAGGCAGCGAATACATAGATCCAGATGCTCCTGATCCTGCACTGTATCCAAGAGGTATGCTGCTATGGAATACACGTAGAAGCGGATTCAATGTAAAGAGATTTGTACGTAACTATATTGACACTACCGATACTAATGGAAGATTCGGTGATGAAGCAATGACTAGTTACTATCCGCACAGATGGGTAACTGAAAGTCCAAATCAAGCGGACGGTACTGCCAGTTTAGGACGTAAATCCCAACGTGCAGTGGTTGTCAGAGCACTTCAAGCTCTAGTAAACAGTAATCAACAAATTAGAGACGAAGAAAGCAGGGTGTTTAACTTAATCGCTTGTCCAGGATATCCTGAACTAATCGGTGAATTAATTACTCTAAATTATGATAGAGGACTTACAGCATTTGTAGTAGGCGACACACCTCCTAGATTGACTTCAGATGCTACGAGTCTACTAAGTTGGGCAAGCAATGAAAATGGTGCAACTGAAGATAATGACGTCGGAGCAGTTAGCTTTGACGAATATATGGCTATGTTTTACCCATGGGGCTTTACCAGCGATAACTTTGGAAACAATGTTGTTGTTCCACCAAGTCACATGATGCTAAGAACTATTGCTTTAAATGATCAAGTGGCTTATCCTTGGTTCGCACCAGCAGGTGTACGTAGAGGTGGCATTACTAATGCGACATCAGTTGGTTATGTAACTAGCGAAGGGGAATTCACTTCAGTTTCGCTTAACACCGGACAACGTGACACATTGTATTCACAAAAGATTAATCCTTTAACTTTCTTAACAGGTACAGGATTAGTTAACTATGGTCAAAAAACTAGATCAAGAAGCACTAGTGCATTAGACAGAATTAATGTAGCTCGATTAGTAGTTTATCTACGTAGACAGTTAAATGCGTTAGCCAAACCTTACATCTTTGAACCAAATGATAAGATTACCAGAGATGAAATTAAGGCAGCAGTTGAAAGCTTGATGTTAGAATTAGTAGGACAAAGAGCAATTTATGATTACATTGTTGTTTGCGATGAAAGCAATAATACTCCAAGCAGAATTGATCGTAACGAGCTGTATATCGATATTGCTATTGAACCGGTTAAGGCGATTGAATTCATTTATATTCCATTGCGTTTAAAGAATACTGGCGAAATCGCATCGTTAGGTTAAAATAAAAGGATTAAAATATGGCAATTTCATCATTATCAAAATTTACAGTTCCTCTAGCAAGCGATGCGTCTGCATCATCGCAAGGGATGTTGATGCCAAAACTAAAATATCGCTTTAGAGTGATGTTTGAAAATTTTGGTGTTTCTACTCCTACTACTGAACTAACTAAACAAGTACAAACTGCGGCTCGACCACAAGTACAGTTTGCAAACCAAGTAATTGAAATTTACAACAGTAAAATCAATTATGCAGGCAAGCACACATGGCAACCTATTGCAATTACATTACGTGATGATGTTAGTAATAATGTGCAAAAACTTGTTGGTGAACAATTACAGAAACAATTTGACTTTCTTGAGCAGAGTAGTGCAGCAAGTGCTATTGATTATAAGTTTAATCTGCGTCTTGAAATGTTAGACGGTGGTAACGGCGCCGACACCGTTACTGTTCTAGAAACTTGGGAATGTTATGGTTGTTACCTAACAACTGTAAACTATCAAAGTTTAGGCTACGGTGAACAAGGACCTGCTATGATCGATTTAACAATTCAACCAGACAACTGTGTACAAACACCACAAGGCACTGGAGTAGGCACTAATGTAGCAAGAGCACTAGGTGTATTAGCTACAGGCAGCGGAAGACGTTAATAAAAAAGCAGCTGAAAAGCTGCTTTTTTATGACTTTGTATTAACTACGTAGTTAATATTGTTCGATAAATAATTGTATGTCTAATAAAGCCTTACGTCAGTTTGTTAGTGGATTCTTCAATCCTAAGGGAAACCTTGGAGATTTTAGACACGCTGCTAGAACCTTTGTCGATGATAATTTTAGATTAGCACCTAAATCTAAATTTTTATTTCATGTGTTTTTTAAAATAAACACTAACGCTCTTAAAAGTTTAAACTTTAAATTCCAACATCAAAATGAAATAGGTATCCTAGTAAAATCAGCTGACTTACCAAAATTTACAATAAGTTCCGAAACTGCTAATCAATACAATAGAAAAAAAGTTGTTCAAACAAAAATTGATTATCAACCAGTTAGTATTAAATTTCACGATGACAACCTAGGCGTTACACGACAATTATGGGAAAACTATTTTAGTTATTATTATGCCGATCCAATAGCATCAAAAATTCAAGGTAATTATTTTAGAACAGCCACTCTAGGAAAGAATTACATTAAATCTCCATTTGGACTAGATAATAACAGTTCTATACCTTTTTTTGACAGTGTGGTTATATACCAAATGGCCAGAAAGTATTGGAACAGTTATACTTTAGTAAATCCATTAATTACTTCCTGGAATCACGATTCATTAGATTATACCAGTAATAACACAGGTGAGCAATCAATGACATTAGCTTATGAGTCAGTATACTACGAAAATGGTTTAGTGTCTCAAGGAAATCCGTTAGGATTCGGAGTCGATCATTATGATACAGTGCCGAGTCCTATATCGTTAGCTGGTGGCGGCACCAGATCTTTATTTGGCGCAGGCGGAGTACTAGCAGGAGCAAGTTCTGTGTTTGGATCTGTAGCATCCGGTCAGGCATTTTCTAGTCCTGCAAATTTTGTAGCTACTGCAATAACTGCGGTAAACACTTATAATAATTCACAACAATTAAGTAGAACTGGTATAACAGAAGAATTAACTAACGTGACCAATCGAAGTTTATCCACAGTAACTGGAAATAGTGCCGGCGCTGTAAGAAATACAACATTTCCAGTAAGTGATTCATCAGTTCCTACAGTTGCTCAGCCTAGAAATTTAAATCCATAATATGAACACTAGAACGAATCTACCACCGCAGTCTCCTACAGATAGTGCAGACGAAGTAAAAACATTTTTTAACAAATATTTTACTCATCAAGTAAGCTTTCCTAGCAATCAAATAGATGCAGTGTTAGGGTTTTTCTTAAAGAATGGGTTTGATGAGCAAGCCGCAAAAAGCACTGCTATAGTTTTATTAAATCAAGCTAGAATCGACAACGTTAATCCTATGCAACTTATAGATACCTTGAAAGGATTAAATGGTGCTCAGCTTAGTCAAGTAGTCACTGAGATTATAAATTTATATAGAGAAAAAACAAGCTTTCTAGGTTATAAGACATTGACTTCTGAAGTTACATATGAAAGCAGAAATATTGCACAATAATGTCCAAATTTGCAAGAGGAAAGTTTACAGTCACTAACGTAGAAAAGTATGTAGGTAATAGTTCTCCTACATATAGAAGTAGTTGGGAATGGAACTTTATGAATTTTTGTGATAAAGATCCTAGAATATTAAAATGGGCTAGCGAAGCAGTAAAAATTCCTTACAAAGATCCGTTTACTGGTCGCCAAACTGTATATGTTCCAGACTTCTTTATACAATATGCAGATAAAAAAGGTATAATGCAAGTCGAGCTAATAGAAATTAAACCTCAAAGTCAAACCTTGCTCGAAAAAGCCGGCAAAAATCGTAATAATCAATTACAATGGGCTAAGAATCAAGTTAAATGGAGAGCAGCTCAATCGTGGTGCTCAAAGCAAGGCATAAAATTTAGAGTTTTAAATGAACAAGATTTATTTTATAACGGTCGTTTAAGATAAGTAATTATATGAAAAAGCTAGAAGAAGTCTTAAATTTACCAGAAAGCAAAAAGCTAATTAAAAAAGAAGAAAAGAGTAAAGCTGTAGAAGCCACACAACCTTTGTTAAGAGATATCAGCGAGTTTGATAAGATTGCAGCGGCTTTGCCGCAAGTTAAAGGATTAGGCGACATCAGCGATAAAGAATTTGACGAGCTTGCTCAACGAGCTACAGATGCATTTGATGACTTAATGGATTTAGGCATGAATGTAGAAGCTAGATATAGTGGGCGAGTATTCGAAGTTGCAAGCACTATGTTAAAGAATGCCATTGATGCTAAAGCAGCAAAAATAGACAAAAAGCTCAAAATGGTAGAATTACAATTAAAGAAACAAAAGCTAGACAATGATAAAGGCGATGAAAGCCAAGATATTACAAATTCCAGCGTTATTATCTCAGATAGAAATAGCTTGTTGGAAAAACTGAAGAATATGAAATAAATACACTATTAGGACTGCTATATGAAATCGTTTAAAGAATATCTTACTGAAAGTGTAGAAGAAAAAAAGTACTCTTTTAAAATTAAAATTGCTGGGGAATTACCCGAGCATATAGAAGATACTATGAAGGCTGCTTTGGACAAGTATAAAGTGTCTAGTTTTAGCAAAGGAAAAACTACACCAATACAGGCAAAATTGTCAGATTTTCCTACACTAGAAAACACCCACATGACCATTTTTGATGTAGAATTAGATTATCCTACAACTAGTCAAGTGCTAACTGCTTACATGTCAGAACAAACAGGTATAGATCCCTGCTGCTTACGTGTGCGTAGTTTAAAAGAAGAAGATGAAGTTGAATTAAACAATGAACATATGTCTGACGACAGTAAAAAATCTGCATTACTAAGTCAAGATTATCAAAAAGAAAATAATCAAGAGTTAGTAGGAGAGAAAAAGATCAGCAGTCTGCTCAAAGAATTAGCTAAGATTAGTAAAGAAACTCAGCCAACACAATACAAGGGTGTAAATGATAAAATACTTGCTAAATCTTCACCAAAAGAAAAAGCATCATCGACAGAAAAAGTTTCTGCTTCGCAAAGTGTGTTAAAAGGAAAAACAAAATGAATTTTCAAGAATTAATGGCTCGCATGGCTGAATTAGACCAGCCAGTGCAAGAATCAGATAAAGCAGATAAAGATTACGACGGTGACGGCGAAATTGAATCAGGCAAAGACGAGTACATGGGATCTAAAGACAAAGCTATCAAACAGGCAATGGGTAAAAAAGACGAGAGTCTTGATGTTTTAGCAGATCAATTAGAACAAGATATGGACGAATGTGGCATGGGACCAATGAGTATGCCTAGCATGAACAAGCAACAAGATAATGTTAGCATGAATGTTAGTATGAACGGATCAGGCAGCGGCGGAATTAGGGACCTAATGAATATTCTTAGAAACTTAGAAAAGGGCGACGATTCTATAGATCACGATCATGGAGACCATGACATGGATTCTCCTGGCATTGACATGCCAGGTATGATGGTAATGAAGAAAGAACCGGTACTAGGTGATGAATATGCTAATAGTCCAGACGTTCAACTAGGACAAGATAATTTTCCTATAGATCACGGTGACGATCTTCACAAATCAAAAGACAGCTACAGCGATAAACCATATAGAGGTGATAATCCTATGGCTTTAGAAAGCTACAAAACAAAACTTCATGCAATGTATGAAGACATAAAAAATCGCAGTTAAAAACATACGCTACTAACCAAATAGCCCCATTAAGGGGCTATTTTTTTGTAAATAAAACTATGGCAAGCAAAAGTTTGGATGGTGTCCTAACTAAAAAGGCACACACAAAAGAAACCTTTACAGAACTTCAAATAGAGGATCTGTTAAAATGTGCAGATACTGACAACGGGTATCATTATTTTTGCGACAACTTTTTTTACATACAGCACCCTGTAAAAGGAAAAATGCTGTTCGAGCCGTATGACTATCAGTCAAGATTATTAGATGCATATCACGGGCATAGATTTAATATTAATATGTTACCTAGGCAAATGGGTAAAACTACCTGTGCCGCCGGATACTTATTGTGGTATGCTATGTTTCACCCGGACCAGACTATATTAATCTCTGCACACAAATATACAGGTTCGCAGGAAATCATGCAACGTGTTCGTTATGCCTACGAGCTTTGTCCAGACCATATACGCTGCGGTGTAATTAACTATAACAAAGGCAGTATTGAGTTTGATAATGGTAGTCGTATTATATCAACTACTACTACAGGTAATACAGGTCGTGGTATGAGTATTTCATTACTATACTGTGATGAGTTTGCTTTTGTACCACCTAATATTGCTGACGAATTTTGGACATCAATTTCTCCGACATTGGCTACTGGTGGTAAAGCTATTATCACTAGTACCCCTAACAGTGACGAAGATACCTTTGCTACAATTTGGAAAGAAGCTAACAAAAAATTTGACGAATTTGGCAATGAACAAGATGTAGGAGTTAACGGCTTTTTTCCTTTTACATGTACTTGGGATGAACATCCAGATCGTGACGATGCATGGGCTTCACAAGAACGTGGACGCATTGGTGAAGAACGATTTCGTAGAGAATATAATTGCGAATTCTTAATTTATGACGAAACTCTAATTAGCAGTATTTGTCTTGCCGGATTAGACGGCAAGCAACCTATAATGAACATGGGGCAAACACG
>Ga0164293_10005963_pt1 | contig 10367 bp, 10 predicted proteins | sample GEODES118metaG_FD_111487 | JGI IMG/M metagenome (GOLD analysis project Ga0164293, IMG submission 111487) | Eutrophic lake water microbial communities from Lake Mendota, Wisconsin, USA - GEODES118 metaG | ecosystem: Environmental > Aquatic > Freshwater > Lake | place: USA: Lake Mendota...
TGTCGGCTGTCATGCGTGGGCCGGAGATGAAGCCCTAGTGCGCACACGTGTGGTGCCGGGTAATCCCAGTGCTTCTCGTCTCTATACGGAATTGGCATCCGGACGCATGCCCCGAGGTGCAGCGAAACTCTCTCCCCAGCAACTAAAGCTTGTCTCAGATTGGATTGTCGCTTTGGCAGGAGATACAAATCCTCCACCACAACCCATTGAGCTGAAGCCGACCTACGCCTCATTAAAAGTGCATTTGTTTGAGCGAAGCTGCACCATGTGCCACAACGCCAGCGCACGCCGTCTGCCTTCTTTTGAAACGTACGACGATGTCGTCGATGAAATCGAAGACATCGAATACTACCTAGAATTCGGCGAAGCCGATGGCACACCTATGCCGCCCTTAGATCGCGACGGCAATCCACGTGCACCAGTGCCGACAAAAGAAATTGTCGAAGCGTTTAAGCAGTGGGTGGTCAGTGGGATGCCAAAAGGTGAGTGACACCTTTTAGGCTTTGGCGAGGCAGTCTTTAAAGATTTTGAAGTAGTTGATCAGGGTGGCATTGCTGTGGCGCTCGGTGAGGGAGTCGCAGATTAGGTCGATAGGGCGCTTAGGGTCGATGAGAATGTCATAGGAGATCTCTTGGGCAGCACAGACCACCAGGGCGAGAGGGGAGATTTGCGGTGAGAGGTTTTTAGGAAAACCCAGACCGTTGTGTGCGCCATGATGCTGCTTAATGAGTTTTTCAGATTCAAAAGGGACATTCTTTGATTTAGCGACGATGTCGGAAGCATCGAGAGCGTGACTGTTGATCTCTTTTTGGACTTCGGCGGGAAGCTTCGCTAGTGCCTCACTCGTGCGGATATGGATGTGAGAGCGATCTTTCAAGGTCATGTCGGCAAAGAGGCAGGCGAAGACGACTTTGTTGATAGGATCATTTCCCGCTGCCGTGATATTTTGCACGATCTGAGTGGCAATCAAGCCGGAGAGTTCGGCTAAACGGAAGCGGAAGCCAAGGTCAGCGTTGGTTCTGAGACTCGTCAGATATTTGTGCAGTATGAGATTGTCTCTCATGGCATCGTCAGCTATTTTTTCGATAATGGCGGAGACGACCTGTATGACTTTAGCCGGAAAGCCTAACTTGCTCGCGAGCTCTCGGGTGGTGTGGTAAACCTCGTTGGCGGATTTGAATTTTTCATCGGTCGTGTCATATTCACTTTTAATTTTCGTGATCATTCCGTTGATCAACAATGATGTAACGTCTTTACTTAGTGCTTTCAGGAAAAAGACTTCGCTATATCCAAGGTTGATAAAAGAGAAGACTTTGTCGCGGGTGACTTCTTCGTCTTTCTTTAGAATTTGTTTTGAGCCATCGCTATTGGCATAGCAGGGGCACGGAGCATACTTGAAGTGTGTCAGTGACATCATGGGAATGGACAAAAATTCTTTTGTGACGGCACCCTCGGCCATAGAGAAAAATTTCGAAAATTCATTTTTAAAATTCGCGATATTTTTCATAGGTAAGTTAAAATAGCTATCGCATTTAATTGACTGAGGTCTTTTGGTCAGTTCTTTGGTGATTTCAAAAATTTTTTTGACTTGGTTGGAACGTGCATTGAGCCCGTTGATGATAGCAGCGTCGGCTCCACAGATAATGACGGCCTCAAGATCGTCAAACATTCCTGTCACGGTCATGAAGTATTCAGAGGAGTTTGTGATGACTGGAACGGTATTGGTGACTTGCTTGATTTCTATCTCAAGTAAGGCCTTGAGAGATTCGTCGTCTAGAAAGATAATAAGTTGATTCATTTGTAAGTATTATCGTACGTTAGGCGATTAAACTCAATTAAGGTTCACAAAATTTATTAAATTCATGTTCCAGAGGCAAATGATTGGATTTGCTAAGATCCCTTGATTTTGCTCTTACAGGGACTTAGCCAGCACTGCGGATAAGTTCAGCCCGTGCCATGAAAAGTTTGCGTTCTTCGTGATGAATTTGCTCCACCCACACATTAACTTTTGAAGGAAGGCGGGCCAAATGTTTGTCGGCGATTTTTTCAAGGTCACGATGTTGGCAAAGAAGCTTCCACGCTTTGATTTCATCGAGCATCACTTCGCCTTGAGTGATAAGAAATTTTTTGTAAGGGGCGAGGTGATGGGTGAGGTGGTCGGCGATGAAGAGGTCTTGTTGGTGATTGCGATTGTCAGAGGCGTGCAGTAGTTCGGCAACAAAGTAAGGATCATAGATACAAAGGTCAATCATCTGGCTGGTGGTGTCTGGGCTTCGAATGCCTCGCTCCCATGTTTTACGAAGAGCGGATTTATTAATTAGAGATTCATCTAATAATGTAAGCCCCATATGCACCTCTTTTATAACTAGTTTGCCATCAAACAAGCCTGCATCAATTATGACTTAGTTAGTGAATCCGTAGAGATGATTTTTCTGATCTAAGTTGCTGAGATGTTGTAGTGGTGCCAATTATTGGAGGATTTCTAAAAAGAATATTTAGATTATTTAGGCAGGGTTAATACTCTAAGTAGTTGTTAGGGGTAGTAGAGTTGACATTGCTCGTAGCATTCAAGCTTTGTGCGTGCACGTTCAGTGGTCGCCAATTGAATTCCCAACTCGTTGGCGACTAGATCATCCCACTCGGCCTGACCCATTCCCATTAGATCAAGGATCTCTTTTACGTAGCCAAGGCTTCGAGCAGAGTACTGTGAGCACTGTTGAGTCACCACACAGGTGAGGGTGCAGTGTTTGACTTTATCCAGCAGAGGTTTTTCGTTTAATTCTTTTGCCATGGCACGGCCGTTTTTAATAGCGCATGGAGTGATCTTCTCATCGCTCGCTTGAGCGAACGCTGGAAGAGTTAAAATAAGAATAAGGAAGAGGCGGTAAATCATGAGGCGCAATATGCCTCGAAGTCGGATGGATAACAAGCTGGGAAGTGGTTTCGTGTAAATTAGTTGCGGCCGTTAATATGATCAAGGCCTACGCGGGCCAAGACGTCGGAACAGTGGGCCTCTACAGCGGCCAAGATGCGCGATTTAAGCTCAGGTGAAAGGGTGGTGTCTTTGATGACGTTCTCAACGGTATTGGCATAGGCAGCTGTACCCACAAGAGCTATCGCCGCAAGATAAGCGTTTTTCAAAGTAAACCTCCCTCAACAAAGATGGGGGAGGTTTACCAAATATTATTGAAATGAACAGTTAAGAATCAGTGGGCCAGTAAATTTTTATTCGGCCCAAACCGGGGTTTCTACGAGACGAGAGACATCAAAGCCTTCTTTCTGGGCGGTAGTCTTGAGGGCCTCAACAATATTGGCATCGAGGGTTGGTGTGCGCGAGAGTACCCAGAGGAAGTTGCGGTCAGGTGAACCCACCAGCACGTAAGAGTAGTCCGCGGCGAGATCGAGGATCCAGTAGTCGCCTGCGAACCAGCCGAAACGATTAAAGAAAGGCACGAAGCTGACTTTCAACTTGGCGTTGGTTTTCTTGTCTACCACACGCGCGAGAGCGTTCGCGACGTTATCACCCTTGGTGGTTTTACAAGTGTTCTTCACGGTGACTTTGCCATCACTGCGAAGGCCGTACTCGGCCTTAGTCGCTAAGCATTTTTTCTGGAAGCTGTTAGGGAAGCGAGTGATTTCATACCAGCGGCCCATATAGCGAGCGACATCGACTGATTCTACTGTGCGAACAGGCGTTGTGACGTCGGAAGAGGCACAAGCAACAAAGGCCCAGGTCAAAAGACTTAAAATGAGCGTTAATTTCATAAAACCTCCATTGGTTAATGACGTCTTTATAGCTCAAGGCCGGTTGAATTGTATTGAACGAGACTTAGACAACTAGCTGTTGGGACATTTTACCGAGCCGGCATGCTCCGGCTCTTGCCAAACTTTACGCAGAATTCGAATCAAATCTGCATGATCTTTCTCAGTTAAATGAATGGAGAAGTTCTCTTCGATCAGTTTGGCATAGTCCTGCCACATCGCTTTACGAAGCTTTTGGCCTTCTTTGGTAAGGACGGCAAACACTCCACGGCGATCACTCGGGCAGCGGCTGCGTTCTATGAGTCCTTGGGTTTCCAAACGTTCCGCTAGGCGAGTGACATTTGAGCGGCTTAAGAGCACACGCTCGCCCAGGTCACTGAAGCGCAGAGCATGGTGCTCAGCACGCTCAAGCGTCCATAGGACATCGTAGGTCTCCAAGGGTGGGTGACCGAGCTCCTTCATCGCCTCTTCCATCTTCTGGTGGATCCTGTTGAAGGTCACAAAAAGCTGAGGCCAGGCATTTAAGTCGCGAGAATTACTCATAAAAACAATTATAACAAAAACTTGTTGCAATTGCAACGAACTGGCAGCAATATAGTTGCAAGTGCAATCATTGCGAATGCGACAATTGCATTTTCAACATAATTACAAGGAGCCCTTCGTGAAATTGTTCTTCGTCCCTTTTGTCGCCGTGGCCTTTCTGCATCTGCCGGTCTGTTTTGCTCAATCCCAAGCATGGACGCTGGATGGATCGCATTCCAGCATCAACTTTGCGGTTGATCATATGGTGATTTCAGAAACGACGGGTAAGTTTGATCGTTTCGAAGTCGCCGTGAAAGCCGATCGCCCCGATTTTGTCGACGCCAAATTCAATGCCACTGTTCACGCCAACTCTATCAATACTTTCGATGCCAAAAGAGATGAACATCTCAAGGCGCCGGACTTTTTTGATGTCCAGAAATATCCCACCATCACATTGGAAGGGAAAAAATTTGAGCGTCAAAAAAACGGTCAATACAAAGTTTATGGAAAACTCACGCTTCATGGTGTGACTAAGGATGTGGTTTGGGATGCCAAGTTTAACGGCATTGTGAAAGACCCATGGGGTGGAACAAGAGCTGGTTTAAAGGTCACGACAGTAATTGATCGCTATGACTACGGCCTCAAATACATCTCTGTATTGGAGTCCGGTGGAGTCGCTGTCGGTCAAGAAGTGAGAGTCAGTGCCAATTTTGAACTCGTAAAAAAGCAAATATAGGAGTTGTTATGAAAAAGATGAGCGTGGTTTATCATTCGGGAGCAGGCCACACTGCCTATGCGGCAGAAAAAGTAGTAGAAGGAGCGAAGAGTGTAGCAGGGGTTGAGGTTCAGCTGGTGGAGATCGGAAAAAATCCCACCGACTGGGAGATGCTCAAGGCCGCCGATGCCATTATCTTTGGAACTCCTACTTATATGGGAGGAGTGTCGGCACCTTTCAAGGCCTTTATGGATGAGTCGAGCAAGGCCTGGTACACGCGTGATTGGCAAAATAAATTAGCTGCCGGCTTTACCGTCTCAGGCTCTCCTTCGGGAGATAAGCAAGGCACGCTCCAATCCCTTATGACCTATTCACTTCAGCATGGCATGTTTTGGGTCGGCTACGATCGACTGCCCGAAGTGTACAGTGGAGTTGCACCTGAGAAAGCACGCAATCGTCTAGGAAGTTTTTCTGGATTGATGTTGCAAGCGGCGCAGACGGCACCTCATGAATCCTTCCTGCCGGGCGATCTTGCTTCGGCCATCGATTTCGGCGAGCGCGTCGCCACCGTGTTAGTGAAAAATATTCGCTAGCTTATAATTCGCCAGAAGGTGCATGACACCTTTTGGCGATTATTTATCTACACGGAAGAGTTCGTATTGGCCTTCTTCAAAAATCCACACCGGCCTGTTGGCAGGTGCAGGCTGACCTCTGATGGCCGCCAAGTGTGCATCGAAGACGGGTTTTTTATGAGCGTCGGTGCCATTGTCGTAATCAACAATATTGAATGAGTAAGTAGAACTCAATTGAGCGAAAGTAAGTGGGTTATTAGCTGCAGGAGTTTTATAAAAAAGTGAAAAGTTCTCATTGGCCTGATCACAAACATCCTGAGAGCTTCCTTCGAAAGTCAAAATAGCCCCCGCACTGTAGGTCATATTGATCGGTACAAATGATTCATCTGCAGCAATAGCGATGTATTCAAAAGTATCGGTGAGAGCTGAAATACCGATAAAGCTAGAGCTATCACAAAAGCCAGCACTATAGCTAAAGCCTGGCCCCCCATAGATCGCTGAGGCATCTGCTGTTGGAAGAATGAGAGGGTAATAAGTAGCAACGCTTAATGGGTTACTTGTTCCTCCAGCAATCGAGCCGAAGTTGGCATTAGTTGTTGCAATAATACTAGGATGCTTAACGATTGCTTGAGAGATTAATCGAGCCACTGTGCCTGACGAAGAAGTATCGAGATGACCTATGAGTCCACCGACTTCGGTCAGACCGGCAGAGAGGGTAAGTTGAGCAGAAGTCGTTACCACGCTGTCAGTGACAGTCCCGTTAAAGTTAGCTCCGACTAAGCCACCGACTCGCTTAAGATCCCATGTAATTAAGAAACTTTCGATCCGCCCATCAAATTGTGCTCTTCGGATAATGCCTGAGTTTGAACCAGCGATCCCACCGTAGTTTGTATCGGTGCCCCCGCTACTGAGACCATCACTTGAGGACATTGTGGCATTGGAAACGACATCTTCGATGGTACCGCCATTATCTGAGACAATCCCACCTGCAGCTGTATCTGCTCCTATAACACCTTCAAACTTAACGTTTCGAATCGTTCCAAAATTGGTGCGAACTAGACCTCCGACTGTGCCAGGAGCTTGCAGATCGATAATTTTGGTTTGTACATTTTCAATCAACCCAGATGAGTTTCCAAACAGTGATAGACCATTGGAGGCAGAAGCAAAGCGAAAGTGGTAGAGTTTTAAATTCCTAACCACGGCGGTATTGCTGAGAGTTCCAAATAAACCGTAATTCGCTGCAACACTCGGATTAACTAAACCATGAATTGCATGGCCGTTCCCATTGAAAGTTCCATGAAAAGTGTTGGGTGAAACGACGATTCCATTTGTAATGTGATTAATCGCGATATCTTGCTGAAGAGAATAGTGTAAACTTCGTGTGGTCGCGTCTGTATTGATCTCACTGATTTGCTCACGACGACAAAGACGAATAGGATTGGCACTCGTTCCACGACCAGCTGTTTGTTGAAGAGCGACTGAGTCAAGATTCGCTTGCAGCATACAAGGATGATCCTCAAATGATAGACGTGGCAGATCCATACCTTCGCCAGCATCGAGAATAAAGTCACTATCGAGATCTCCGCAATTCCAAGCGTTGGGGGTGTCACAAATCTCTGTCCATGCAGCGATTGAGCTAGCCGAAGTGCCAGAGTTATTAGCAACTGAACCTGTACCAACTGAAGTAAGGAGTTGAGATGTGTAGGTGTAGAGATTTGTCCCCGGAACGTTGGAAGAGATTATTCCGACGTTACCGTTTGTTGTACTGAAAGAGTAGAGGCTACCAAAAAACATAGCGCGTTCTACTGAAGAGACTTTGCCGGCTATGCCACCATGAATAGTAGCAGCATCATTTTGGGTACCAATGACTGTCGATGTCACACGAGCATCGTTAATCGTTGTCGCTTCACCGGCAATGCCACCGACCGTGTTGGCCCCTTGGATGTAGCCGCTAACAACTGTTTCTACAATTCCTCCGGCCTGACCAGCGATACCACCGACAAAACTTCCTGAGTCGGAAACCACTTCACCGGCGAATGAGGATTCGGAGATGGTGTCAGTGCCGGCCTGACCAATCAGACCGCCGATATAATCATCATCACCATAAACTTTACCTTGGGCGTGTAGGCCAGATTTAGTAGAACCACTGTTAGCGATTCCAGCAATCAGGCCAAGCTGACTCTCGCCATTAACATCACCATTTACAACTTTGAGCCAGCTTAGTGCTGCTCCTAATGAAGCGTTACCTACAAAAGCGCCAATATTATCTTCTCCACGCACGACAGGATTGATGAGAATGAGTGCACGAATTGAGCCAGAGGCACTAAAGGCGCGGAAAAATCCCATGTCATCTTCTTCTGAATCAAAACGGAAATTAGAGATGCTGCGACCTAGGCCATGAAAGGTTCCACCGAAATATTGTATTGTTAAAAAATTACAACTGCCATCAACCGAAGCACCTAATGGCAAAAAAGTCGAGCCGTCTTTTAAGCAGGCATGATAGGGCGTGAGTCCTACTGATCCGGCCTTGACCCAAGGAAGTAGATCGAGATTTGCTAAAAGAGCGACGTTATCGCCACTGTGTGAAGCGAAGTTTTCTTGCCAGTGACGCAATTGATTTAAGTTACAAAGGCCATAGGGAGCGCCAGCAGTTCCCATGCCGATTTCATTGATCGCAGTGGTCGTGGCATTAGCAGCAGAACAAATCGCACTGTCGTTAAACTGTGCGTAGGTTGAAACAAAATTTGGGCCATCTTCAATCATGCGAAGCGTGTTGTTCCCAAAAGTAGCGCGCACCACGCCGCGTGCTGGATTACAAACGGCGGCCGGATAACCAAGAGCGACCAACGGGAAAAAGTAGGCTGGCTTAATCGCAGGAAAGCGTTGGTTAATGGCAGTATAGCTACCTGCGTTTTCACAACCTGAACCTAAGAACTGATTGTTAGGAACGAAGTTTGCTCCAAACTGATCACCACCTTGAATACCCACTTTTAACGAGCCGATGACGGCACCACGTGGGTTTTGATCAGCGATGTTAAAGTTACAGTTTTCAGAAGGAGAAACGAATGACTGGATATCTGTACGACAGGCCTTCATATTGGTGATACGAAAAGCAGGATCAGCTCCTGAATCATCTGGTGTGAGCATGTTAAGTGTGCCATCAAAACATTTAGCATTGGTCATCACCAACGGAATGGCGGTAGGCGAGCCATCGAGAGAAACAGTTGAATAAGCACAACGAACTTTTCCAGCAAGCGCCACTCCACCTTCCCACGCCATCGCAAGAAAATTCCATGAACCGTTGGGGAGTGGCAGACTGATGGTATCTGTTCCGTCAGTCAGTACGCGGGCGAATTTTTCACCTTTAGTACTCTGGCCTGTGATAACGATTTGGGTAACTTGATTTCCACCAACGCTAAGTCCACCGAAGGTGACTTTCAGGCTCGCTGAAGTTTTGCCACCAGGGCCGGAGCATGCCGCCAAGAGACTCAAAAGCACTAAGAATAAAAGTGAGGTTTTCATACTTAACTCTTCGGAATTTTTGTTGTTAAGATGAGTCTAATCCTCAACTGGAAAACGGTTTTTTTATATGCATAATCCATTACTTAGCAGGCTTTTCTCGCTAGCACTTTTCGCCTTTCTGCCCATCTCTTTGGTCAGTGCCCATACTGATCTGTGTGGGCTCAAACAAAAGCGTGCGGGAAATGTAACCAAAGCTGATTTTTCTCAAACTCTCAGAAGTTTTAAGCGAGTGTTCGCGAGCTACTCTGAACGTGAGGGAAGAGAGCTCGAATTTTTCTCTGACTGGAACGAAGATTGGGCGCAGGCCTTTGCCCGTCGTTGGGAAACGGATCAAGTCATCGTTTATGGTGGCATCGCTCGCATAAATGGAAGCACAGTTGATTCTTTCGCTCTCATTTTGTGTCATGAACTCGGCCATCTTTATGCCGGTGAGCCTTTTAGTGATTCACATAATCGCATGGCGGTGGAAGGCCAGGCGGATTGGTGGGCGACCATGGAGTGTTGGGAAAAAATTATTCCTGAGCTTCCTCTTCGTGAGGGAAGTACGACAGAGCGAGGATTTGTTGCTTCACTGATTGTCGCGAGTTTTTTTGCTGAGAATAGAAATTTGCCAGCGCCTCGTATCGAGACGCCGGATCAAACGATTGTGAATGTGATTAATCGCACGCATCCTGAACCACAGTGTCGCCTGGACACTTTTGTGGCGGGATTACGTCAGGAGAGTCGTCCGCTTTGTTGGTTTACTGCAGCGGCTGAATAGATTGTACATCGAGTGTGTTCGACTGAATCGTACCCGTTTGTGGGTAGCCACTGCCGTATGTTCCACCGTAAGAGCCACCGTAGGTGTTGCCACTATAGCCGCTCAGTGATGCTGTCACTGTGACTTTGTAGTAGCGACCGAGTGAGTCTTGTTTAATAGGTGGAGTAGGCCACTGGCCGTAGAACATAGCATTTAATGATTGCCAGACTTGCGGTGCAGTCCCTTGACCAATTTGGTAGGTACGTCCGCCGGCGACAATCGTTGGGTAGCTTGATTGAGTTCCAGGAATCACCACCACAGCAGCGGTAGTTGTTGGCACTCCATATGAGCTTCCAAAGACGTTTGAGCTGCTGCCTTTCTTGTCGCTGTCTTTACCACAAGCAACAAATAGAGTGAGCATAGCAAGGAACAGAATTTTCATAAAATCTCCCGTCCAGGCCTATCGGTTTTTATTGAGAAGACCTTGAGGGGTAGGTATGATGCCTTTAGACACCCTATAGTTTAACTGGATAAA